>Ga0065714_10002871_pt1 | contig 30575 bp, 20 predicted proteins | sample MisRhiReplicate2_FD_59101 | JGI IMG/M metagenome (GOLD analysis project Ga0065714, IMG submission 59101) | Miscanthus rhizosphere microbial communities from Kellogg Biological Station, MSU, sample Rhizosphere Soil Replicate 2: eDNA_1 v2... | ecosystem: Host-associated > Plants > Roots >... | reverse complement strand
AATCCAATACAGTTTTCGCTTTACAAACCGCGCAAAACTTATCCGATACTGATATTACAAAACTAGAATGGCTGTTTGGCGGTGCAAAATTAAAGCAAGAAACCGTATTAACAGATTTTTTTGTTGGACCTCGAGCAGCAATGGTAACTCCTTGGAGCACTAATGCGGTAGAGATTACACAGAACATGGCTATCGAAGGAATCATCAGGATTGAAGAATTCCATAAAGTTGAAGAGAACTTTTCTGACTTTGATCCAATGTTATCTCAAAAATATAAGGAACTTACTCAGGATATATATACTATTAATATAGAACCGGAACCTATTATCGAAGTTAGCGACATTGCTGCTTACAATAAACAGGAGGGTTTATCACTAAGTGACGAAGAAGTAGCTTATTTGGATGGTCTTGCTAAAAGACTTGGAAGAGCACTTACTGATTCGGAAGTATTTGGTTTTTCTCAGGTAAACTCAGAACACTGTCGTCACAAAATCTTTAACGGTAAATTCGTTATCGATGGCGTTGAGCAACCAACTTCACTTTTTAAACTGATTCGCAAAACATCAGAAGAAAACCCTAACGATATCGTTTCGGCCTATAAGGATAACGTTGCCTTTATTAAAGGCCCGGTAGTTCAGCAATTCGCACCTAAACGTGCAGATGTACCTGATTACTATGCAATCAGCGATTTCGAATCGGTAATTTCAGTAAAAGCAGAAACACATAATTTCCCAACAACGGTAGAGCCATTTAACGGTGCTGCAACAGGATCAGGCGGTGAAATTAGAGATAGACTTGCAGGTGGACAAGGCTCATTGCCTTTAGCTGGTACTGCAGTTTACATGACTGCCCTATCAAGATTAGAAGACAATCGTCCTTGGGAAAAAGGTGTTGAAGAAAGAGAATGGTTGTACCAAACTCCAATGGATATCTTAATCAAAGCGTCGAATGGAGCTACTGATTTTGGAAATAAATTCGGTCAGCCACTAATCACCGGATCAGTACTTACGTTTGAACATGAAGAGGATGGTCGTAAACTTGGTTTCGACAAAGTAATCATGCTTGCAGGTGGTGTTGGTTACGGTAAAGCTAGCCAGGCTAAGAAACAAAAACCCTCTGAAGGCGATAAAATTGTAGTTCTTGGTGGTGAAAACTATAGAATTGGTATGGGTGGTGCTGCCGTATCATCTGCTGACACCGGTGCTTTAGGTAGTGGAATTGAATTAAATGCCATTCAGAGATCTAATCCTGAAATGCAAAAAAGAGCAGCAAATGCTGTACGAGGCATGGTAGAAAGCGAACACAACAGCATCGTATCTATCCATGATCATGGTGCCGGCGGTCACTTAAACTGTCTTTCTGAACTGGTTGAAGAAACCGGCGGAAAAATCGATCTTGATAAATTACCTGTCGGAGACCCTACCCTTTCAGCAAAAGAGATTATCGGTAACGAATCTCAAGAGCGTATGGGACTGGTAATCGGCCAAGAACATATAGAAACACTTCAAAAAATTGCAGATCGTGAGCGTTCTCCAATGTATACTGTAGGTACAGTTACAGGCGATCACCGCTTTACTTTTGAATCTGCGACTACAGGAGCGAAACCAATGGATTTAGAACTGAAAGACATGTTTGGCAGTTCTCCGAAGGTAGTAATGGATGATAAAACCATCGATAGAAAATACCAATCGGTTACTTATGATAAAGCTCAGTTAAATACTTATCTGGAGCAGGTTTTACAATTGGAAGCAGTTGCTGCTAAAGACTGGTTAACCAACAAAGTAGACCGTTGCGTGGGTGGCCGTGTTGCTAAACAACAATGTGCTGGTCCACTACAATTACCGTTAAACAACTGCGGNGTGATGGCCTTAGACTTTCAGGGAAAAGAAGGTATTGCTACTTCNGTAGGCCACGCNCCCCTATCTGCTTTAATTGATCCGGCAGCAGGAAGNCGTATTGCAATTGCTGAATCTCTTTCTAATCTTCTTTGGGCTCCATTAAAAGATGGACTTAAAAGCGTTTCACTTTCAGCTAACTGGATGTGGGCTTGTAAAAATGAAGGTGAAGATGCCAGATTATATGAAGCAGTAAAAGCTTGTTCTGATTTTGCAATCAGCTTAGGAATCAATATCCCAACAGGTAAAGATTCCTTGTCGATGAAGCAAAAATACAAGAACGACGAGGTGATTGCTCCAGGTACTGTGATTATCTCAGCAGCAGGAAATTGCAATGACATCACTAAAGTTGTTGAGCCTGTTTTACAAAAAAATGGTGGTTCAATTTACTACATCAACTTATCTAATGATTCCTATAAACTAGGCGGTTCTTCATTTGCACAAATCTTAAACAGAATTGGCAATGAAACACCTGATGTTAAAAATGCAGATGAACTTAAAAATGCTTTTAACACGCTTCAGGATTTAATAAAAGCTGAGAAAATACAAGCAGGACATGATATAGGTAGCGGTGGTTTAATTACTACGTTATTAGAAGTTTGCTTTGCCGACCGTGATCTTGGTGCATCTTTAGATCTTTCTTCTTTAGGCGAGCAAGACATCATCAAACTACTTTTCGCTGAAAACATTGGCATTGTATTCCAGGCAACTGAAGACGTTGAAGCTATCCTTTCTGCAAATGGTGTTGCTTACCACAAAATTGGGGAAGTTACTTCAACTGCCAGCTTACAAATAAAAAACAATTCAGATGAGCTATCTTTTGACATCGATCACTTACGTGATGTATGGTTCAAAACTTCTTACCTGTTAGATAAAAAACAAAGTGGACCAGTAAAAGCAAAAGAACGCTTTGACAACTATAAAAACCACGTTCTTAACTTTAACTTCCCTCCACAGTTTGACGGCAAAAAGCCAGTTCTTGATGCTTCGAAACCAAGACCAAAAGCAGCTATTATCCGTGAAAAAGGAAGTAACTCGGAGCGTGAAGTAGCTAATGCGATGTACCTTGCCGGTTTTGACGTTAAGGATGTTCACATGACCGACCTTATCTCTGGAAGAGAGACTTTAGAAGACATTCAATTCATTGGAGCTGTCGGTGGCTTCTCTAACTCAGACGTTTTAGGATCAGCCAAAGGATGGGCTGGTGCTTTCATGTATAATGAGAAAGCTAAAATCGCTCTTGAAAACTTCTTTAGCAGACCAGATACTTTATCGGTAGGAATTTGTAACGGTTGTCAGCTTTTTGTTGAGCTTGGCCTGATCAACAAAGACCATGCAGAGAAACCAAAAATGTTGCATAACCAAAGTGGTAAACACGAAAGTATATTTACTTCATTAACCCTACAAGAAAACAATTCAGTAATGCTTTCTACATTAGCAGGCGCTACATTGGGTGTTTGGGTTTCACATGGTGAAGGTAGATTCCAGTTGCCTTACACAGAGGATAAATACCAAATCGTTGCTAAATATGCTTACGAAACTTATCCTGCCAGCCCTAATGGTTCTGATTATAACACCGCTATGATGTGTGATGAGTCTGGCCGTCACCTGGTAATGATGCCGCACATTGAGCGTTCATTGTTCCAGTGGCATTGGGCAAACTATCCAAAAGGACGTAAAGACGAAGTTACACCTTGGATGGAAGCATTTGTAAATGCAAGAAAATGGGTTGAAGATCATCAAGGATAAAATCCAAAAAAATAAATTAACAAAGCCGAATGAACCAAAAATGGTCATTCGGCTTTGTTAATTTTAGCACTTCTGAGATGTAACATATTTATGTACGCGCTTTATCTCTTAAATATTCCTTCTTGATATAAGAATTGTTTCGCTAATTTTATTTTATAACCATAAATAAACCATGAGCAACAATTCAAGAAGAGATTTCATAAAAAAAATAGGTATTGGAACCGCTGCATTATCAATTGGGAATAGTGTATTCGGCGGAACAGCCTCCGGGTTTAGCGCCAAAAGCTATCGAAATATTATTGGAGCAAATGACAGAATAAATTTAGCAACCATAGGTGTCAATAGTCGCGGAAACAGCATGGGTGGCACAATTGCCCAACAAAAAAATGCACAGGTGGTAACCGTTTGTGATGTAGACAAACGAGCAATTCCAAATGCACTGAATACAATAATGAAGGCTGGCCAAACCACCACGCCCAAATCAGAAAAAGATTTACGAAAGGTTTTAGAAGACAAATCAGTTGATGCGATATACACCGCAACACCAGATCACTGGCATGCCCCACTAACCATTATGGCTTGCCAGGCAGGCAAACATGTTTATGTTGAAAAACCATTAAGTCATAATCCAAGAGAGGGTGAAATGGCAGTAGCGGCAGCAAGAAAATATAACAGAATAGTACAAATGGGCGCACAGCGTCGCTCTGCCCCTACCCTTACTAAAGGAATACAACGGCTCCATGAAGGGGTAATTGGCCGTGTGTACATGGCCAAAACCTGGTATACAAACACCAGAAAAGAAACATTTTTAAAGCCTGGAAATGTACCTGATTGGCTGGACTATGATTTATGGCAAGGCCCTGCACCTCGTGTTGATTACAAAGAAGGCTTAATCCACTACAACTGGCACTGGTTCTGGCATTGGGGAACAGGCGAAGCTTTAAACAACGGAACTCATGAAGTTGATGTTGCCCGCTGGGGTTTGGGAGTAGATTTTCCAACTCGCGTAAGTTCTTCTGGTGGCAGGTATCAATTCAATGACGACTGGGAGACCCCGGACACTCAAATAGCGACTTTAGATTATCCAGGCAAGGTAACTTTACTTTGGGAAAACAGAAGCTGTAATGGCAGAAAAGTTGAAGGTCAGGAACGCGGAATCATCTTTTATGGTGAAAAGGGAAGCTTAGATACAGGAGACGATGCGTATAAAATATACGATCTTCAGGGCAAATTAATTGAGGATGTAAAACCTAAATCAGGTGGCGAATCATTAGAGGGAAGAAACACGGCAAGCCCAAGCTTAGGATTGGACAGTTTACATATGGCCGATTTTCTGGATGCGATCAGAAACAACAGACGCCCTAACTGCGATGTTGAACTGGGTTACAAAAGCACAGTTGCCATGCAATTGGCAAATATATCCTGGCGAGTTGGCCGTGATTTAAAAATCGATCCTAAAAACGGTCACATCATTGGCGATAAGGAAGCTCAGAAACTATGGGGCCGTTCATACGAAAAGGGCTGGGAACCTAAGATTTAAACGAACATTCATCGTCATTCTGGAATAAGTTCAGAATGACGATTCTTTTAAACGTGAAATTCCCTCTTAAATTACCGTTACAAATCGACCTTACACCTTTCATTTTTAAGTGTAATTAAGCAACTTTCATTATTATAGTTTTCTTTTAAATTGGCTTCGTTTTTTTTATATTCAGTTTTAAGGTTCTTTCTATTTAACCCCTGCGCAAATCTCCTAACATCTTCCTCACTTTTCAATATCAATCCAGGCACCTGTTTAGGTTTGTGATCATCTCCTATAGCCACCATAGTAAAGTAACTCGTATTGGTATGCTTGATTGTTTGAGTTTTTAAATTCTCTGAAACCACCTTTATTCCAATAATCATGGATGTGTTACCTACATAATTTACTGACGCCATTAAAGAAACCAGCTCCCCAACTTCAACAGGCGCTAAAAAATCGACCACATCAATAGAAGCTGTGATACAATAACCATCTGAATGTTTTGCTGCACATACGTAAGCAACCTTATCCATTAGGCTTAAAATGATTCCTCCGTGTATTTTACCGCCAAAATTAGAGTAAGAAGGTATCATAAGTTCTGTAAGTGTTGTTTGAGAGTATTCTACTGGCTTAAAATCTTGCATAAATGAGTCTTTTGATACGCAATTTAGTTTTTTCCTAATAAAAAAGGGGCGATAAACTTAATTACCCCCCTTTTACCCTATCCTTAACACTGAGAACGCACCTAATAGCTATGATAATTATCTATTTATAGTGAATGAAAGCGGCATATTATACCTAACTCTTACATTTTGATCATTTTGTCTGCCTGGTTTCCATTTTGGCGACTTACTAATTACCCTCACAGCCTCTTCATCGCAACCATAACCAATACCTTTTAAAACAGTAACATTGGAAACAGAACCATCTTTTTCTACTACAAAGCTGATGTAAACCTTACCCTGTGCATCGACTTCCTGCGCTGCATTTGGATACCTTAAATTCCTTTGTATAAATTTTGCCCAGGCTTTCATCCCTCCTTCAAACTCCGGGTAAACCTGAATATCTCCCAAATTATGGATTCCGGTATCTTCTGTAGCCCCATTTCCTTCGCCATTACCAATTCCATTACCAGTACCCTCAGCAGGAACCGAGCCTAGTGAGGTTTCAACCCCCGACTGTGTAACAGGCCCTATTGCCGCATGATCCATTTCCGCTAAAGTTGGCGGATCAGCCAGCACTGGTCTATCTACAACAATTGGATTGGAAACAGGCTTAACAGTTTTAATTTTTTCTTTTACAGGCTCAGTTTTCGGCATTTCTGATTTTTCGGGAGTTTTTGATTTCTCTATTGGGCGCTCAGCCAGAGCTAAAGAAATAATCCGATCATTATTTAAAGGCGCTACCACTTCATTCACACGTTTACCAATAAGATGTCTATAAATCATTGGTCCGGCAAAAAACAATACAAATAAAGGAGCTGCTATAAATAAAGCGCGTGCAGTGGTACCTGATGATTGAGATCTTAACGAGTAAGCGCCATAGTTTTTGTTTCTGTTTTTAAATACAAGATCGAGCCACTCTGTCTTGTGTAAATTGGATGAGATGTTAAGCATAATTTCAAGTATTAGTTTTAAACAGGATGTAGAACACCTATATATTCCATAACACTTTAAAAAAACTTAAAAAGAAAGGCTTTTTCAAAAAACAGAGAAAAATGACCTCTCTGTTAAAAAATCATTAAAACAATAGTTTTAGTAATTTTCAGTGCTTTTAGAAGAAAATATTGAAAATTTTGAAGCAAAAAGCTGAAAAAACAAAAAAATACCATCAAAAAATATAAAAACAATCGAACAAACAGTATATTTATCCTATGAGAGGCCGATTTAAGCGTCATTTTAGAAAATGACACTAAAATTAGACAAACAGTCTAATACCTATAAAAAAGCCACCTCCCTAACTTATTCTTCTTTATAAAAACCGATTTTCATCAAAAATGTTCAAATTTTACTTTGAAATTTGCTAACATTTGTATTTTTACAAACAATTTGATGGAAATAATTAATTAATAATCTTATTTTTGGTAAAATTTTAAACAAATAAATGAAAAGCTTAAGAACAATTGCATTAAGAGAGGCGCAAACGAGAGTTTCACCAGAGGTAAAGGCTCCTGCGGCCAAAATTTCTGATTTTTTCGGCGTTAATGTTTTTGACAAAAGAAAAATGAAAGATTTCTTGTCAAAAGAGGTTTATCAAAAATTGGTTTCATCCATTGACTCGGGTGAGCTAATTAATCATGAAGATGCCAATCACATCGCAACAGCTATGAAAGGCTGGGCAATGGCTAAAGGCGCTACTCACTATACTCACTGGTTTCAACCATTAACCGGTACTACAGCTGAGAAACATGATTCATTTTTTGAGCCTAGTAGCGATGGTGCAATTGAGAATTTTGCAGGTAGCGCATTAGTTCAACAAGAACCAGATGCATCAAGCTTCCCTAATGGCGGTATCCGTAACACTTTCGAAGCACGCGGATATACTGCATGGGACCCGTCTTCTCCGGCATTTATCATGGAAAGCAAAGCTGGTAAAACACTTTGTATCCCAACTGTATTTGTTTCTTATACTGGTGAAGCATTAGATTACAAAGCTCCTTTGTTAAAAGCACTTGCTGCTATGGACAAAGCTGCTGTTGAAGTTTGCCAGTATTTTGATAAAAGCATCACTAAAGTAAATGCATCTTTAGGTATTGAACAAGAATATTTCCTTGTTGACCTTGCATTATATAACGCTCGTCCGGATTTAGCATTAACAGGCCGTACTTTATTTGGTCACATGTCTGCTAAAGGACAGCAATTAGAAGATCATTATTTCGGATCTATTCCTGAGCGTGTATTCACNTACATGGTTGACTTCGAAAATGAGGCTTTAAAATTGGGTATTCCTTTGAAAACCCGTCATAATGAGGTTGCTCCNTCTCAATTTGAGTGTGCNCCTATTTATGAAGAAATCAACCTTGCAATTGACCACAACCAATTGTTAATGGACTTAATGGAAAAAGTTGCTTTAAGACATAACTTTAAAGTGCTTTTACATGAGAAACCATACGCTGGTATCAACGGATCAGGTAAACACAACAACTGGTCGTTAATTACTGACACTGGTAAAAACTTATTGTCTCCAGGAAAAACTCCTAAAAACAACTTGATGTTCTTAACATTCTTTGTTAACACCATCAAAGCTGTTCATGAGCATGCTGATTTATTAAGAGCAAGTATTGCTTCAGTAAGCAACGATCACCGTTTAGGTGCTAACGAAGCTCCTCCTGCAATTATCTCTATCTTCCTTGGTTCTCAATTAGCTGAGGTATTAGACGAGATCGAATCATCTAGAAGCATCATTAAAAAAGTTAAAAATGAAGATTCTTTATGGTTAGGCATCCCGAAAATCCCTCAGATTTCTTTTGATACTACTGACCGTAACCGTACTTCACCTTTCGCATTCACTGGAAACAAATTTGAGTTAAGAGCTGTAGGTTCTTCTGAAAACTCTTCAGCTCCAATGACTGTTTTGAATGCTATCGTTGCTGATCAGCTTACTAAATTCAAAGTTGAGGTTGATAAATTGATCAAAAAAGGCGAGAAAAAAGATGTTGCGCTTTTAACTGTTATCAAAAAATACTTAAAAGAATCTAAAGATATCCGTTTTGAAGGAAATGGTTACAGCGATGAATGGGCTGAAGAAGCTGCAAAACGCGGTCTATCTAACATCAAAACTACTCCTAAAGCTTTAGATGCTTACGTATCTGAAAAAACTGAAGAGTTATTTACCAACACAAACATCTTCAGCAAAAGAGAATTACATGCTCGTCATGAAATCTTGTTAGAGAGCTATTACAAAAAACTTCAAATTGAAGCAAGGGTAATGGGCGAAGTAACCAACAGTATGATCATTCCTGCTGCAATTGCTTACCAAAACTCTTTAATTGAAAATGCTAAAGGATTAAAAGAACTTGGTTTAAGTGGTGATGCTTTAGCAACTCCGCTATCAATTATCAGCAAAGTATCTGAGCACTTAAACATCGTTAAAACTAGCATTGATGCAATGCTTGAGCAACGTAAACAAGTAAATGCAATTGAAGATTCTCGCGACAAAGCAATTGCTTATGATGAAAAAGTAAAATCTTACTTCGATACTATTCGTTACCATACAGATAAATTAGAACAAATTGTAGATGACAGCGTTTGGCCTCTACCTAAGTTCAGGGAATTGTTGTTTTTAAAATAAACCAAACTCCTAATAACCAACTATTTTTTAGTTTTATAACCTCTGCTTTAATTAGTGGGGGTTATTTTTTTATTCGTTAATGTGTTTTTTTTCTACATTAAAGTTTTAACATTAAGGGGTTTCCCTATCTTTGCAACAACATGAGTGATAACAGGTACAACCAGCGTGGCGTTTCTGCCTCGAAAGAAGATGTGCACCAGGCCATCAAAAACATAGATAAAGGTATTTTTCCGCAGGCTTTCTGTAAGATTATCCCTGACATTTTAGGCAATGATGAGTCATTTTGCAATATTATGCATGCTGATGGTGCAGGTACAAAATCTTCATTGGCTTATGTTTACTGGAAAGAAACAGGTGATATTTCTGTTTGGAAAGGCATTGCCCAGGATGCAATCATTATGAATATTGATGATTTGATCTGTGTAGGTGCTACTGACAACATTTTATTGTCATCAACAATTGGCCGTAATAAAAACCTGATTCCAGGAGAAGTAATTGCTGCCATTATTAATGGTACAGAAGAGATTTTGGCTGAGCTTAGATCTCAAGGCATCTCTATTTACTCTACCGGGGGCGAAACTGCTGATGTTGGCGATTTAGTACGTACAATCATTGTTGATTCAACAGTAACATGCCGTATTGAGCGTGATAAAATCATCAGTAATGACAAAATCCAGGCTGGTGATGTAATTGTTGGTTTATCTTCTTCTGGACAAGCTAGCTACGAAACTGAATACAATGGAGGCATGGGATCTAACGGTCTTACCTCTGCTCGTCATGATGTATTCGATAAATCTGTAGCCAACAGTTATCCTGAAAGTTTTGACCCGGCTGTTCCTTTCGATCTTGTATTTTCTGGTGGAAAGAAATTAACTGACCTTGTTAAAATTGATGAGCAAACTGAAGTAACTGCAGGTAAATTGGTATTGTCACCTACGCGTACTTATGCCCCTGTTATTAAAAAGGTATTAGAAGGCCACAGGTCTCAAATTCATGGTATCGTTCATTGCAGTGGCGGCGCACAAACTAAAGTGCTTCACTTTGTGAATAACGATGTTCATATCATAAAAGACAATCTATTTCCAATTCCTCCATTATTCCGTTTAATACAGGAACAATCAGGTACAGACTGGAAAGAGATGTATAAAGTATTCAATATGGGCCACCGCATGGAATTATATGTTCCTGCTGAAATAGCTGAAGATATCATTGCCATCTCTAAAAGCTTTAATATTGATGCGCAAATTATTGGTCGCGTTGAGGCTTCTGCCCAGAAACAAGTAACAATTGTTTCTGAAAACGGCGAGTTCGTTTATAATTAATAAACAAACTGAGTAATCAGACTAAAAACAATCAATTACCGTAGGTTTTGTAGAACTGGTTATTGAAAATTTCCTGCGGATCATAAGTTCTTTTGAGTCTAAAAAATACAGATGCTTGAGGATATGCCTCAAGCATTTGTGCTTTAGTCGCATGCAAGCGATAAGGCAAATAATAAGTTCCTTTTAAAGATACTGCTACCCCAATTAACTCACGGGTTAAGGCACTCATTTCGGATTCCGCTGCTTTATTTCTTTCTTGATTAAATAACATCACAAAACCAAATACCTCTGTTTTAGCATAATTTAAATAGGTATCATTATCCATTTTCACATTTCTTAGTGTGACATTTAACAGATCCACTTTATATTTGGGTATTATTTTTTGAATCCTTTCAATAAACACAGGAACAGATTCTTTTGGAATAAAATATTCATGCAGAATATCTGTAAATTCAGTATCGGTATTTTCAAAGACCTCTACCCCCTCATTTAATATTCTGTTTCTAGTGAACTGTTTTCCGTTGATAATGTTTATTACACCTTTTTCCATTCTCCAGCGCAAATTCTTACCGTAATTACTATTTGCCGATCCTCTGAACAAAGCCCTTCTAAATGCTGAGTAGGTATTTTCATTTTTAAGTTTTGTGGGTTTTTCTTTCTCAGCTAGATATACAGAAAGGATTGCCTCTTCCATAAAATGTTCAGGATTAACATTTATCCTTCCATATGCCAGACCAATGTTACTGTTATTCTTGGTGAGCTTTTCAAATTCAATAACATAATCTTTACTCTTGATAACGGATTGTAAAACCTTATAAGTTTTATTATCAACTACCTTTAATTTTAAATCTAGTATAACTCCAAATAGACCATACCCACCTAAAACTAGAGAAAAAAGCTGCTGGTTTTCTATTCTGCTGCAATTGATAACCTCACCATTTGCATTGATCAATCTTAAGGAAATCACAGTTGAGGATATTGGAGGAGAGTTCAGTTGCCATCCGTGACAGTTAGCGCTAACCGATCCTCCAACTGAAAAAGAATTATTTGATTGCATTACTGAAACAGATTTCCCGTATTGATCAAGATATGGTATGATTTTATTCCATAGTGCTCCTGAACCAACTAACAGCTCATTCTTCGAGGTATCTAACACCATATAATTGAAAGACTTCATATCTAACAATATTCCATTTGGATAAATGGTATGACCTCCCATAGTGTGCTGCGCTCCGGCTATCGAAATCTTTTTCCCTGAAGCTTTAGCTTGCTTTATTAATCCGGATATCTGACCGATAGCTTCATCAATTTGTTTAGATGGCCTTACAATCGAATCAATCTTTGTTTCATTAAGATTACTTGCATCTTTTGTTTTTCCTACATATACATTTTCTAAGGGCCTTTTATCTTTAAAATATGTATATGTAAGAAAGCCAACCGGTCTGGCAATTAAAATCACTAAGATTATAAAAATCGTAAGAATTAACTTCTTAAAAGTGAATTTGAATTTCATAGCGATTATTTGCCAGTAGCCTTATTACTTCTGCTTTAATGCTTTTGCTATAGCTTGCTCTACAAGCGGCTCCATAATTGCATAACCATCCTTATTTGGATGAATACCATCCTCAGCCAAACTTTTCGGCAAACCGTTTCTTTCATCCTTCATCGCAGAGAAATAATCTACATAAATGAGTTTATTTTCATCTGCATAAGCTTTAATCCATTTATTAAGAGCGATCACCTTATCAGCCGGTGCCACTTCTGGTTTCCACGGGAAAGCAAAAGCTGGCAACACAGAAGAAAGCACCACCTTGATCTTGTTTGCACGTGCAATCTCAGTCATAGCCATGATATTATCTTCAATCATTTCCAGAGTCGAGGGACCGGTATTGCCAGCGATATCATTGATTCCGCAAAGCATTACCACTACTTTAGGTTTTAACGCCACTACATCCTGATGAAAACGGATTAGCATTTGCGGAGTTGTTTGTCCGCTAATTCCACGACAGATATAAGGCTTAGCACTAAAGAACTCCGGATGATTGTTCTTCCATCCTTCAGTGATAGAATTACCCATAAAAACGACTCTATTTTCGTTTTTAGCAGGTGCACTTAGTTTCGAATTTTCGTCCTGATACCTTTTTAGATTGGCCCAATCTTGTGCCTGAGAAAATTGAACGGAAAGTAAAATGGCTGGAATAATCAGCCATTTTTTAGAAATAATTTTCATACTATTCATTTGGTTAAGGTTATTTTCTAGTGTTTTACCTTATAGAATTTATAAGCAAACATAAAGATCACAATATAACAGATTATTGGTGTATAATATGCATTTGCAATTCCGGCCGTGTCGGCCACTGCTCCCATTAAAAATGGGAAAAATGCGCCACCAACAACTCCCATTGATATAAATGATGAGGCTTGTTGTGTACGTGGTCCAAGATTTTTAAGCCCAAGACTAAAGATAGTTGGGAACATAATGCTAAAGAAAAAGTTGATCATTAGCAAAGCTATAAAAGATACAAGGCCAAAACTTTGAGCCACTATAATACACATAATGATATTACCCAATGCAAACGTAGCAAGCAATTTGTTAGGTGCTATAAAACGCATAAGGAAAGTGCCAAGAATACGACCAACAAGCATCATCCCCATAAACACTACCATATAATACCCCGCTTCAGAATCAGTAAAGCCCATTTTTTCGTGTCCATAATTAATAAAGAACGCCCATGTTCCTGCCTGCGCTGCAACATTAAAAAATTGAGCTATTACTGCCCATACAAAATGTTTATGATCAAATAGTTTCTTATCAGGAGCGGTATCAACATTTACGGCATTCTCATCTACTGCAGTAACATGTGGATCTATTAAAGCTGGTATTTTAACAAAAGAGAAGGCAACTGCAACAAGTAGAATAACAATGCCAATAACAGTATATAAAATTTTTACCGAGGTAAGATCTGTACTACCCGCAACATTATTACTTAGTAAAAAGTAAGTTCCTATTGCTGGGCCCAACATGGTCCCAACCGCATTAAATGTTTGGGCAAAATTGATACGAAGATCACTTGTACGTTGATCTCCTAAAGAAGCAACAAATGGATGGGCAACTGTTTCTAACGTAGATAAACCGCAGCCCACAATAAATAATGCAATACCAAAGAAAGCAAAGGAAGAAATATTAGCTGCAGGTACAAACAAGAAAGCTCCCGCCGCGAAAAGAGATAACCCTAAAAGTACTCCTTTCTTATATCCGAAGCGTTTCATAAACAATCCTGCAGGTATCCCCATCACTGCGTATGCACCAAATACAGCAAACTGCACAAAGGCAGACTGGAACTTGGAAAGACTCATTGTATGCTGAAAATGTTTATTCAACACATCAGCCATTGTAATTGCAATCCCCCAAAACATAAAAAGGGAGGTTACAAATATTATTGTCACCAGGAATTTCTTCTCAGTAAAGGCTGCTTTAACTTTTAATTCGCTCATAATTTTGTTATAAATGGTTAATTTATTATTGGTTTAGGGTATCAGTTACTTACTTTGCTACACCCCAGGTTTTGTTTGGTTTAGGCCCCATCTCCAATTCTAGCTTTCCGCCTGCAACCAATTGATCGTGAGTAAACCATGGTGTATTTAGCACTTGTCCATTGAACTTTGCACTCTGGATGTATTTATTTACCACTGAACAATTGTTCGCTATCAATTGAAATTTCTTTCCGTTTGAAAGATCTATAGTAACATTTTGAAATAACGGACTTCCGATTGTATACACAGGAATACCTGGAGTAACAGGATAAAAACCCATCGAAGAGAATACCACAAAAGCAGTCATACCACCACCATCTTCATCACCTGGAATGCCAAATACATTATCTTTAAACCAGGTATCTAAAAGGAATCTGATACGTTTTTGAGTTTTCCACGGCGAAGCAGTGTAATTGAACAAATAAGGAATGTGGAAGCTAGGCTCATTACCCATAGAAAATTGACCCACCATACCTGTCGCATCCGGAAATTTTGCCCAGTTCTCATATTTACTTCTACCTAGTGGCTCTCTATAAAGCTGATCCAATTTATCCTCAAAGCTTTTCGCACTACCAAACAATCCAATTAAACCTTTAACATCTTGTTGTACTTGCCATAAATAAGTCCAGCCGTTATTCTCATCATAATAATCTCTACCGCCCATGCCACCATCAAATTTAGGATCAATATCTACCCAATTGCCATCTTTGTCTTTTGGTAAAAACATTTGAGTTTTGCTATCCCATAAGTTCTTGTAATTGTTACTTCTTGCAATAAACTTGGTATAATCTTGTTCTTTTCCAAGTTCTTTAGCCATTTGTGCAACAGCCCAATCATCGTAACTATGACCTAATGTTACAGCTACAGCCTGACGTTTTTCCCAGCTATGTACATTTGGATCAGTTTCCTTTTCATCTTTTTTCAAAGATGGGAAATACCCTTTTGCATAATAGAAATCTTCCAACTCACCTTTTGGACCGTTTTTCCAAGGTAACATTGTCGCCTGGTTTGCATTTTTAAGCATTCCTTCATAAGCCGTTTTAACATCAAAACTTCTTATTCCTTTGCGATAAGCATCAAGAAAAGTAATGGAAGAGTGAAATCCATTCATACAAGGGTTATCACCAAATAACAACGGGAAAGTAGGTACCCATCCGCTTTGCGTATACATGTTTACGTAAGAGTTCATCATATCACCCTCTTGTTCCGGGTTAAGGATGGTGCGAAGTGGGTGATGTGCTAAGTAAGTGTCCCAGGACCAATCGTCTACATAAAACGGACGTGTAGTTTTATGAACCTGCTTATCATAGCCACTATAATACTGGCCATCTTCAGTTATATCGACCATACGCTCATAGCAACGATACAAAGCAGTATAGAACGAACGCTTTTGAGCCTCAGTACCACCAACTGTTTTAATCTGGTTAATTACCTTCGACCAAGCTTCCTCTCCTTTTTTAACTTGCTGCTCAAATGTTGAATTTTTCAATTCATTGTCAAAATTTTTCTTGGCCTGTTCAGCACTAACGTAAGAAATAGCATATTTAAACTCTATCGCTTTTGGTGCATTTTTAGAGAAACTTACCCATGCTTTTAAATTTTTATCATTAACAGAATTAGCAGCTACTGCTTTACCATCTTTTAAACCGCCCAAAATAACATCAGTATTAAAAGCACCATATAGGTACACTTTAATATTTCCATTGTAGGTTTCAACACCGGTTATCTCTTTCTTTGATATTGCTTTATACTCATGCTCTCCACCATTAAATACATCAAGCAATAAACCCTTTTCGCTATTCGCAGGGAACTCAAATCGGAATATCCCTGTTTTTTTTCCAGGTGTAAACTCAACTTTTATTTCTTCATCAATTAACCAGGTGGTATAATACCATGGGCGATTGATTTCCAAATCATGGTCATAAGTCATTCTTTTGCCCCAATCTGAAGCTTCAATAGCCTTAACAGTTGGTTTAATGGCAAAAACCTGCCCCATTCTGTGAGAAACAACATTTAAAGGGAAACTGGAAATCTGATCAGACATGTAATCAGATCTTTGTGGAAACATCCTTATCATTTGATTAGGAAGTTGTATGGTTGGTCTGGTAGGCTCCAAGAGCTGACCTACGTTCCCAATTAGTGGATCGACATATTTTAGGTTACCAGTTCCTTCATACTGATTAACCTGGGCCATGGCTACTCCCTGACCAAAAAGCAAAGCTGCAGAAAAAGCAACCTTAAATTTGGACGTAATTGTTCTACTAAAAATTAAGGACATAATACTGATTAGTTTATAAGTTTGGTTCTTAAGTATTCACAATGTGTGCAACGCTAAAGATATAAAACTCATTCCATAAAAAAAGCATTATTTACGTTACTAAACCCTTATAGCAAACCAATAAAGCGCCATTAAAAAAGGCCGGTTGCAAATGCAGCCGGCCTTCCCTCTTCTTTCACTCCTCTTTCAAGAAAAAACTGTTTCTCTTTGAAGACATGCAAATGTTTGCCCTTCAGCAAAGATTCGAGGTTGAAACTATTTCCTTAAATCAAGTTCGTCAATCAAGTTCTTAGCACCGCCAAGCACATCAATACACCATAACACGTAGCGTACATCAACACATATCGTACGTTTAAACTGCTTATCAAAAGCGATATCACCGCTCATTGCTTCCCAGTTACCATCAAATGCCAAACCGATCAACTCACCTTTACCATTAATAACAGGCGAACCAGAGTTACCACCAGTAATGTCATTATTAGTAATAAAGCCAACTGTTAAAGTACCATCATTACCATACTGACCGAAGTTCTTTTTGTTATAGTTTTCGATCAGGTTAGCAGGCAGATCAAACTCACTGTCGCCAGGAATATATTTTTGCATTACACCATCAATAGTGGTAGTGGTTTTGTACACAATACCATCCTTCGGAGAATAATCCTGTACATTACCATAACTTAAACGCATTGTTGAGTTCGCATCAGGATACATTAATTTTCCAGCATTTTTCTCTAGAATAGCTTTAAGATACAAGTTATCCAATTCCTCTTTTTTACTTTCAAAATCGGCAACTACAGAACCGAAGTTAGTCTTCACATAATCGGCAGGATATAGATTTACTGCATACTTATATCCAGGATCATTTTTAATCGCGTCAAGAGAAGGATTAGAAGCTATAAATGCTTTTAATTTCTCAGGCTTAATGAAATTACTGTTCTCCCAAAGGTAATCGGCATATTTCTGGAAAGTAGCTTCAGGATTTCCTGTCCAATATTTCTCAGCAATTTCACTAAAGAACTTAGGCTGAGATTTTACAGGAACATCATTATAGAATGAAGCCATAATCTGTACGAAGATCTTCTTATCAGCATTCTCATTATAAGTTTCCTGATAGGTATCAATAGCTTTAACAGCACCGGCTTTAACCTGAGCAGCAAAAGCATCATCACCTTTCTTTTGATCTACTGCATTCCAACCACGACCTATTGAAATTGCATTTGGAACCCATGCAGAAGCCAAGAAACCTTCATTGATGTAAGTACGTTGAATAGATATGGGATCAATACTTTTATAGATCTGATCATATTGCTCCATTAAACCTGCAAATTCAGTTTTCTGAGCTGCCCATTCAGTAAATGCTTTTTCGTCTTTTCTCTTAGAATCAGCAACTTTTAAGCGTTTTAATTGCTCAGTTTGGCCAATATAATACTTCCAGTAATTTGCGATGTTAGCATATTTAGAAGAAAGCTTTAAACGTGTTTCAACACTCTTATCCATCTCCGCTTTCCATGCTTTAAGGCGAATATCACGAAGTTTAACGATAGTAGGACTTACTTTTTCAGTAGCCAAATCAACTCCGTAAGAAGTTAAATATCTATCTGTACGACCAGGGTAGCCATAAACAATTGAAAAATCACCATTCTTTACTCCTTTAATAGATACTGGCAAAAATTTCTTTGGTTTAAAAGGAACATTCTCTGCAGCGTACTTTGCAGGAGTATTGTCTTTAGAAGAATAAACTCTGAAAACAGAAAAATCGCCTGTCTGACGAGGCCATTCCCAGTTGTCAGTATCACCACCATATTTACCAATATTTTGTGGTGGCGCACCTACTAAACGAACGTCATCAAAACGTTCATAAACAAAAAGAATGAACTGGTTAGACTTATAAAAGTCCTTCACATTAGCTTCAATTGTAGGTCCCGTAACTGCTGCTTTCGAAATCGTATTAAATACCTCCAACATTTTCGAAGCTTTCTCTGCTCCTTTTAAACCTTTTGTAGCCTCATTTACCTGAGCAGTTACATCTTCCATTTTTTGAAGAAAACGCACAAACAGCCCATCAATTGGTTTCTCTTCGCCATAGTTTTTAGCATAAAAACCATTATCAAGGATATTATTTTGCGCAGTTGAATTTGATGCAATAGCATCATAACCACAATGGTGATTGGTAAAAATCAGACCTTTATCAGATACGATCTCACCCGTACAGAAGCCACCGAAATGAACAATAGCATCCTTTAAACTAGATCCGTTTGCATTATACAGGTCTTTGGCAGTCAATTTAAAGCCCTGTTTCTTCATTTGCTCATAGTTTTTACCTATCAGCATTGGGATCCACATCCCTTCATCTGCTTTTGCGGTGTTTACAAAGGAAAATACCATTGCACACAACAGCAGGTATACTGTTTTTTTCATGAAAAAATAATTAGTTAGTGATGCCGTAAAGTTAATCAATATCATTACAAAACGACAACCCAATCTATAAAGTGACAATCAGCATTTACAGCTTAATTTCGAACAGATTAAGGCTCCCACCTCTATAGTGCAATGGCAATTCCTCTTCAAAGCCCATTAACGTAATTCCTTTATCGGTAAAACCACAGTTAAAATAGTAGTTGTTCAATTTATCATTACCAGCAGTAGTATCCATTCTTATAAACTCCTTACCCGTTTTCTTTGCATGCACTTTAGCCCATTCTATAATTTGTTTCACAAAAGAGCTACCCCTAAATGAAGGATTAGTTGCAATGCGATGAATGTAAATAGAAGGATCAACATCCCTTTCTTTCCAAATTAGCGGATCGCTATAAGTGATTACAAAAACACAGGCAATCTCACCATCAATAATAATCTTGTATTGTCTCTGCTCTTCAATCTCCTGCTGAACAAGCGATCTTTCAAAACCTTTCCAATAATTAATAGTTTGTTTCTTCTGATACGCTGTAGCATCATCATAAATCTTAAAAATAGATTCTATATCTTCCTCTGTGCTATTTAAAATGACCATATCTGTATTGTTAAAATAATGAAACAAAATTGAATAATATAATTACACCAACACAGATACAATTTTATTAAATTTGACCAATACAGTTATAAACTATGGAAACAAAGCAACAACCTAAATCGGAGCCTTACCTATACCTTCAAATAGCTGCTCGTATTGAAAAACAAATCATAAATGAAGTACTAAAAGCAGGTGATAAGTTACCTTCTGTAAGGATGCTTTGTAGAGAACTAGGCCATAACATGAGCACTGTTACACAAGCCTATTATGAGTTAGAAAGCAGATCGTTGATTGAAACAAGGCCCAGATCAGGTTATTATGTTTCTGTACCTCCTAAAAAGCGTTTAGCTGTACCGGGAACAAGTAATCCTTCTCCCGAAGCTGCACCTCACAATCAGGACGATCTGATTACAAGAGTCCATAAAGACAGTGAAAACCCTAAAATAACGTTGCTTTCATTAGGGGTACCCGACAAAAGCCTCCTTCCTATCGCGAAGTTAAACAAGGGAATGCTACAAGCCATGAGAACACTAGATGGAAGTGGTACTGCTTATGATCATGTACAAGGAAACGATAAACTTAGAAAAGAAATCGCAAAATGGTCACTTTCATGGGGCGGCGATCTCGACCACACAGACATCATATCTACCTCGGGTTGTATGAACGCCGTTGCTTACTGTTTATTGGCATTAACCAAACCTGGAGATACCATCGCTATAGAAAGTCCTGCTTATTTTGGCATTCTTCAACTCACCCAAACCATGGGCTTAAATGTTTTGGAACTTCCTACAAATGCAACTACAGGAATAGAACTTGAAGCTTTAAAAAAGGCTTTGGTAATGAACAAAATCAAGGTGTGTCTGCTGATTAGTAACTTCAATAACCCTTGCGGCGCCTCTATGCCTACTGAGCATAAAAAAGAGGTGGTTAAATTACTGGAGCACTTTAATGTACCTTTAATTGAAGATGATCTCTATGGCGACCTTTATTTTGGAAACAACAGACCAACCACTTGCAAAACATACGATGAAAGCGGAATGGTACTTTACTGCAATTCTATTTCTAAAACATTGGCTCCAGGCTATAGAGTCGGTTGGGTTGCCCCGGGAAAATTTAAAGATCAGGTGATGAGATTAAAACTAAGTCACTCTATTTCTTCTACTACAATAACATCTGAAGTTGTTGCCGACTTTTTAAAGAATGGTCGTTACGAAAATCATTTAAGAAAAATACGCCATACACTCCACAACACCAGTATGAAGTATAGCAGTGCCATTGCCAATTATTTTCCGGAAAACACACGTGTAAGCAGACCTGAAGGCGGTTATTTTTTATGGGTTGAACTTAATAAAAATATCAATACACTCGATTTATATGAAAGTGCAATAAAACACAACATCAGTATTGCTCCTGGAAGGATGTTTAGCCTCAAACAACAGTTTGATAATTGTTTAAGGTTAAGCTTTGGACTGCCATGGAGTGACGAGTTGGAAAAGAAAATCAAGCTTTTAGGAATGTTGATTAATAAGGGATAGCACTATGAAGAAATAGGCTGCCCCTCAAGCCAGGCTTTAAAACCGCTAACCCTTTCCCTGCTAATAATTGCATCCACATCAACCGCTGGCTGTAGTTGCAAAATAAACCGGCTATTGTAATAGGTAGTGATTTTCTTTATGGCATCAATATGAATAATCAGTTTTCGGTTAATTCTAAAAAACAGATTTTTATCCAGCATTTTCTCAATCTGCTCTAATGAATAATCCAATGGGATCCTTTGATCAGCCATTGTTGTAGCCCAGGTTAACCCATCGGCAAAGTAAACATGTGCGATATCTTTGGCCTTTACATAAATAAGCTGATTGTTAATTTTACCTATAAAACGCGTGTTTTCGCGCTTAGAAAACTCTTCAGCAATTTTAGAAATATTAACCCCAGAATTTGCCGGAAGCTTAAAATATTCATACTTCTCTATTGCTCGCTTAAGATCTTTTATATCAATTGGTTTCATCAAATAATCAACACTATAAACCTTAAATGCCTGCAAAGCAAAACTATCATAAGCGGTGGTAAAAATGATAGGAATCTGAACATCCCTCCTTTCAAACAGTTCAAAACAATTACCATCCGACAGCTGAATATCCATAAATATCAAATCGGCTTTATCAGCTTGATGATCTAACCATTTAACTCCATCCTCAACAGATTCAATTATGGCTACCACATCAATCAGAGGCAAACATTTTTGCAGAAGCTGAATCAATCTTTCGGCATTATGCCTTTCGTCCTCAAATATTACAATCTTCATAATCAAATATTATAATCCTCATAACTACGTATTATTGGTACACGTACTGTAAATGTATCTTTAGTTTCTGTTACCGTAATCCTTTTATCACTTGTTAGTTCATACCTTTTGCTAATGTTATCGAGGCCTACACCAATAGAATTCTGAATACTGGCGCGTTTCCTTAAATCATTGGCAACAATCAGATCATCACCTTCATTCTTAATACAAATGCGCAAAGGATCATTGGCAGAAAAGCGATTGTGTTTAACAGCATTTTCTACCAGCATTTGCAAAGTTGCCGGTGGTACCATCCCTGTACACTGGATCTCTTCACTAATGTTTATATGAAACTCTATACTACTCTGATGCCGTATTCTTATTAGAAAAGAGTAAGACTCTAAAAATTCCAGCTCCGTTTTAATGGTTACCAGATTATCGAACTTCTTATCCAGTATATACCGGTAACTCTTAGCCAATTGAGTGATATACTCGGCCGACAAATCCGGACTTTTATAAACCAGATTGGTAAGTACACTAAGTGAATTAAAGAAAAAATGAGGATCAATCTGACTTTTCAATACATCATACTTAGCCTGTATGTTCTCGCGCATTAACCGCTCCGCATTCAGCTGCGATTCTTTCCAGTTTTTATAGTAAAGAACCACCCCATTGTACGCAAGCAATAACAAATAGAAAATGAAAGTACCAAAGTTTAAATCATAACTAAAAGCCACGAAATGATTCCAGGCTTCGTATTGTTTAAATAGTACAATATCAAATATTGAGTAACAAAGCCCAAACAAATAAGATATCAGTAAACCATACAACAACAAACTGATACACAGGAACAACAGTTTAGAGGAAACACTTTTATTAAAAACATTCCTCTCAATATACTTGGAGAGCCGCACTGCCCCCTCCCAGGAAATTAACCCGAAAACAATATACAATACACTAAAAGCCTGCCCTCTAAACAAAAACGAACCAATCTCATGCGGAAACGTAAGATCAAAGGATTTAAATATCAGGCTAAAAATATAAAGCACCAATACCCTTAAACCATATTTAAAGTATTTGTTCTGAAAAATCTGTTCAGCCTTGGCAGGATTCATCCTTAACAGCATTATTATAAAACCAATTAACATCGTATCAGCAGTAATTATTCTCTTTAAACCACGTTAATGCACTCCCTATGGCCTTATCTATTGGAGTATACTTTACGAATAACTCCCTTTCAGATTTTTTGCCAGAATAGTAGTTGTATAAACACAGCATATAAGCCGAAGAATAAGTCAGCTTACCGGATGTTTTGCGTAATACTCCAACCAATGTACCCATTATTCCCATCATTTTTAAAACGAATTGAGGGATACAAACCATCGTAGGATCTTGTCCAGCTACCTCATTTAGCAGTTCAAAAAACTCTTTATAAGTTAAATTCTCTCCAGCTAGCAAATAGCAATCACCTATTTTTCCTCTTTCTAATGCATTTGAAATTCCAGTGCATACGTCATTAATGTGTACAAAGTTTTTGCCTCCCGGCGGATAAAAAACAAGCCGTTTATTTATCCCATGCAATATGATTTTTCCCGAACTGGGTTTTACATCATTTTGCCCAATCATAAAAGTTGGATTAACAATTATTGCCTGCAGATTTTTACGTTCAATCTGCTCCAAAACATATTGCTGAGCTATATATTTACTATTGATATACCCTGAATTTACATGAAGAAGTGTAAAAGAATTTAACTCATTAGCAGGCTTAACCTTATTGCCCGGACCAATGGTATTTGCCGTACTAACATGGACCAGCTTTTTCACATTATGCTCTAAACAAGCATTTACAACATTTATAGTTCCTGTTACATTAATTAACTCATACTCCTTAAAAGTCACTGCCCATTGTTGTGTTATAGATGCAGTATGCACCACATAATCACAACCCCTAACAGCCATTAATACATCCTGAGGATTACCAATATCACCATGATAAATCTCGCAAGGAATATCAGCAACTACACTGGCATCCGCTGTGCTTCTCATCATTAGCTTTACCTCATAACCACGCCTAAACAATTCTCGAGCAACATTTGAACCTAAAAAGCCATTTCCTCCCGTTATTAAAACTTTCATTATTCTTTCGGATTTTTATTTAATTGCTATTTCCTTTTTTACTGCCCGAGACACTATCCTAAGCTTCGTCTCTAAAGGTAAAATCCCCATCAACCTATGATTTATCTTATTCCAAAACCCCGGAATAATTATAGCCTTATTAAGCTTTGTTTGTTTCAGCGCAATGCCAACAATTTCGGAGGTTGTTAGCAATCCAATTCTCCCCTTTGCACCCTGTCCCATTATCCGTGTCGACACCCCAGAATTTGTCATTATTGGCCCCGGATAAACCACGCTAACCGACAAATTGGTATCATGCAGTTCTTCTCTTAAACCCAAAGAAAACGAAGAAATAAATGCCTTTGAGGCAGGATACACCGTTTTGTAAGCTATTGGTGTAAAAGCAGCCATACTGGAAACATTCAGGATATAGCTTTTTTGATGCTTTAGCAAATGAGGCAAAAGCGTCTGAGTTATACATACCATGCTTCTGATGTTAACCTGCAAAATCCTATCCATTGCTTCTAAAGAACTTTCAGTAATAGCAGCAGTACCACCAATGCCAGCATTATTAATTAAAAAGTCGACCTCAAAATTTTCAATAATATGATACAATCTTTCTATGAGCAATATGCCATCGGTGATATCAAACTCAAACACTTTAGTCTCAATTTTATATTCAAGAGCCAAGGTCTGAGCCATCGAAGCCATATTGCTGCCCGGAAGAGCAACCATAATAATATTCATACCCATGGCAGCACACTGAACCGAAAACTCTTTACCTAAACCTGAGCTGGCACCGGTTATTAATGTATATCTAATNCTTTTCATCGCTTTTTANATCAACAACAGTCATTAAACNATTAAGATTANCGTAAACACTTCTCTTTCTAANCTTTTGNACACTACAGTTAAAACTCTTTATGAACTGTTTAATGTTTACGCAGGAGAACCTTTTCCCTAAATAATTACTGATAATCAGATATTCTTCTTCACTAACCATGGATAGTGTTGTTCTTGTAATATATTCCAGAAGTTGCATATTGATATCGTCCAGTTCATCTGTTACCACATAGTCAGATAAACACCTTGTTAAACGACTAATCATCAAAAGTTCTATCCAACTGATTTCGAAACCGTAGCAGACAATCCTATTTTTATGAATTAATTTTTCTTCGCGAAGCGCAACGCCGGTATAAGCCTTTTCTACAGACTCTAAAAAGTCGACCAATAGATTTGAAACTTCCGTATCTTCCAACTCATAATCAACAACTAGTATAGTTACTTTATGCACAGTTCTGTGCAATGAAATCAAATCAGAAGTATCACCAAGTATCTTTACTCCTGCTCCATTTTTAAAAAGACATCCTGTTAACATAAATCAGCTTATTACTTATCGGTACAAAGCTGTAGATATGAGCGTTAAGAAAAGACAAATAATTGATGAAGCGTAGATATTTCGACTTGAACTGTTCTTATTTACTACCGAGCCAAATTAAGCTATTGATGATTAATTTATTCTGAATTTCATTATCAAATGTGAACGACAATTCTTTGTTGTGTGGTGGATGCTCATAATCAATATCATTATGCCCCATATTCACATATATCATTTTATACTTTGTGTTTGTCCACACTACCGGATAATATCCACTATGCCAAATTTCGTAAGGTTTAGGCCCTGTACCTAGTGGATAACTACTACTATCTATGGACAATAGAATCTTAATATCTGGGTTCTTAGTAAGGTCATTTGACCATTTATACCACTCATTAGGAGCCGTTTTAAATGTTTGAGGCAAGTTCTTTGTAGCAGGATGTTTTTTATCCTCTACCTTAAGGATGACCGATGTCGGTCGCCAGGTATTGCTACCATAAGCCCCAGAACCAAGGAACTTATTATGATACCAATCCCAGTTTTCTGGAAAATCTGAAGGAGATAAAGCAAAAGCAGAAAAGTGAAAACCCATCCAAGCCCCTCCATGTTTCATATAATTCTCAAATGCTTCTCGTTGTTCCAGCTTATCCGGCCTTGTATCTAAAAAAAGTACTACCTGATATTTGGATAGGAAATCGGCATTAAGGTTATCCCAGTTGCTGGTAGAGTCATAGGTAAAGTTATGCTTCACCCCCATTTTTGGAAACCATTTATTGGCTTCATGAACATAGCTAATATGTGCCTGATCATTTTTACCCGTATAAAATGCAATTACATTAAATTTAGGACGGCTACTCTGGGCATTTGAAGATAGAAAAAGGAAGCAAAATATGCTGCATATCAACATACTTATGAACAAAGCTTGAGTACGTAAAAAGGAAAAGGTTCGATTCACAATCTGGAGGCGTTCATTCTTAACTTTATTGTAAAGAACTGGCTTGCAAATCCAAATTACTAAATTTAATTAGTATAAGCTATTTAGGGATTTATCCAGACTATGGATCATTGAAAGAAACTTGTGTTTAGCGGCTAATTACTCTCTTCAATTTTTTCAAAGAACTGTTTTAGTTCATCGAAAAATATCAGTGTTTTAAGTCTTTCTTCCGTTTCAACCTGAACTGCGGCATAACCTGCCCATCCACTATATAATTTGTCAAGCATTTGATGGATTTCTTCAAAAGAATGCTCTTTCAAGAATTCCTTTGGCATCATTTGTAGTTTTTCTGGTTCTATAGCTTCTAATGGCATGGCAATTCCTCTTAACAATTTTCAGACTGGCATTGTAACTTATTCGTTGTATAACGCCAAAAAAAGAGAAATGATATGACTAAATGTTATTTGATTAAAATTTAACTATTAGCCCAAAACGGCTATTATCTAAAAGCAAAATTTTAAAGCATATGTAAATGATGGCGAGATAATATAAAGCTAATTACGCTTATGAGTGAGTCCACCTTGAGTCCACGTTTTTCTAGAGAAAAGGTGGATTCAACATTTGCTCAACGTGGAATAACTCGCGCCTCTCTTCGGGTCACTATTAATTTTTGCAACAATTAAATCATTGGTTGTAAACAAAAAGGCTCAAACATTTTTTAAGATGTTTGAGCCTTCTTTATTGGATATTAATCCTTGTTAGTTAAACAGGTATCTAACTCCGATCTGTCCTTGCCATCTTGAATCGAAAGATTCAGTAGATGTATTAGCAGGCGTTGTTGGAGAGAAATTAAATCCTTTTGCTGATGAGTTATATGAAATCAACTGATAAGCCTGGTTACCATAGCTGTATTGACGACCCCATTTCTTATTTAATAAGTTGGTGAAGTTAAATACATCAAACGATAATTGTAAACGGTTTTTAGTTGAACCAATCATGGTACCGATATCTTGCATTACACGTAAATCAACTTGGTGTTGCCAAGGCAAACGAGCACCGTTTCTTTTTGCATACTGACCTCTGATAGTTTTAAGGTAAGCATCGTTGTTGATGTAAGTATTTAATGCATCCCATTGCTCTTGTGGAGTATAGGTTTTAACAACAGCACCTTTTGCATCTTTAATATCAAGTTTCACCATATTGATATCGCTCATTGTTCTAGGAACAAATAATAAATCGTTACCAAAAGCTCCATCACCGTTTAAATCACCATTGTATAGGTAGGTAAATGGAGTGCCTGACGTACCTGCATAGAAGATAGAGAAAGTAGTCCCGCTTGCTTTTTGGCGACCATAATTAACAGCGTATGATAAGCTACCTAAAATTCTGTGACGAACATCTTGATTAGAATAAACAAGATCCGGGTTATTAGCATCGTTAACGATCTGAACAAATTCCCAGTTAGATTGAGCTGTACTGTTAGCACCAGAGTTTACATCTTTAGATTCACCGTAGTTATAGGCTACAGTAGCAAATAAACCATTAGAGAAGTTTTTCTTCAATTCAGCAGTTAAGCTATAAGAGTAACCTTGGCTTGTATTGTCTAAAAGATAAGCACCGGTATAAGTTGGATTTACTTTGTTTGAATAAGCTGGACGTAAATCTGCTCCATTGCTTAATGCAGAACTAATTGTTGTGCCTTTTGGCTTAACGTTTAGATCTTTATAAAGAACGTTATTTACAGTTTTAGAGTAAATACCTTCTAAAGTACCTACCATACCACCAGGTAATTTAAAATCAGCTGCTAAGTTGTTACGGAAAACCTGAGGAACTCTGAATCTAGGACTCATTAAGTTAACCTGATAAGTATTTCCTGCTGAACCAACGCCAGATTGCTTGTTTGGATCGGGCTCAAAACCTGCATTATTAGCTGCAGTTCCTGATATGGCAATAGATTTATAATCTAAACCAGTATTACCATATTGGTTAGAGAACCATACGAATGGAGCACGACCGGTAAATAATCCACTACCACCACGTACTTGAATTGTTCTGTCACCAGTAGCGTCCCAGTTAAATCCGATACGAGGGGAAACTAAGATTTGTCCGCTTGGTAAGTTACTTGTTCCGTAACCTGGGAACGAAGCTGCAACAGCTGGGTTATTAGCTGGTTTATCAAAGAACAAAGGAACATCTAACCTTAAACCTGCAGTTAATCTGAAAGTAGGATCAACTTGGATTTCATCCTGAAAATAAAACCCTAACTGAGCTGCTTTAAAGGCTGCAGCTGGAAGAGTACCCGCAACTGAAGGATAAGTAACGTCGATATTTTTTGGTTTGTCGTTATAGAAATCATCAAGATTATCAAAACGGTAACGGCCTCTATAGTTGTTTACAAACAAGTTACTGAATTTAAAAAACTCATTGTGTGTACCTAAGGTGAATGTATGATTACCTGCTAATAGTTTTAAGTTGTCAGTAAATTCGATAACATCCTGGTCAAGTGAGTTTGCTGTAGAGCTTCTTTCTGAACCGAACTGAAGGGTGCTTCCAGCTTGTCCACCCCAGTTTTGAATTTCAACTTGTGGAAATAAAGAACCGTTTGTAGCACGTGAATCTCTGATTCTTGAATAACCTACAATAAGGTTGTTTGATAAGTTGGAGTTTAATTGTGATCTTAACTCTAATACACTGATGTTTTGGCTGTTCTCGAACTTATAACCATTATTTCCTAAACGGAAGAAAGAAGGACTCCTACTAAGGTTATCATCGGATGCTTTAATATAGTTATGACGTAAAGTTAATTGGTTTTTGCTGTTGATATTCCAATCTAAACGTGCAAAAATCTTATCACTTTTAGTCTCTTGATCAATTTTATCAAAGCTACCAATATTATAGCCATATGTTTTTTGAACAAAATCAGCTAATGTATTCGCATCAGATGAAGAAAGCATTGCATTTGCATCACCAACATTATATGACGTAGGAACTTTATCTCTTGTTTGCTCAGCGTTTACGAAGAAGAATAATTTATTTTTAACAATCGGAGCGCCTAAACGGAAACCATATTGAGTTCTGTAAAAGTCGTTAGCTTTCTCTCCTGCAAAGTTTTTACCTACTAATTTTTGGTTTCTACCGAAAAAGTAAGCTGATCCTTCTACATTGTTTGTTCCTGAACGTGTAATCGCATTGATACCGCCACCCGTAAAGTTACCGTAGCTCACATCATAAGGAGCTAAAACAACTTGAATCTCTTGAACAGCGTCAAGCGAAATAGGTTGAGTTTTTGCCAATCCACCTGGTGCTGGGGAACCTGCGATACCAAAGATGTCGTTGTTCATAGCACCATCAATATTGATGCTATTGTAACGAGTGCTTGATCCAGAGAATGAGTTACCGTTTGCCTGAGGCGTTAAACGCGTAAAATCCTGAAGGCTACGGCTTAATGTAGGTAGATTCTGGATTTGCTCTTTTGAAATGGTTGTTGCAGCACCTGTTCTCTTGCTGTTCATAGTTGCATCTCTTTTACCGGATACGACTACTTCTTCAAGGTTTTTGCTGTCATCACTTAATACAACATTTAAGGTATAAGGATCACCTAACTTCAAATAAACATCGGAAGCGCTTTCTTTTTGAAAACCAACATAGTTTACTTCAATAGTGTATGGACCACCTGGTCTCATGTTTGCAATGCTAAATCTGCCATCGTTGTTTGTAGAAACAGAATATACAGTACCTGTTGGTACGTGTATGGCTTTAACACTTGCGCCTGGCAAAGCGCCTTTAGCGTCTTTGACTGTACCCGTCATAGCAGATGTGGTTACCTGTGCATTTACCGCAGAGATAGAACCTACAAATGCCAAAACGATTACTACCATCTTGAATAGTAAAGATTTCTTCATATTGTTTTGTTTTTTTATGAATAACACTAAAAATTAGTGATATCGGCAAATTTAAATATTAAATTAATGGTCACTTTAATTTTCATGTTAAATTATTATTAAATAACTCAAAACTTTTCAACATTTAACACAGGAATTAAATATATAACCAACAGTTTATCAGCTGTTTGTTTTCAAAGCATAATTCAACTAACACTTCAACATTGAGGCATCTTAATATTTCATTTCATGAAATCACTTGCTCAAAAATCTTTATGGAAGTATTAACGAACATTTTTTTTTATTTTTGGGCGTTTAATAAAGTTAAATTCCTTTATAATAAGATATGAACTACGATGTAATTGTAATAGGCAGCGGTCCCG
>Ga0065714_10002359_pt1 | contig 30589 bp, 22 predicted proteins | sample MisRhiReplicate2_FD_59101 | JGI IMG/M metagenome (GOLD analysis project Ga0065714, IMG submission 59101) | Miscanthus rhizosphere microbial communities from Kellogg Biological Station, MSU, sample Rhizosphere Soil Replicate 2: eDNA_1 v2... | ecosystem: Host-associated > Plants > Roots >... | reverse complement strand
TCACTGAATTATAAACTAAAAAAAATACTTTTTAATGTAATTCGGTAGTGAAACTGTATTTTTGGTGACTAAACTCTATAAAGTGCAACCCAAAAAAAAGGCGATACTTCTTTCTTTATGCATCAGTATAGTGCTTATGTTGGCAAAGTTTGTTGCCTATTTCATCACGCAGTCTAATGCAATTTTAACAGATGCTTTAGAGAGTATTGTAAATGTACTGGCCAGTAGCTTTGCATTTTACAGTATTTACCTCGCAACAATTCCTAAAGATAAAAATCATCCTTATGGTCATGGTAAAGTGGAATTCTTTTCTGCGTTTTTGGAAGGTACATTAATTACCATAGCTGGATTGATCATCATTTTTAAATCTACTTATGATTTAATATACCCTAAACCAATTTATCAGCTTTTTGAAGGAGCAAGTATTATCGGAGTAACCGGAGTGGTTAACTTAATAATAGGCTTTTACCTGATTAACACAGGGAAGAAACACAATTCAATTACATTGGAAGCGGATGGAAAGCATTTGCTTACCGATGCTGTTACGAGTGCCGGATTGGTGGTAGGTGTGGTTTTAATACAAGTTACTAAAATCTATTGGCTGGATAGTGTGATCTCGATTTTACTTGGATTGTATATCATTTATAACGGTTATAAACTTACCAGACGATCAGTTGGTGGTTTGATGGACGAGAGTAACATCGACCTAGTAAAAGACATTATCGCGATTTTGCAGAAGAATCGTAAAGAGCCCTGGATTGATGTTCATAATCTTAGGGCGCAACAGTATGGTTCCGATCTGCATATAGATTGTCACTTTACTCTTCCTTATTATTTCGATCTCAACCGTGTTCATCAGGAAATATCAAGTATTGATAAACTTATTAACGGTAATGCACATCGTAAAACAGAATTGTTTATCCATGCTGATCCTTGTTTACCTGCCTGCTGTAACTATTGCGAAATGCAGGATTGTCCGGTAAGGGAGGAGGCCTTTAGGGGCGAAATTGAGTGGACAATCGAAAATGCAACTAAAAATCAAAAACACTTCGATCAATGAGTTATTTTAATGTAAGAGTATATGGCTTACTAATTAATGCTGAAAACCAGGTTCTGGTTAGTGATGAACAATCAGGCGGCAGAATTTTTAGCAAGTTCCCGGGAGGAGGATTAGAGTTAGGTGAGGGCTTGATAGATGCACTTAAACGTGAGTTTATGGAAGAGTGTAATGCCGAAATTGAAGTGTTAAAGCACATTTATACTACCGATTTCTATGAGCAATCTTCTTTTAATGACAGCCAGATTTTAAGTATTTATTATACTGTAAAAGCCTTGCAGCCTCTAGCGCTTAATTTTAAAACAGAGGTATTTGATTTTGATGAAAATACCTTGCAATCATTTAGATGGGTTAGTTTAAAAGACCTTAAAACTGACGACGTAACTTTTAAAACAGACAAAACTGTAGTAGAACTATTAATTAAAGAAAGAAACCAATGAGTTTAGCCGAAAGGGATAAAAAAGTAATATGGCATCCGTATACTCAAATGAAAAATGCCTTACCTCATATCCCAATTGTACGTGGAGAGGGCGTTTATTTATTTGATGAGGATGGTAAAAAATATATTGATGCTGTTTCTAGCTGGTGGGTAACGATTCATGGACATGCTCATCCACATATTGCAGCCAAAGTTGCCGAGCAGTTAAAGACTTTAGAACATGTAATATTTGCTGGTTTTACACATGAACCTGCCGTACAGCTTGCAGAACGGTTGCTTCCGCTGTTACCAGGAAAGCAGGAAAAGGTATTTTATAGTGATAACGGTTCTACTGCAATCGAGGTGGCTATAAAAATGTGTCTGCAATATTGGATTAATACAAGTAAACAGCCCCGCACAAAAATCATTGCATTTAAAGAGGCTTATCATGGTGATACTTTTGGTGCAATGTCGGTAAGTGGTCGTAGTATTTTTACTGATCCATTTGCTTCTTTGTTATTTGATGTAGAGTTTATTGATCTGCCAAATGAAAAAAATATAGAACAGCTTAAATCGAAGATCAATTATCTTTCTAATGAGGTTGCTTGCTTTGTATTTGAGCCTATGGTTTTGGGAGTGGCTGGCATGAAAATGTATGAGCCGCAGTACCTGGACCAACTTATTGAAACCTGTCAGAAACATGAAATATTAACGATTGCAGATGAAGTTATGACTGGTTTTGGGCGCACAGGCAAGTATTTCTCTTGTGAGGCATTAACTACTAGTCCGGATATTTTCTGTTTGTCGAAGGGGCTTACAGGTGGTACCATGCCTATGGGGATTACTACTTGCAACGAGAAAATATTTGAGGCCTTTTTAAGTGAAGATAAGCTCAAAACATTATATCATGGTCATTCATTTACTGCTAATCCGGTAAGCTGTGCTGCATCTTTAGCGAGTTTAGATATTTTGTTAAACCCGGAAACTCTTGAAAATATACATAGAGTCGTGGCAAAGCATGAGGCTTTTGCTTTACAGATCAAAGATCATCCTAAGCTTAAGGATGTAAGACAGGCAGGGACTATATTGGTATTGGAATGGGAGACAGGGACTGATACTTCTTATTTAAGTGGATTGAGAAATAAATTGTACAATTACTTTTTGGAACGGGGTATTATCTTGAGACCATTGGGTAATATTATTTACATTTTAGCTCCTTATGTTATCAGTAATGATGATCTGGACTATATTTACCAAACTATTACTGAAGCACTAAACGATATATAATATAATAATGGAAATTAAGGCGATTTTAGAGAATATAGTGAGCGATAATGTTTTGCATGCCAAATGGTTAAATACCTTGTCGTACATGGAAAATGCAGGTGCAAAGAAAATCTCTGCATCGGAGCATAAAGAAAACGTCAATCTTATAATTCTTAAACATGCAGCAGAGGAGCATCGCCATGCTTATTATTTGAAAAAGCAGTTGGATAAATTGGATGGTAATCTTTGTAAGACTTATACTAATGATGAGCTTTTGGCTCCTAATGATACTAAATTCTATTTGAATGCTTTGGATGTGGCTGTATGTCGCTATTTAAAACAGCATTTTAATTTAAGTGGATATGAGCTAAAGTTTGCTGCTTATCTTTTTGTAACCTATGCAATTGAAGTGCGTGCTGACGAATTGTATCCTGTTTATCAGGATGTTTTAACCGCCGCCGGAAGTAAGGTAACAGTTAAGTCGATCATTCTTGAAGAAGAAGGGCACCTTGAGGAAATGTTAAACCAACTTAAGGCGTTTTCTACTGATTGGGAGAAACATGCGGAACTTGTAATAAAAATTGAACAGGATATGTTTCATTCCTGGATGAACAATCTGGGAACCCAATTACCTAATTAAGCTTTAACTGCTATAATCTTTGCAGGAGTGATGGCGTAAAAGCGATCACCCTGCTTTTGATCTAATATTTTTAATCCGGTAAAAATACTGAAAGCCGGTAGTACTGCCCAATCCTTTCCAAAATAAAAACAAGGAAATTTAAGCTGTTGCTTAGCTTTTCCATAGATAATTACTCCCGGGTGTATGTGGCCCGATATGTTATAGTATTCATCAACTTCATCAGGCTTGTCATGTATAAACCTAAAAGGAGGTGCTAATAGTTCTTTTTGATATACTTCAATTCCTAAAGCCTCATAATCCTCATCTTTTAAATTGTCGTGGTTTCCCTTTATCAATAGGACTTTAAGTTGAGCAAAGCTTTTTCGCCAGTGCATAAAGGCATTGGTATCACTGTTAATGTTATTGTGGAACATGTCGCCGGTAACCAGCAGGGTTTCAGGGTTAAATTGGGACATTAATGCGGTTAACCTTTGCAGGTCCGCCAGGTTTATTGAGTGGGGAACTTGAATGCCTGATTTCCTGAAATGAGCGGACTTTCCAATATGAAGATCACTAATGATCAGCATTTTTCTGGCTTCCCAGTATATTGCCCGTTCATTACTTAATATAAGTTGCTCTCCTTTACAATCAATGGTCATTTGCTCTCTTTTTACTGGTAGTCTTTTTCTCTGATTCAGCAGTCATTCTTTCAATTCGATGGCTCAACTCTTCACTACTCATGTTGTCCCTTAAGCTATCCACTTTTATAGGGAAACATAATGGAGTATAGCTTTCTGTTTTTTTAATGATGATCTTGCTGGTTTGTATGCGATGTAGGGCTGCAGCTAATCTGGGTTCCTCGATCTGCTGATAAAATGCCTCATCATATGACTGACGCAATAATAAGTTATGTTTATCGTAATCGCTAAAGACGTTGAAAAATAAGGATGATGATGATTGAAGATGTTTATTCGCGACATATTTGCCCGGGTAACCCTGAAATACAAGACCGGAAATGCAGGCAATATCCCTGAACTTACGTCTTGCCATTTCAGTTGCATTAATGCTTGCTACGATATCATCTGTAAGATTTATGGGGCTAAATAGTTCCTTTATATTGCTTTCTTTAAGTGGTATCGGTTGTTCACTAAGTAATTCAAAGCCATAATCATTCATAGCAATGGAAAAACTAATTGGTTGCAGGCGACCAAGTCTGTAGGCTATTAAAGCAGCCATGATTTCATGGACCTGTCTGCCTTCAAAAGGGTAGGCAAAGAAGTGGTAACCATCTTTTGTGTTGATGAGTTCGATTAGAAATTCATCGCTTTTAGGGACATGAGAAACCTTAGCCTGCTGTTCAAATAAGGGAAGTATGAAATCAAGTTCCTCATCGTCATGTTGTTTATTTAATGTTTCATTGTACTTCTTTCTGAGCAGCTTACCTAGGTTTGCTGTTAACGACATGCGTCCACCCATCCAGCTAGGGTTAATGGCTTGTTTAAGGTTACTTTTTCTAACTAAAACTATCATTTCTTTAATGATTACAAACTCCAGTACTCTGCCCGCAAGTGTAAAACTGCTTCCGGGTTTCATCCGGGATATGAAAGATTCCTCTATCATGCCAACGTACCCCCCTGTCAGATATTTTACTTTAAGCATGGCATCACTAACAATTGTTCCGATGTGTAATCTGTGACGCATTGCAATTTGTCTGTTTTCTACTTTCCAAAGTCCATCAGTAATTTTACTTACTTTACTAAATTCATTATAAGCAGTTAAACTATCCCCCCCTGTAGTGATAAATTGCATAATCCAGTTCCATTCCTGAGGTAGGAGCTCCCTAAAAGCATGGGTTTGCTTAATCTCGAAAAAGATCTTCTCGTCATCGAAACCATCGCCTACTGCTAGAGTAACGAGGTATTGGATGAGGGTGTCAAATGACATTACAATAGGTTCCCTGCTTTCAATATCTTCAGTTTTGGCTGCTTCTTTAATTGCTGCAGCCTCTACAAGCTCTAAAGCGTGAGTAGGCAGAAAGTAAATTTTGGAAGTTTCGTGCGGGGAGTGGCCGCTGCGTCCGGCACGTTGTAAAAATCGGGCAACACCTTTTGGAGAGCCAATTTGAACTACGGTATCTACTGGTTTAAAATCGACACCGAGGTCTAAAGATGAGGTGCAAACTACAGCTTTAAGTATTCCGGAATGAAGTGCATCTTCAATCCAGTTTCTTAATTCAAAATCTATTGATCCGTGATGTATGGCCAATAATCCTGCGAGATTTTCATCTTGAGCAAGTAAGGTCTGATACCAGAGTTCGGCCTGGCCGCGTGTATTAGTGAATATTAATGTTGTTTTACTTTTATTAATAATAGGTATTAGCTTGTTGGCCAATTTATGTCCTAAATGGCCGGCCCAGGGCAGCATATCTATATGATCTGGTAATATTGATTTGATAATAATTTTCTTCTTTATGTCAGATTTTATTATGGTTTTAAGAAGATCTGTATAAGGCACAAGTACATCCATGGCCTGTTCCATATTCCCGATGGTTGCCGATATTCCCCATATCCTTAAGAGTCTTTCTGGATGTTGTTCTTTAAGTAGACCCTTTATTCTTGAAATAGCCAGTTCGGCCATCACACCCCGTTTACTGCCTAGTAATTCATGCCATTCATCGGCCACTATACATTGTAACTGATCGAAATAATTGAAAGTGCTTTTTTGAGCGAGTAGTAAGTGCATGCTTTCGGGGGTGATGATAAGCACTTCGGGCATTTGTTTTTTCTGTTTAAGTTTTTCGCTTTGAGGGGTGTCGCCGTTTCTCACCCCGATTATCCAGTCCAATTGAAGTTCATCACAAACCTCACGCATGGCGCGCGCAAGATCCTTGGCTAAGGATCGTAATGGCGTTATCCAGATTAATTTTAGTCCGGTAGTGTTTCTCCTTTGTTTACCTTTAAGTTCTATGTTTTCTTGCTCAGCTCTTTTATTAAGCTCATCAATTACAACCGCCAAAAATATAGAGAAGGTTTTTCCAAAACCTGTGGGGGCATTTACTAATCCGCTATAGCCTTCGGCATAATACTGCCACGCATCAGTTTGAAACTTAAATGGCTTTTTTTTATTAAGTTTTAGCCAATTTATAACCTGTTTATATCCATAGCTATTTTCAAGTTTCATACAATAAGGTTGGATAAATAATCTGTACAGGTAAATTTGATTAAAGCTATTTAATAGTTAACAAAGTCAAGATAAGTAAAGTTTTCGTGTATCTTAATTGCATATAGTTTTCTATGTAAACGAAATAGGTGCATAGTTTGCCACTACAATAATACTACAGTAGTTTGTTAAGGTGTTGTTTTTTAGTTTGTTGTGTTGTTTGCTTGTTGTTGACATAAAGTAAGGGAAGAAAATTATGCTAATTTTGAATTGCCTCGAAGCAATTTTGCAGATGCATTAAAACCTCCTCTCTCTTAAATATGATTAAACGCTTGAGATTTGTCAGTATAAGTTTAATATTGCTTTTAACCTTTACTTTTGCCATTCAGGCACAACCAGTAATCCATGTCAATCAGGTAGCTTTTGATTTACTAGGGCCAAAGCAAGCCATAATTAGTTTGGATAGTGGTTTTTCGGGAATAAAAAAGTTTACATTGATTGATGTCTCTAATCAAAAGAACAGCTTCAGCTCAACTCTTAAAGCTGCAGGTTCTGTTGAGCAGTGGTTTCCTGGTCGTCAGTTTTATGTTGCAGAGTTTTCATCGTTTAATAAGTCTGGAAGATATAAGGTTGATGTGCTGTTTAAAGGAAAGCATTATAGTTCCGTAAGCTTTGAAATTGCCTCGCAGGCACTTGCGGTAAATACATTGCCTAGCATTCTTAATTATTATAAAAAACAACGTGCCAACACCCCTCAGGAATTAGAGGCTGATAAAAAAATGTTGCTTTATGGTAGTGATAAGAGAGTTGATGTGCATGGGGGCTGGGGAGATGCTTCGGGAGATATTAGTAAGTACTTCTCTCATCTTGCCTACGCAAATTTCATGTCGCCACAGCAAATCCCAATAGTTACCTGGTCGATGGTTAATGCAACTGAGAAGATTCCGGGATTGTTAGATAAACTTAAAATTAGGGAGGATCTACAGGAAGAGGCTTTATGGGGTGCCGATTATATCATGCGCTCTTTATCTGATGAGGGGTACTTTTACATGACGGTGTTTAGTTATTTTAAACCGGATGCAAGTGCCAGAAGAATTGTTGGGTTGGAGGCAAATAGTGTTACTACTTCAGATTATCAATGTGCATTTAGAGAAGGAGGAGGTATGGGGATTGCCTCGCTAGCTCGTATTTCTTCATGGGGGAAAAGTGGCGATTATCAAGCTAAAGAGTATTTAAAAGCTGCGGAAAAAGCATATGCCCATTTGGTAGTAAATAATTTGAAATATGCTGACGATGGAAAGGAGAACATCATTGATGATTATTGTGCCTTGATGGCTGCTACGGAATTGTGGATAGCAACAGATAGTACATATTATAGGGACGAAGCAAGGAAAAGAGCATCAAATTTAAGAGGTAGAATGACCGATAAGGGATATTTTATCTCAGATGATAAGGATAGACCATTTTGGCATGCGGCGGATGCAGGTTTGCCTGTAGTAGCTTTAGTTCGTTATCTGGATAAGGAAAGGGATAATGGATACAGAACACAGACGCTTGCTATAATAAAGAAAGCGATTGATGGCAATTTGAAGGTCAGCAAATCGGTTAATAATCCCTTTGGATATGCGAGACAGTATTTTAAGTTCAATGGGAAAGTGCAGGAAGGCTTTTTTATACCTCATGAAAATGAGACAGGTTGGTGGTGGCAAGGTGAAAATGCGCGACTTAGCGCTTTGGCTACAGCATCATTGCTTGGAGGCAGGCTCGTTTATCCTGAAAAAAGTGGTTGGGGAGTAAGAAAGGATATTGAACTTTACGCTGAACAGCAGCTGTCGTGGGTTTTAGGGGGTAACCCATATTCTATGTGTTTTATGTATGGTTTTGGGGAAAAGAATGTTCCTTATATGGCCAGTCTGTTTGGTCATGGATCTCAAAAGGGAGGTATTTCTAATGGCGTTACGGGAAAAGATGGTAATCCAGATGGCAGTGGTATAGACTTTAAAACTGAAGCAGGAGGAAATGAATGGCGGTGGACAGAACAATGGATACCTCATGCAGCATGGTTTTTACAGGCGTTAACTGCCATTGAAATAGTGAATGAACCTAAAGCTCCTGCAAAAGAAGAACAGCCTTTGTTTCGGGTTTTGGCTTTGGTCGAGAATGGTGGTCACCATATCGCTTTTACTAAGGCAGCCCGTCCATGGTTGGATGAATTTGCGAAAAAGAACCGCTTTGCAATTGATTATATTGAAAATACAGATAAAATTGATGAGGCTTTTTTGAAACAATACAAGCTTGTTATCCAATTGGATTATCCTCCTTATGCATGGAAGCCTGGAGCAGTTAAGGCTTTTGAAGATTATATCGATAATGGAAAAGGGGGGTGGATAGGATTTCATCATGCAACATTGCTTGGAGAGTTTGATGGCTATGCAATGTGGAACTGGTTTTCTGGTTTTATGGGCGACATTAGGTTTGTTAACTACATAGCAGACTTTGCTTCAGCGAATGTGAGGGTAGAAGATAAATTGCATCCTGTAATGAAAGGAGTATCGCCATCCTTTAAAGTGGATAAAGAAGAATGGTATACCTATAATAAAAGCCCAAGACTAAATGTGAAAGTACTGGCTAATGTAGATGAATCAAGCTATCAACCTCATTCTAAGCTGAAAATGGGCGATCATCCTGTGGTTTGGGTAAATACTAAAGTTAAGGCAAGGAATGTTTACATTTTTATGGGACATTCTCCAGATTTACTTCTAAATAAAGATTGGAAAAGACTGGTAACTAATTCGGTAATGTGGGCGGCCGGCCAAGGTAATTAGAGCAGCAGTAGTGTCGAAGTAGATTTTCTTTTCTATTTTTACGACAGACTAAGTATTTATATGCCAACAACCAAGAGATTTGTACCGATACTTTTAATATTTATATGTTTTTGTCAATTTGCTTTAGCGCAGAATAAATTTACAGTCAGCGGTACAGTTACAGATTTCGGAACCGGAGAGACACTAATAGGAGCTAGCGTTAATCTGGTGGGATCAATAACCAATGGAGCAGTAACTAATGCTTATGGGTTTTACTCTTTTAGCGCACCAGAAGGGGTATATGAGCTTTCGGTTAGTTTTATTGGTTATAAAACAGTTAAGCAATCAATCATTATTTCAAAGAACTTGCGACAAAACTTAGTTCTTTCGGAGGATAATCAGCTAAATGAAGTTGTTGTTTCTGCCGAAAAAAGAGATGGGAATGTGAGCAGTCCGCAAATGGGACTTCAGAAGATCAATGTAAGAGAGATTAATAATGTCCCTGTATTGCTTGGAGAGCGCGATGTGCTTAAAACTTTGCAGTTGTTACCGGGAATTAAATCGGCTGGGGAAGGCAATAGCGGTTTCTATGTAAGGGGTGGCTCTACTGATCAGAATTTGATCCTTCTGGATGAAGCTCCGGTGTATAATGCTTCTCACTTGCTGGGTTTCTTTTCTACTTTCAACTCCGACGCTATTAAGGATGTAAGTGTTTATAAAGGTGGTATGCCTGCTCAATATGGAGGCAGACTAGCTTCGGTATTGGATATAAAGATGAACGATGGGAATCGTAAAGATTATACTGCTGAAGGTGGTTTAGGTTTAATTTCATCGAGATTAAAGGTAGAGGGACCAATTGTTAAAGACAAAGGCTCCTTTATGATTAGTGCGCGTAGAACCTATTTGGATGCGTTTTTGGCACTATCTCCGGATAGTTCAATAAGTGGAAATACGCTTTATTTTTATGATGTAAATGCGAAAGCAAATTATCAATTAGATGATAAGAATACATTGTTCCTGTCTGGTTATTTTGGCAGGGATAAACTAGGTATTTCTGAAGCTTTTGGTTTTAACTGGGGCAATTCAACAGTTACGCTACGCTGGAACCATCTTTATAGCGATCGCTTGTTTTCAAATACTTCTTTAATTTATAGCAATTACAACTATGTGATACAGAATTTTATGGAGGATAATGACTTTGAAGTTAACTCTTCTATAAAAGATTTCAATTTAAAACAAGATTTCGAGTATAGCCTAAGCAGTAACCACAGTTTGAAATTTGGGTTAAATGCCATTCATCATACTATTGCTCCGGGTAAGCTCACTGCAAGTGAATCATCTAGTGTGAATCAGACTACTTACGAAAACCGAAAGGGACTTGAACTGGCTGCCTATCTATCGGATGAATGGGCGCTTAATGATAAGCTTAATCTGGTTTATGGGCTAAGGTTGAGTGGATTTTCTTTATTAGGACCAGGGAATTTCAAAACATATGATGCAGATGGAAATATGGTGAGCTCAACGCTTTATAAAGTAGGAGAGGTTGTCAAAAACTACTTTAATCTTGAGCCAAGGTTTTCTGCCAGTTATCAGGTAACACCTTCTAGTTCTTTGAAGGCTGCATATACACGAAATATTCAAAATATCCATTTGATGTCTAATTCTACGTCAACTTCTCCAACAGATCTTTACATTATGAATAGTAATAATGTAAAACCGGAAATTGCAGACCAGATTGCCGCAGGATATTTTAGAAATTTTAATGATAATAATTATGAGTTTTCTGCAGAGGTGTATTATAAATGGATGCAAAATCAGATTGAGTATCGAAGCGGGACAGATCTAAGAGGAAATGGAAATGTAGAAGCTGATTTGTTGTATGGTGATGGAAGAGCGTATGGTATTGAACTTTTCTTAAAGAAAAGGTTTGGTAAATTTAACGGATGGATTGGATACACCTGGTCGAGAACACAACGCCAGTTTGATGCAATTAATGAAGGCAAGTGGTTTTATGCTAAGCAAGACAGAACTCATGATGTGTCATTAGTTGGAATTTATAAGGCAGGGCCACGCTGGACTTTCTCTTCTGTTTTTGTTTACAATACCGGGAATGCAGTCACTTATCCAAATGGAAAATATCAGATAAACGGCCGCACAGCATTTTATTACACAGAAAAGAATGGTTATCGTACACCGGATTATCACCGCTTGGATGTTTCTGCTACGTTGGAAGGAAAGCCGGGAAGAAAGCTTCAGTCAAGTTGGTCATTTGGTATTTATAACTTATATAACCGTCAGAACGCCTTCTCAATTGATTTTAAGGATAATCCTGATGATGTTTCAACAACTCAGGTGGTGCGTACAACTTTGTTCGGTATAATTCCGTCGGTAACATGGAATTTCAAATTTTAATAGGATGAAAAAGAGAGAGATACTAGGCGTTATAGGTACATTGATTATGTTGTTTTGGCTGTCGGGATGCGAGAAGGTAATTGATTTGAAATTGGACAATGCAGCACCACAATTGGTAATATATGGGGGGCTTAGTGATAAAATTGAGAATCATTTGGTGATGATTTCTAAAACATATGATTTTACAGATCCGAACAGATTTAATGCAGCTTCGGGAGCGAAAGTGATAGTTAGGAATGAAGAAGGGATAGAAATGGAATATGTTGAAGTTTCTAATGGTGTGTACCAAAGTCCTAAATTTAGAGGGCAATCGGGCAAAAAATATAGCCTTGATGTAACCTATGAAGGTAAAACTTATACCGCTTCTTCTACAATGCCCGATAAGGTGCCATTGGATTCTCTGACCTTTAAAGATTTTAGCTTTTTTGGCAAAACCAATACCTATGTTGCTGCGAATTATGTTGATCCAAAAGACATTCAGAATCAGTACAGGTATATTTTGACTGTTAAAGGAAAAGTAGAAGAGGATGTGGTGAGCGAGGATCGGTTTGACGATGGTAATAATGTTGCAAATGTGATTTTTTATGAGCTTAATGATCTGGTTCGAGGTGATACAATTGATGTTGAATTCCAATGTGTAGACAGAAATGTATATAAATACTTTTATAGTCTGGGGCAAAACTCAGGAGGTGGAGGCCCTCCGGTAGCTCCGGCTAATCCTCCATCTAATTTTAACAACAAGGCTCTAGGTGTTTTTAATGCATATTCAATAAGTAGAAAAACTGTTGTAATTAAATAATATAAGCTTTCAGTATAATGTGGAATTGTATTATATTGCACTAATAGCCAATTTTTGGACTTCTAACTTATTATCTAATGGTTACAGAATTAAGTCAAAATCAATTTTCAATTGAAGAGGAGCGGATAAAAGCTTTGAATAGGTATGAAGTTTTGGATACACCGCCTGATGTTTCATTTGATAAGTTAACGAGGTTGGCCGCAAAATTGTTCAATGTGCCAATAGCTATCATTAGTATTGTTGATAAGGACAGAATCTGGTTTAAGTCGAAGTATGGTGTAGATGTTCAGGAAGTAAGTCGTGATATTGGACTTTGTGCCCAGGCAGTATTGTCTGACGGGCTTTATACAGTCGAAGATACATTTATAGATCCGGAAATTGCATTAAATCCAATAAAGCTGGGGAATGTAGATTTAAGGTTTTATGCAGCGTTACCATTAAAAACAATTGATAATTTTAATCTTGGAGCTTTTTGCCTTATAGATAAGGAACCAAGAAAATTTGGCCCTGAAGAAGAAGCGATTTTGAGTGATTTAAGGGATATTGTGATGGATCAGATTGAACTCAAGTTGGCATCGAGGCTTATTGCTGTACAGCACAATCAGATCTTAAACACTACTGCTCATGATCTGAAAAATCCACTAACAACTATACCTGTCCGGGCAGACCTGATAAAGCTAAGAAAGAACGATCCGGAAATGGTAGATAAGATGTGTGAACAAATAAAATCTGCCAGTTTAAACATGGTTCGCATTATTGATGAATTATTGCTTTCTGGCACTGCGGAGGCCGGTAAAGTTCAATTGTTACTCATTAAGTTGAATTTATCTTCACTTGTTAACAATGTGATTTCTATGAATTTACCTCTGGCAGAAAGGAAAAATCAAACTATAAATTTTGTGCCTGAGGCTGAAGTTGTATTGGCTGGTGATGAAGGTAAATTGTCAGAAATATTGGATAATCTAATCAATAATGCGATCAAGTATTCTCCGTCTAATACCAATATAGAAGTGAGGGTTAAAACCTTATCAAATAAGGTTCTTATAATGGTAAAAGATGAAGGGCAGGGGCTTACTGATGATGATAAAAATAGATTGTATCAACGCTTTACCCGTTTAAGTGCGCAACCAACCGGTGGTGAAAACTCAACAGGTTTAGGCCTTTCTATAGTAAGAGTATTGGTTGAGGCCCATGAAGGCAGGATATGGGCAGAAAGTGAAGGTCATGATAAAGGATCAACTTTTATTGTTGAACTGCCTTTGGAGGACTAGAAACACTCTACCGACCAGGTACGCTCCCAGTTTCCTTTTGGAGGCAATGTTATAATCCCTTCTTTATCTTTAAGGTTTTGATTATGGTTTATTCCGTCAGCAATTCCACACCATGGTTCTAAACACACAAAATCAGCATCTTTAGCAGCCCAGATTCCAAAGAAAGGGAAGTTCTTGAAGTTGAAATGTAAACCATGTGAATCTTTATGGTTTTTAAGTGATATACGGTCACTTTCTAATGTTTTAAATACTAGCGCATCATTATAAAAAAGTTCATGCGTTAGTGGTAACGAACGGGTTTTAAGGTTTATAATGGCTGTTTTGTCATCAATTAAATTGTCATTGATTTTATGATAAACGAGGCTCTCGTCTTTATTGAATTCTAAAAAGTAATCATTATAGCCAATATGCTCATTGGTTGATACTGCAAATGCCGGATGACCACCAACTGAAAATAGTAGATCTTTGTTGTCCGGGTTTAAAACTCTATAAGTGCAAAATAGGCTGGTTCCTATAATTTTATAGTGCAGTTGTAAGGTAAAGTTAAATGGATAAACTTTTAAAGTATCTTCGTTTTGATTTAGCGTAAACAGGGCTTCTGTGTTGCTGATTAGTTCAATACTAAAATCATTGTCTCTGGCAAAACCATGTCTTGGGAGTTGATATTCATTGCCTTCGTAGTAGTAGGCGTTGTCTTTTAATGCACCTACAATAGGGAAAAGTACCGGACTAAATTTACCCCAATAATCAGCGTTTCCATTCCATAAGTAGTCCTTGCCAGTTTCTTTGCTTGTCAGATTTTGAAGTTCTGCGCCCTTGCTTGTAAAAGATGCTTTTATGTATTCGTTTTCCAGGAAAATCATAAACGCTAAATTAAATAAAATAAGGTAAAACTTGGCGGTCTTTAGCTGTGTTATTAATTACAATATTCAGAAGTAATCACTTGGTTAATTTAGTTAATTTTAAAATAAATAGCTGTGTTTATTTTGTTTGTAAAGAGTTATATTTGTTGTAATAAGAAGCTATGAATCTTAAAGAAAAGTTAGCAGTGTTTGCGGGATGGCTGCTAGGCAAACCGAAGGTTATTGGCTTATGCGTTTTCCTTTTTTTGCTGTTGCTGATAAGTTTGCTAGTCATTCAGAGGTACCAGATTATCAAAGAGGGCAGACGCCTGGAAATGGCCAATGCACTTAATGTGGTAAAACAGAATGTTCAATTAACACTGAATAATGGTTATGCTACGGCATTAACTCTTGCATTAACTTTAAATGAAAAGGGTATCCCTGAAGATTTTGAAGCTGTTGGAGCTAAATTAATGGAGTCTAATCCTGATTATCAGGTGTTGGAATTATTACCTCAGGGCGTTATAAAATACCTCTATCCACTAAAGGGTAATGAATTGGCATTAAACCTCGATCTTTTTAAAAAATCAGAAGAATCGAGATTGATGGCTACTAAATCAAAGCTATCAAAAGCGATGTATTATGCCGGCCCTTACGAATTACAACAAGGAGGGATGGGAGTTATAGGGAGGTTGCCAATATATCGCGATAATAAGTTTTGGGGGTTTTCTGCTGTGGTAATTAAACAGGATGCGTTCTTCAATAGCATTGGTGTTTACAAGGATAAAGGCGATGATTTTTATTTTCAGTTTTCTAACTTAGATGCATCTACTGGAAAAGAGGAGTTTTTTTTAGAGGGGGATACGAATTTTTTTGATCGAAGTTATCAATATGCTTTATTTCCAAGTACCAATTGGAAGCTTTATATCGTTCCTGCTCATGAGGAAAAAATTCCTTTTCAATCCATATATCCTTTGTTTTTTGCACTTGGCTTGGCACTCCTATCTAGCTTATTAGTAGTTCAGGTTGTTAAAAAGACCACTAAACTGCAGACTCAGGTTTATAGTCAGAAGTCTGAATTGATAAATACAGAAACAAAGTTTAAGACAATTTTTGATCAAGCAGCCATAGGTATAGCTTTGGTAACCCCGGCGGAGGGCAGATTTTTAAAGGTGAACAAGAAATTGTGTGATATACTTGGATACGAGGAATCAGAAATTCTTGAGTTAGGTATTCAGGATATAACCTTTCCCGATCAGCTGGGAGTTGATAATAATATTAAAAAATTAAGTGAAGGGATTATTGAAGAATATAGAGTTCAAAGAAAATATGTGCATAAAGAAGGGCACGTAAAATGGTGTAATATTGTAGAGACCCCATTGTGGAATGATGATGGAACATTATCTAGCCACATCGTAATTATAGAAGATGTTACCGATAGGAAGGCTGCAGAGAAAATTGTGTTGGATTCTCAAGTGAGGATTGAATCTTTAATAAATACCATTGATGGTATTGTTTGGGAAGCAGATCCTAATACTTTTGAATTTACATTTATCAGTAAAAAAGTTGAGGATATTTTAGGCTATTCGGTTGAAGAATGGTTGTCGTGTCCAACCTTTTGGGCTGATCATATTTACCCTGAGGATAGGGATTGGGCTATCGATTATTGCGCTGTTTCGACCAGGAAAAATATACAGCATGATTTTGAGTATAGAATGATTGCCAAAGATGGTTCAGTAGTATGGCTCAGGGATATTGTAAATGTAATTTCTGAAGAGGGTAAGCCTATTTTATTGAGGGGTATAATGATTGATGTGGGAGAAAATAAACAGGCTCAAGATGCGCTTAAAGATTCATTTGATCTGGTTACAGAGCAAAATAAAAGACTTCTGAATTTTTCATATATCGTTTCCCATAACTTACGGTCTCATACAAGCAACATTCAGGCAATTACAAACCTGATAGGGTATACAAATTCTGAAGATGAAAGGACTGAATTAATTGAAGTACTTAAAACGGTTTCAGGTCTATTAAATGAAACGATGTTAAACCTGAATAAGGTGGTTAACATTCAAACCAGTATTGATGTGATAAAGGAGCCACTAAGCTTAAATAACTACATTAATAAAACTATTGAGATACTAAATGACCAGATCCTTTTAAAGGATGCAACTATTCATAATAATGTTCCAATCGATGTTATTGTTAATTATAACCCGGCTTACCTGGAAAGTATTTTATTGAATTTTATTTTTAATGCAATTAGATACAGTCATCCTGATAGAAATCCGGTAGTCGAATTGGCTTCATATGTTGAAGATTCACAAACTGTTTTACAGATTTCTGATAACGGAATTGGAATAGATTTAGAGAAGCACGGAGAGGAGCTTTATGGATTGTATAAGACTTTTAATAAAAAGCCCGACTCAAAGGGAGTAGGGCTCTTTATTACTAAAAATCAAATTGATGCCATGGGTGGCAAAGTGACAGTAAGTAGCGTGGTAAATGAAGGGACTACTTTTAAAATATACTTTAAATAAGGCGTTAGCCTAATGTTATTCTTTTTTAGGTTCAGTTGCGGCAGCTTCTGCTTTAGCTTTCTTTTTAAAGAAACCTCTTAAAAGAAAGTTGTGTTGCAATGCTTCCAGATTCTCATCAAGTTTTTTACTGCTGGTTTCCATATTAAGCATAATTGCTTTCACCTGTTCTGCTGTTTTCTGATCATTCAATAATACACCGACAGCGTTGTCTGTTTGTGTTAATTTTGAAGATGCTTTATTAAGATTTTCTGTAAGTGCAGATGCGGAGTTGGCAGTTTTCTGTAATTCATTCACCGATGCCTGAAGTTTGGCAAAAACAGCAGTATCAGTAAGTAATTTATCCGTTAAGCCACCTTTTGTGTTTAAAGTTTTTGTGAATTTATCTAGTTCTGCAGCCATCTTATTTGCAGATGCTGTAGTGTTTTTCAAATTTACAACAATAGCTTTAAAGTCTGATGCAATCTGTTGATCGGTAAGTAATGCACCTACGGTTCCTTTTCCTTCAACAAGGCTTTTAGCCAGAATTTTAAAATCAGAAGTTACATCTACCAGATTTTTGTTGTTTACCTGGAAAGTTTTCATGATGTCGTCTGTCGATAAGGTAGTGTTCACACGGAGTCTGTCTCCATCCTCAACAAATGGGAATTTTGGTGTACCTCCTGTAATTACAATGATCTTATTTCCAATCAATCCATCAGAACTGATGCTGGCTGATGCATCTTTGTGAATGTATTTATGCGCTTCCTCCTCAATATTAAGAAACACTTGTACCTGTGAGGTTCCGTAGAATTGAATCTTTTTGATGGTACCTATTTTTACACCGGAAAACCATACGTTGTTGCCGGTTTTAAGACCTTGGATATCGTTGAAAACAACATCAACTGTAAAGCTTTTTACGAAAGCTTTTTTCTGACTTCCTAATGTGAAAACCCCTAAAATAAATATCGCTATGCCCAGGAGAATAAAAGCTCCCACTATAATCTTACGGCGTGTATCTGTTGCCTGCATAATTTCTATTGAATAAAATTGTAATCGTAAAATGGTTTTACCCGTTCATCATTTGTATTAAACACGTCTTCGAAAGTACCCTGACGTTCAAATTTTCCATCTAATAACATGGCAACTCTGTTACCAACCGCTTTGGCACAAGTTAAATCATGGGTAATGATGATAGAACTGGTATGAAAGCGTTCCTGAACCTCGTTAATTAAATTATTGATTTCCAGACAGGTTATTGGATCGAGTCCGGCTGTTGGTTCATCATAAAGCATTATTTCAGGTCTTAATATTAGTGTTCTGGCTATACCTATCCTTTTTCTTTGCCCGCCAGATAATTCTGAGGGCATTTGGTTAATGGTGTGGAGTAGTCCAACTGCATCTAACATCTCCTCAACAGCACTGGTTATTTCACCTTTTGTTAGTTTTCTCTGATTTCTAATTAATGGGAAAATCAGGTTTTCTCTAACAGTCATACTATCGTATAGAGCACTGTTTTGGAATGAGAATCCCACTTTTAATCTGAGCGCAAGTAGTTCCTTATAAGTAATCTGATCAACATGCTGGTTCAGTACCTTAACTTCACCACGATCCGGGGTTAGTAAGCCTACAACAATTTTTATCAACACAGATTTACCTGTGCCGGATTTACCCAGCACAACGAGGTTTTCGCGTTTATAAAGTTCTAAATCTACTCCTCTTAATACATGATAGTTACCAAAAGACTTATATAATCCATTAATTTCTATTACTTTTTCTTGTTCAGATAAGGGCTTTTTTTCTTCCATAATTCAAAAATTAAGTTCTGAATAAACCAAAAAACTGAACTGAAACTACTTCCTCTATAAATATCAGGAACATACCAATTACTACTGCAGAATTGGCTGCTTTACCTACACCTTCGGTTCCCTTTGATGAATTATAACCTTGATAGCACCCAACCATACCAATTGTAAAGCCAAATATTACAGCTTTAACAGTAGACGCAGTAATATCTAAAAAGGTGATAGATTCCAAAGATGATTGAAAGAATGCTTTTGCACTTGTTCCTTCACTTAAAGAAACGTTTAATAAAGCACCTAACATTCCAACCATGGCAGTGTAAAATGTAAGAATTGGTATAGTAATAGTTGATGCAAGTACCCTTGTGGTTACCAGAAATTTAAATGGATTAGTTGCAGAAACTTCCATCGCATCTATCTGTTCAGTAACTCTCATAGACCCAAGCTCTGCACCAATACTTGATCCTACTTTTCCGGCAGCAATTAGAGAAGTTAATAATGGTGCTAATGTTCTTAATAGCGCAATACCTACCAATGAGGGGAGCCAGGATGTGGCGCCAAATTCAGAAAGGGAAGGTCTTGATTGTTTTGTGAAAACTATACCGGTAATAAATCCGGTTAGTGATATCAGAGCTAATGAACGATATCCGATGTCGTAACATTGTTTCATCAGTTCTTTTCCTTCATAAGGAGGTAAGAAGCCTTCTTTAAAAAAGCGCCCCATGAACTGAAAAACATCATAAAGTGTGATAAACATTCTGGATAACTTACCAGGGGTTTTTACTTCATCTTTTTTCTCCATGTATATGCCTTAATATCTTGTTATTCGATTTTAGAATGTTGCTACTGTCAGGTTTTTGATAGCGAACACACACTATCAAATTATGAGCCATAATTATGTAAAACTAGTATTCGTAACTACAAAAAAATGTATGCTATCTTCTTTTTTACATGAATTTCGGCAAATATGCAGTATTTTTTGGGGGTAATTGTCTTGTAAATGTCCCAATATATAAACGATATACAAGTCAAAAAGTTCTTAAAAAAAGGCAAATAGTTGAACTACTTGCCTTTCTGTAATTATTTTCCTCCTGGAGGACAATTTCTTTGTAAGAACTCAGTATAAGTTAGGGTAAGGTGTTCAGAGGTTCCTTCGCCTTCATTAATGCTGTGTGTTCTATTAGGGTATGACATCAATTGAAATACCTTTCTGTTTTTTATCAATTCGTTAATCAGCATCTCAGCATTCTGATAGTGCACATTGTCATCTCCGGTTCCGTGGATGTATAACAGCTTTCCTTGAAGGTTTTTAGCGTAAGTTATAGGAGAGCCTTTGACGTAAGCTTCCTTGGTTTTTAAAGGAGAGCCCATATAACGTTCCTGGTACACATTGTCATAGGTCAATTGATTTCCAACGGCTGCAATGGCGATACCGGTTTTGTATATTTCCGGATATTGGAACATTAAGTTCAAGGTTGATGAACCACCACCGCTCCATCCCCAAACTGCTACCCTGTTTTTGTCAATAAAAGGCCATTCCATAATCTTTTTGGCAGCCATGGCTTGGTCACGAATATTTAATGTGCCTATTTTTTGAAAGATACTTTTGCGCCACTCTCTGCCTTTAGGAGCAGGAGCTCCTCTGTTTTCTATAGAAATATAAATATAGCCATCTTTAGGCATGTCGCCTGCATAAAGCCAGTTGCGACCTGCACCATAAGTATCAGTTACGGTTTGTGAAGCTGGTTCACCATACACATAGAATACGACAGGGTATTTCTTTGTCTGGTCAAAATTGTCAGGTTTTTTCATCCAGCCATCCAACTCTATTCCATCTTCTGTTGTCACTTTGAAGAATTCTACCTTATTCTTTGGTGGCCTCATTCTTCCAAGCTGATTGGTGACACTTCCTTCCATAGTCAATGGATTCAAGGTAGTAAGTTTCATCCATTCAGTAATTGGAGGTACAATAGCACTTTGGTAAGTATGACGGGCGAATACTCCATTTGGAGATATTTCGTAAGAGTGGGTTCCTTTTAAAATTGATGGAGTAACCATTTCGGCTTTTCCACCACTAAGTTTTGTTTTAAATAGGTACTTCTGGGTAGCGTTAGTAGGAGAGGCGATGAAATAGATTTGACCATTTTTCTCATCTATTAATGATTTTTCGATAACGTCGAAATTGCCCTGAGTAATTAAGGTATGCTTCTTACCATCTTTGCTAATGCGATAAAGATGACGCCAGCCATCGCTTTCACTCATCCAGATAAATTCTTTACCACCATTTATCCATTCCCAGCCTTTAGTTACATCAATCCATGCTTTGTCTGTTTCAGTATAAATATTTTTTACTTCACCGGAACCTGCATCGGCAACAAACAATTTGCTCACATTTTGCTCCCTGTTAAGTTGTTGCAAAATCACTTCATTGGTAGCAGGAATCCAGTCCATTCTGGGAATGTAATTCTGAATCTGATCACCCGGTACCTCTAGCCAGTTTGTTTTTGCAGTTGCGATATTAACAATACCAACTTTGCAAGATGATGGGTTTTCTCCAACTTTAGGGTATTCAACAGGAATTGTGAATGAATAAATCGAATCTGTATTGTCTATCATCAAAAAGTTTTTGATTTTGGTAGCATCAAGTTGCCAATAGGCGATAGATTGACCATCAGGGCTCCATCTGAAACCATCTCTGCNATCAAACTCTTCTTCATATACCCAATCGAAAGTACCGTTAATTAATCTGNCGGTACCGTCAGTTGTTAATGCTTTGCTTGTTTTTTCAGCAAGATTATCAACGTAAAGGTTGTGTTTGCTTACATAAGCAACTTTGTTCCCGTCTGGAGAAAACTTAGCGAACATTAAGGATGAAGCCGGTTTATCTTTTCCAACCTGAATAACCTGATTGGTTTTTAGATCAGCTACGTAATAATCACCCCTTGTTTCGTAACGCCAAACTTTTTTGCTATTGGTATAAATTAAAGCCTTAGAACCGTCTTCTGATAGTTCAAAGCTCTTTATTTCGCCCAATCCACTATTACCGCTAGAATAAAGTAAGTTGCGACTAACAATAGTTTTTCGTTCATTCTGAGGAAGGCTTATTGATACGATCTCGCCCCCACTAATCTCATAGTATGAATTACCATCTTTAGACCATTTGATATCCTGAGCATTGGCTTTTCCAAAAAGTCCTATAACTAAGACTAAAGCCAGTTTAAAAAAGATGTGTTTAAAGTTCATTTTTATAGTTCTATAAATTGCTGATATACGTTTTGTAAGTACGATTTAGCGGAGGTTAAGGTTTTTGAAGTTAGTTTTTTATCTTTAGCATTGCTGTTGTACAATATCATCTTTCCTACATTGTCAAAAGTAACACATTGTTGGTCATCGATAAAGCCCATTCCATTATCCCAGCTAAAAAACGCAAAATGTTTTGCATAAGGGTTTAATAGGTTTTTACTCCAAACAAATTCCTTTGCGCTTATGTCCAGCTGAGCGAGTATGGTTGCAGCAACATCAGCCTGACTGCCTACATCTTCAAACTTCTTACCCTTAAATTCATCTTTAATTACATCTCCATAGAATAATAATGGCACATGATAACGCTGAGGAACGTAAATGTCCTGACGGTTTTTAGGTAAAAGATGGCCATGATCCGCGATAAATACAAAGAGGGTGTTTTTATACCAATTTTGTTTTTTTGCATTGTTTAAGTAAGCATTGATACAAGAGTCGGTATAATAAGCCGTGCTTTTGAATTTGGCAACATTATCTGTTTGTCCAAACTTGTGATTGCCCGGAAGGGTATAGGGTTCATGGTTAGTGAGTGTGAGTAGCGTTGAGAAGAAGGGCTGTTTTTCTTTATTTAGATCCTCTAGCTGTCTCCCGAAAACGGCTTCATCAAATTGTCCCCATTTGGTAACATTACCTCCTTTAAAGTCATTTCTGTCAATTAGTTTCTGGTAATTATGGCTCAAAATAAAAGCCTTGTAGTTATCAAATTCCGACTCCCCCCCATAAAAGAAAGAGGTTTGATAACCATTTTTAAACAATGGTTGAGATAGCGCAGGGATCTTTTGCATTTTTTCAGGCCATTTTACGATGCTGCCGGCCGCAAGGGTAGGGAAACCGGCTAATGTGGCTACAATTCCCTTGTCGGTACGACTACCAGAAGAATAGATATTACTAAAAAATACTCCCTTATGAATTAGTGTGTCAAAATTAGGGGTAATACCATCCTCATTACCAATGGTTTTGGTTAAGTCGGCCGTAAAACTTTCTATAATCACCAGAACTACATTTGGTCTTTTAGTCTTTAATATGTTAATGGTAGTATCCTTAACGGGAGTATAAAGCGCTGCAATGTTCGCGTCAGCCTCCTGCTTGCTTAAGTATACATATGGGTTGGACTTAGTCATTCTAGCAGAAAGTATACTTGATATCAGGTTCCACTCTGTATTTACAGCTGCATGATTCAATACCTGTTCTTTAGAAAAGTAAGCCATGCTTTGGGTAATTGGAGAGCCCTTTAATCCACCTCTTATTAAAAGAAAGTTTAGGAAAATCAATACAATAACAGCAATACCTCTTAACCAGATCGGACTTGCCTTAAACTCTAATTGTCTAAGTACGACGTGTCGCTGAAGGACGAAACCTATTACAGTCAGTAGGACAAGTAAGGATATTGTCAATGCGATAGGAGAGGAAGCGCTTGATGCAAGAGCTTCATTGGGTGTAGAAATAGCGAAACCAACAGCCTTTGCGTTTATTTTGCTACCCCATTCCCTGTAAATGTTAAAGTTTACAACAGAAATAACGCTAAACAAGACGATAAGTACTTTATTGTAGACGGTCAGCCATTTTAGCTCTACTACTTTTCGACCAATTAAAAGCCAGTATATATAGCTTAACAGTGGAATAACGACTATATAAGCCGTCATTGATAGATCAAGTTTTAAAGCATGATAAAAAGTTGCCATGATTTCCGTAAAAGGAACCGTAGCAACTTTTTTTGAATTTATAACAATAAATGTAAGGCGGTCAACGAAAAAAAATAACAGCCAAAAAAGAAAGAATCGGGTAAAGAACAGGAAGCTTTTTAACATTTTATACTATGTTATTGGCCACCACCTTGCATTGCTTTTAATTCTTCCATTGTTTTAAGTTCATAGCCACTAGGTGGGGTTAGCGACATTTCGGGAACTGTTTCTTCTTTATAACTTTTTAAGGTCATTGTAGTTTTTACACCATTCTGAAACACAGTATATTTTACCGGTGTTCCTTTGATGTCTATAAAATCATCTTCTTTATGGCCTGCAGGAAGTTCAAGATCTGCAGTTGTCCAAAGTTCGTATGCTGCACCTTTATCATCCTTATAAGTGTATTTCTCTGCATTAAATGCACCTACCATTTGCTTTTCCCCGGTAGATTTGAAATCAAGGAATTTAGGTGATCCTTCTTTTCTTTTGTCAAAATCAGCTTTGCCCATTTTTACTGCAAATTGTTTTTGAGCAATAGGAATGTCAAGCAATAACAGACCGTCTTTAGCAACGCCATTCATGATGATAGTGATCATCGCCGGACCTTGTTCCATCTTAATGGTAGAAAGCTCATTCTTAAACTTAACTACAGTTTCTTTTGGTAAAAAGGCAGCCATAGGTTGCTGGTCATCTGTAAGTGCATATTCCATACCATAAGTAAGTGCACCCTCAGTTACTTTTTTTTGTGCTTGAGCGTAAAGTGCAGTACCAATAAGTAAGGCTGCCACAACGCCGGTTTTAATTGATTTAAACATTTTTTGGTTTTTAGTTTTTTATGTATTAGTATAGTTTTATTCTCATTTGTAACAATCAAAAGGCTATTACCATTTTATTTTTTCCTTGTTAAGAAAAGAGGCAACACCTTTTTTGAAATCTTCAGTATCTCTTACTCTGGCGTTGATCTGAACAGCCAGAGCCAAGCTTTTCTCCAATTCAGGATTTGTTGTTTGTCCGATCAGCTGTTTAGTTACCATTAACGAATTTGATGAAGCTTCATTACACAAATTTAATGCAAAATCTATCACTTTATGACTAATCTCTTCTTTGTTTGTTACAAATGTTATTAATCCGTAATTCAATGCTTCCTCTGCAGAAAAAAGGCTTCCTGTAAGTAGTATCCTTTTAGCAATGGTCTCACTGGTTTTGCGCAATAAAAAGCAGGATACAATAGCCGGAACAAAACCTAGCTTTACTTCTGTGTAGCCGAAATTAGCCTCAGGAACAGCAAATGTAATGTCGCAAACGGTAGCAAGTCCACAACCACCTGCAATTGCATGGCCTTCTACCTGGGCTATAACTATTTTAGGTAAGTAATATATGGTGGTAAACAAACGCTTTAGATTTTCAGAATCGGCAAGATTTTCCTCGTAAGTATTCAACTGTAATTGCTGTAAATAAGCTAAATCAGCACCTGCGCTAAAAACAGCACCATTAGCCTTTAAAATAACAACTTTTACCTGATCATCTTCCGACGCTTTAATGAAGGAATCGGTAAGTTCCTGTACAAGATCCGGATTTAAGGCATTTCGTTTTTCAGGACGATTAATAGAAATAGTTGCGACACGCTGACTTACTGAATATAAAACCAAGGGTTCTGCCATGCTTTTTTATGTTTTTACTACTTTCAAACTGTTGCAATCTAAAAAAGAAAATTTGAATAGAATTCGAAAGTCAATAAAGATAATCAGAAAATGGAACGTAACATAATTGATAAACTTAAATGATATTGTGAGTTTGAACATGAAAATTCAATCGATTGCCTAAAGCATAGTGTAATTAATCCTATATTAATCTTTTTTTAATGCTTAAGCATTAATTAGTAAAACGATTACACAAAAACCAAATATCAAACAACCAATGTTTATTAAATTAAAAACAATTATTGTGGTCTATGCTTTATTAATAGGCATAACTACATCTGCATTTTCGCAGGAAAAGGATCTCAAATTATGGTATAAATCTCCTGCCGGATCTGTATGGGAAGCAGCTCTTCCTGTCGGAAATGGAAGGCTTGCGGCCATGATTTATGGAAATACAGCACATGAAAAAATCAGTTTAAATGAATCAACCGTATGGAGTGGAAGTCCAAACCGTAATGATAACCCTGATGCTTTGTCCGCTTTGCCAGAAGTAAGGAAGTTGCTTTTTGAAGACAAATATGTAGAAGCAAATGCTTTGGCAGAAAAGGCTATTCAGTCGAAAAAGAACAATGGAATGAAGTACCAACCAGTTGGTGATTTAAACCTGGACTTTCCGGGACATGATAATTTTTCTAACTATTATCGCGAACTTAATCTTGCTGATGCCCTAGTTAAGAGTAGTTATACCGTCAATGGTGTGACCTATACCCGTACTGTTTTTTCTTCTATACCGGATCAGGCAATAATTATCAGATTAACAGCCAGCAAACCTAATAGTATAACGTTTAATGCAGCCATGGTAAGTGAACATAAGGGGACTGTTGCAATCAAAAATTCAAATGAAATACATTTATCAGGAATAAGCAGCGACAGAGAGAATGTTCCCGGTAAGGTTAAATTTAATGCCATTGCAAAAGTTAAAAATGAAGGAGGGCAGCTTTCATCATCCGACGAGCAGATTAATGTAAAAGGAGCAACTAGCGTTACTATATATGTTTCTATAGCAACCAATTTTGTAAATTATAAAGATATCAGTGCTGATGAAAACAAGCGTTCGGTAGCATATTTAAATAGTGTGTTAAAGAAAGATTATGCTCGATTATTAAAGGATCACATTACAGCTTATCAAAGATATTTTAACCGCGTAAAAATAGATCTTGGTAAAACAGATTCTATTAAGAATCCAACAGATGTTAGATTAAAGGATTTTGCTAGTGGTAACGATCCTCAATTGGCAGCGTTGTATTACCAGTTCGGTCGTTATTTACTGATTTCTTCTTCTCAACCTGGCGGACAACCCGCAAATCTTCAAGGAATATGGAACAATAAAATGGATCCACCATGGGGAAGTAAATATACCATTAACATCAATACTGAAATGAATTATTGGCCTGCTGAGGGAAGTAACCTTACCGAAATGCATAATCCATTAATAGAAATGGTAAAAGATCTGTCACAGACGGGACGCGAAACTGCCAGGGTAATGTATGGTTCAGGTGGTTGGGTTACCCACCATAACACGGATCTTTGGCGAATTACAGGCCCTGTTGATGGTATTTTTTCAGCAATGTGGCCTATGGGTGGCGCCTGGTTAAGTCGTCATGTTTGGGAAAAATATCTGTACAACGGAGATAAAAAATACCTGGCTACTGTTTATCCGGCATTGAAAGGAGCCGCAGAGTTTTATTTAGATTTTCTTGTAGAAGAACCAGTGCATAAATGGATGGTTGTGTCGCCTTCTATGTCACCAGAAAATGCACCGCGTGCTCACAAAGGTAAGTCTATTGCTGCCGGTGCTACTATGGATAACCAAATTGTATTTGATCTTTTCTCTAATACAATAAGAGCTGCGGAGGCATTAAACATGGATAAGGACCTGGTAGTGAAAATTAAAGCTATGCGCAAACGACTTGCACCGATGCAAGTTGGACAACATGGGCAATTACAGGAATGGATGCAAGATCTGGACGATCCTAATGATAAACACAGACACGTATCTCATTTGTTCGGTTTGTATCCTGCAAATCAGATATCTCCTTTACGTACTCCAGAATTATTTGATGCGGCACATACCTCACTGATTCAAAGAGGAGATGTTTCTACCGGATGGTCAATGGGATGGAAGGTAAACTTATGGGCCAGATTATTAGATGGTAATCATGCTTATAAATTGATCAGAAATCAGCTTACTCCAACTGGATTAAATAAAGGTGGCGAAAATAGTGGGGGAGGAACATATCCTAATTTGTTCGACGCTCACCCTCCTTTCCAGATAGATGGCAATTTTGGCTGTACAGCAGGTATTACTGAAATGTTATTACAAGTCCACGATGGTTCGATTCAATTGCTTCCGGCAATGCCAGACGAATGGAAGGACGGAAGTATTAGTGGTTTAAGAGCCCCAGGAGGTTTCGAAATTGAAAACATCACCTGGAAAAATGGAAAATTGAGTAAAGTTAGTATTAAGTCAAAACTAGGTGGTAATTGTCGCCTGCGTGTACCTAACCCTATAAAAGGAAATTCTCTTAAACAGGCAAAGGGTGATAATTCTAATGAGTTTTATCAAATTGATAAAATAGCGACCCCGGTAATTTCGGATAAAGCTAATCTAAATAAACCAGCTATCAACGAAACTATTCTTTATGATTTCGATACAGTTGCAGGTAAAACTTATACATTCTTCAGCGAGTAAATTAAGAGATGAGAATTTTATTTAGTTTTTTACTCACGTTATGTTTTTACATTAACTCTAATTCGGTTACTAAAGTAGCTTGCATTGGAGCAAGTATTACTTACGGGGCAACGGTAAAGAATAGGGAACAAAACTGCTTCCCAGCTCAACTTCAAAGATACCTTGGAGCCACTTATGCTGTAGAAAATTACGGAGTAAGCGGCTGTACGCTTTTGCGAAACGGCGATTCTCCATATCATAAAACCAATGAGTATCAAAAAGCTTTACAGAACAATCCTGATATTGTAGTTATTGACCTTGGGGGTAATGACAGCAAGTTAATTAACAGATCCCGGTTAAGTGAGTATGAGGAGGATTACAGCGCCATGATTCAATCTTTTAAAGGTTTGCCTTCACATCCTCGTATTATATTGTTGTTGCCTGTTGTCTCTTTCGTAACAGATACCACAGGGATTTGGGATCCTGTTATTGTAAAAAATATAATACCAAAAATAAAGAATGTAGCCTATGAGAATAAAGTTGAGATTTTAGATATGCACGCATTGTTGGTAGACAAACCTGAGCTTATGCCTGATAGAATCCATCCTGATGCAGAAGGATCTCGTATTATGGCAAAACGTATTTATAGAAAGATCAAGTTCAATAAATAGTATTTTATCATTAAAGAAGAACAGAGTATTTTAAAAAAAGCAAATAAGTTGTATATTTCAAGACCCTTAATCTATCTCTTAGGAAGATTTTGCTAACCAAATAACCATTATATTATGAACGAAAACATTAACAAAAGTGCTTTATTTAACGGAAGTTGCCTTGCCATCATTACTACGGCTTTTTCCTTCAGTATCAGAGCAGGTATTCTCCCTCAGTTAGGAGCAGAATTTGGCCTGTCGGCCGAGCAATTAGGCTTTATCAATTCAATGTTCTTTTTTGGATTCCCTATTTCCATGATTATTGGGGGACTCGTTTACCACACTGTGGGACCTAAAATTATCATGCAGGTAGCTGTTATTACCCATACATTAGGTATTCTGCTTACCATTTATGCTGGCGGATATACTGGCCTGTTAATATCTACTTTTTTCATTGGTTTCGGGAATGGTTGTACGGAAGCTGCCTGTAATCCGATGATCGCTGACATGTATGACGACAAAAAAATAAATAAAATGCTTGGCAGGTTCCATATGTGGTTCCCTGGAGGAATTGTACTGGGTAGTTTGATTTCCAAATTCATGACCGATGCCGGTTCAGCCTGGCAGACTCAGATCTGGATTCTGATGATCCCAACTGTGGCTTATGCAATCCTGTTCTACGGAAAAGCGTTTCCAAAGGCGCACGTGGAAGGTGTAACTTCCATTTCAAAGAATTTCAAGGCAATGCTTAGCCCGCTTTATATCTTTCTATTCTTCTGTATGGCAATGACTGCAATTACAGAATTTGGACCTAACCAATGGGTGACTGTTGTTTTGAGTAGTAGTGGAGCAGATGCTATGCTTGTGTTGGCACTAACTTTTGGCGTAATGACACTAGGGAGGCTTTTCACTGGGCCGGTTGTCGCGAAGTTCGGACAAACTGGTGTTTTGTTAGGAGGTGCATTCCTGGCGGCCATAGGAATTTATATGTTTAGTACGGTTACTGGTCCAATGGCTTATTTGGCAGCGGTGATCTTCGGTCTTGGTGTATGTTTCAACTGGCCTGTAATGATTGGTGCAGTGGCCCAGCGTGTTCCATTGAGCGGAGCCTTAGGAATGTCGATTGTAGGCGGTGTAGGTATGTTTTCTACTTCGATTTTCCAACCCTTTATTGGAAGCTGGATTGATTCTTCAACAGCTACGCACACAGCTGATGGCCTTACAGGAGAAGCATTACAGCTTGCAGCAGGTCAGGATACTTTAGTTAAAATGCTTGCTTTTCCATTAATACTAATCGTTCTGTTTACCATATTCTTCTTTTGGCAAAAAAAGGCAAAACCTGAATCTGAACCAGTACCAGTAGCTGCGCAGTAAGTTGAATAGTGTGACCGTCATCCTAACCTTGAAGAAGAAGAAGCGAAGCAAATTTATTTGAGGATGATGATAAGATAGAATAAGAAAGGGTGCAGTTCAATTGAACTGCACCCTTTCTTATTAGCAATTGCTATTACCTGAAATTGTAACTTATTTCTTTAAGTCATTCAATTCTTTCCAAGTCCAGTTCTTAGTTCTTCCTTCGGTTTGTTCACGTACCTTTTTTACATCAGCAGCTTTTACTGTA
>Ga0065714_10064598_pt1 | contig 30625 bp, 33 predicted proteins | sample MisRhiReplicate2_FD_59101 | JGI IMG/M metagenome (GOLD analysis project Ga0065714, IMG submission 59101) | Miscanthus rhizosphere microbial communities from Kellogg Biological Station, MSU, sample Rhizosphere Soil Replicate 2: eDNA_1 v2... | ecosystem: Host-associated > Plants > Roots >... | reverse complement strand
GAAATTTGAATAGAAAAATTTAAAATACAAAACAAATGAAAACAGAAATTGTATTAAGAAATGAAAATCTTTGGCAAAGAATTCAGGAATTTTCATTGGATGCTCAGAATGCATCATTTCCTTTCTCTAAAAAGCTCGCAAAAGAAGAAAATTGGAGTTCGGAATTTACTCAAAGAGCGATTGAAGAGTATAAAAAGTTTGTTTATCTCTGCTGTATTTCGCCAAACGGAGCTTCGCCGAGCGAAATTGTAGATAAAGTTTGGCATATGCATCTGATTTATACTCAGAATTATTGGGAAGATTTTTGCCCGAATGTTTTGAAAATGAATTTGCATCATCATCCTTCAAATGGTGGAATCGAAGAAAAATATAAACTCAAAAACTGGTTTTCAGAAACTTTGGAAAACTATAAAAGAATATTCCTGCAGGAAGCCCCGGATGAAATCTGGAAAAGCCAGGATAAAAAAATTAAATCTAAAATATTTTGGATCAAAAGTTTCAAAATATTTTCTCTGACCGGTTTTCTCTTATTGCTTTCTTCCTGTTCAGATAATGATTTTTCTGCAGTTTTTATAACGATATTTCTATTGATTATTATTTTTTCTATGCTAGTATCTGTCGTCTCATGGATCTTCGGTGACTCTCCGAACAAAGATAAAAATGTGAACAGCAATAACTCAGATGGAGGAAGCTGCAGTGGAGGAGAAAGTAGTTGCAGTGGCGGAAGCAGTTGCGGCTCAGGTTGCGGCGGAGGTTGTGGTGGATGTGGCGGAAGCTGAAAAAGATGTTATGAAAAATATAATCATTCATTCAATCCCGGTTTTCATAAGCATGATTTGGCTTATGCTGGAACATAACACTTGCCATCCAATCTTTTTGAAAGGTCCAGATTTTTTAAGGTATTATCTGATTCTTTTAACGGGAATTTATCTCTCGATTCCTATCCTGAAATTCTTCAAAGAATCCGTTTCTAAAACAACTTTTTATTTCCTCATTTCAATATTTATTTTAGGTTTAATCAAGCTGATCAGAGGTTTGTATTTAGGAAAACCTGTCGGATATTTAATAATGATTTTAATTATAGAAATTACTGTAATTATCATTATTAAATCATTTCAATTCAATAAAAAGTTTAATTAAATCATTTTAGTTTTTAACAAAACAAAACCCGAAACAAAGATGCTTCGGGATTATTTTTGATTAATTGTTTTCTTCTTTCTCATGTTTTGTTTTATAACCATATTTTTTACAGGTATAGATCGTAATTGCCAATAAAATAAAACTTAGAAAAAGGTGAGATTTCTCTGGATGTACAATTGCATTATACACATTATATCCGAAAACAAAAGACACTAAGAAGATCAAAATCTGATTGGTTTGAGCATACTGATTTTTTAAGGTAGTTTTCATAATTAATAATTTTTGTTGTTATTTATTAAGTAAGTATGACAAACCAAAATTTGTTACAAGAAAACAAAAAGCCCGGAAAAATATATTTCCAAACTGTAAATTTTGAATAATGAAGATAAACTAATTCATCAAACTGATATTCGTAAGACCTCCATCGGAAAGAATTTCAGTACCTACAATAAAAGAAGATTCATCAGATGCCAAAAATACTGCGGCATTACCAATATCAGAAGGAAGTCCTTGTCTTCCGACGGGTGTAATATCTATCCACATTTGCTTTACCTGATCCACTTGTTCCTGCGAGACAAGTTTTCCAAAAACCGGCGTATCGATAGAACCCGGTGAAAGTGCGTTTACTCTGATTTTTCTTGATAATAAATCCAACGACAAACCTTTTGCCAACGAAATAATCGCTGCTTTTGCTGCTCCGTAAATTGCCATTCCCGGTGCGGCACGATGAGCTGCACTCGATCCGATAAGAATGATTGACGCTCCATCATTTAGGTATGGAAGTGATTTTTGTACAGAAAAATAAGCACTTTTCAGATTGAGATCCATGTATTTGTCATAGCTTTCTTCAGTTACGTTATCTACTGTTCCCATCGCAACACCATCAACAATACCACCTGCATTCACAACCAATACATCAATCTTTCCAAATTTATCAGCCGTTTTCATAAAGATATTTTCCAGATCATTAAGATTTGTGACATCGCCCTTAACGGCAATAAAATCTTCTCCTAATTCGTTCAAAGAATCGTTCAGAGTTGCTTCGTTTCTTCCTGTAATTGTACCCACTGCGCCTTCTTTTTTAAACGCTTCTGCAATACCGAATCCGATACCGCTGTTTCCGCCTGTAACGACGGTTACTTTATTTTTTAACTTACTCATTTAATTTAAATTTTTTAAAAGCCATAAATTCCTCCGGAAACGGCAATCTGTTCACCATTAACCCACGCTGCATCATCTGATGCAAGAAATACAGCTGCTTTTGCGATATCTTCTGGTTGTCCTGTTCTTCCGAGAGGTGTGGTTGAAATTAGTTTTGCTTCAAACTCACTACCGATGAATCCTGCAGCATGAGAACCTTCTGTCTCTACAACACCTGGTAAGATTGAATTGATACGAATATTTCTTCCCGAAAACTCTTTAGATAGAGCTACGGTAATTGCATCTAATGCCGTTTTTGTTGCAGAATATACAGAACCTGTTGGCAACGGAGATCTGCTGGCTCCTGAACTAACGTTAATGATATTTCCGCCTTTCTCACCAAACATTTTTAAGGCCGATTGAATGGCGAAAATTGATCCTAAAACATTGATGTTGAATTGCTGATGAAATGTTTCGGCCGATACCTGTTCGATAGGTTCGTAGTTGTAAATTCCTGCATTGTTGACCAGAATATCCAATGTTCCGAAAGCATTTTTTGTTTCATCAAACAGCCTGATTACATCTTCCTGCTTCGACACATCTCCTTGTACTGCGATTGCTGTTCCGCCATTATCGGTAATAGTTTTTACTACTTTATCCGCATCTTCTTTACTTGATGCATAATTGACTACAACTTTAGCACCTTCTGCTGCAAAATATTTTGCGATTGATGCTCCTATTCCTTTTGAAGCGCCTGTAATTACGGCAACTTTATTTTCTAATTTACTCATTATTTTATTGTTTAAAAACTTGAGCAAAATTATCACATTAAAATTTATTTTGGTAACTTTGTAACGAAAAGTAACTGTAACCATGGAGTAACACGGTAACAAAAAAGTAACCTATATGAATTGTAAACCCCTTAAAAAAGAAGAACATAGAAAAGAAATGATGGCTGTTCAGGACTCAATGGATGTACTGAGTGGGAAATGGAAAATAGCCATTATTTCGTCAGTTTGTTATTATAACAAAAGAAGATTCTCGGATATCCTGAACGATGTGGTTGGTATTTCTAACAAAATGTTGAGTAAAGAATTAAAAGAATTGGAAATCAATAAATTAATAAAAAGAACCGTTTTAGAGACTCAGCCGATTACAGTTCAATACGAACTTACAAATCACGGAAAATCTCTACAAACCATTATTAATAATCTGACAGATTGGGGAATCAAACACAGAAAAGAAATTATTGGAAATACTTCTGAAGCTCCTAGTAATATCGAATCGAAAGAAACGTTAACAGCAGATATAATTTAATATGAATGTCCGTAATTAGTAACAACTAAGTTTTTAACAGTATGTTTGTCATTCCGTAGGAATCTCAACACGCTAATAACAAAGTAGTTTGGATTCCTCCGGAATGACAAAATGACTGCTGATTTTAGCGGAATAATTAAAAACGGACATTCCTTTAATTTAATGAAATTCTAAAAGAAAAAAGACCTTCAAAAAAGGTCTTTTAATATATTTACGAAATAACTCCGCTTCCAATCAATTCGTCATCAATATACCACGATGCAAATTGTCCTTCTGCGATAGCTGATTGAGGATTTTCAAATTCCATATAGAAGGCGTTTTCAAACTGATAAATTGTCGACTTTTGAAGTTCCTGTCTATAACGGAATCTTCCTAGAACTTCCATTGATTCTCCGTTTTTTAATCTTAAATCTTCACGCACCCAATGTAATTCAGAATTATTGATTTTTAATGCTTTCTTATGTAATCCGGGGAAACTGTGGCTTTCACCGACAAAAATAATGTTGTTTTCCATGTCTCTTGAGACGATAAAACAACTTTCTTTATGACCACCGATTCCTAAACCTTTACTTTGTCCGATTGTGAAAAATTGGGCACCCTGATGTTTTCCGATTACTTTTCCGTCAGACTTTTTATAATCTATTTTTTTAGCTAAATATTCCAATTCTTCTTCTTTTGATGAAAAAATTGGTGTTTCCTGAGAAAACAAAGGCGAATCTTTAAAAATTTCTACAATTTCACCTTCTTTCGGAACCAATTGCTGTTGTAAAAACTGAGGCAAACTTACTTTTCCTATAAAGCACAATCCCTGAGAATCTTTTTTGTCAGCAGTTACCAAACCAATTTCTTTGGCAATTTCTCTTACCTGTGGCTTTGTCAGTTCACCAATCGGAAATAAAGCTTTAGACAATTGATACTGATTCAGCTGACAAAGAAAATAAGACTGATCTTTATTGTTGTCTTTTCCTGCTAAAAGATGGAAAATTTCTTTCCCATTTTCATCAATTGTAGAATCTACTCTTGCGTAATGTCCTGTTGCTACCTTATCAGCGCCTAAAGACATCGCCGTCTTCATAAAAACATCAAATTTCACTTCTCTGTTGCACAAAACATCAGGATTCGGAGTTCTTCCTTTCTGATATTCATCAAACATGTAATCAACGATTCTTTCCTTGTAAAGATCACTCATATCGATTACCTGAAATGGAATTCCCAATTTTTGAGCAACCATTAAAGCATCATTGCTATCCTCAATCCATGGGCATTCGTCCTCCAAAGTTACGGAAGCATCGTTCCAGTTTCTCATAAAAAGAGCTACGACTTCGTGCCCTTGTTGTTGCAGCAAATACGCTGTAACACTCGAATCTACACCTCCGGAGAGGCCTACTACTACTTTCATTTATTCAATTTTACGAAACTCTTAACGGGAGTTCTTAGTTGAGCGGCAAAATTACGATAATCCTATTCACAAAAAAAATGATAATTTTATGCATTGATAAAAACGATAGTATCATAAAAATGAAAATTACATTTCATCAAAAAAATATTTAATATGAAAAAACTATTTCTTTCTTCATTCATCCTGATTTCCGGATTGTCATTCTCTCAGGTTTCTGTAGGAACTCCTTCTTCTGAGACAAAAAGGTGGACTTTCGGTGGCGGAATTGGTGTTGGTTTCGGTAGTAATTCTTATTTTAATCTTCAGGTTGCCCCAAGAGTAGGGTACAGACTTACAGACGACTTAGAGGCTGGTTTGATTGGAAGTGTTTCGTGGCAGACCTCCGATTTTTATAAATCTACGATGTTTGGTTTCGGACCGTTTGTTAATTATTATTTTGCGAGATCGTTTTATGTTAGTGGAAATCTTCAGCATTTCTTCGTTAATTATGAAGATAAATTTTATGCCTTTAAAGATAATCAGCAAGAGACCGCTCTTTATTTAGGAGGAGGTTATATGCAGCAAATCGGCAATAATTCCTTCATGCAAATCGGATTGATGTACAATGTTTTATATAAAGAGAACAGCAGTATTTTTTCGGGTGGATTAATTCCGAGTGTGGGTTTTGTAGTGGGACTTTAGATTTCCCCATAAAAAACAAAAAAGCATCGGGAAATTCCCGATGCTTCATTATTTATTAAATTGATATTAAGAGGATTTTTCAGCCGACTTTTTAGTCTTCTGTGTTTTTCCTTCTAAACCGTCTTTAGCTTCATTTAAATCTAAAGTTACCGTTTCACCTTCAGTTAATTGTTTGTTTACCAACATTTCTGCCAATAAATCTTCAATATACTTCTGGATTGCTCTTTTCAATGGTCTTGCACCAAAATCTTTATCCCAACCTTTTTCAGAGATGAAATCTTTGGCTTCAGTAGTTAAATCTACTTTATAACCTAGTTTCTCAAGTCTTGAATACAGTTTTCCTAATTCGATATCGATAATTCTTGAAATATCATTTCTCTCAAGAGAGTTGAAGATCACAATATCATCAATTCTGTTTAAGAATTCCGGAGCAAATGCTTTTTTAAGAGCGTTTTCAATGGTACTTCTCGTTCTAGAATCTGTGTTAGTTTTCTTCGCATTAGTTCCGAATCCTACACCATCTCCGAAGTCTTTGATATCTCTGGTTCCGATATTTGAAGTAAGGATGATAATTGTATTTCTAAAGTCAATTTTTCTTCCTAAGCTGTCGGTAACGTGACCTTCATCTAAGATTTGTAACAAGATATTGAATACATCCGGATGCGCTTTTTCAATTTCATCTAAAAGAACGACTGCATAAGGTTTTCTTCTTACTGCCTCAGTTAATTGTCCACCTTCTTCGTATCCAACGTATCCCGGAGGAGCACCAACCAATCTGGAAACAGCGAATTTCTCCATATATTCACTCATGTCAATTCTGATCAATGCTTCGTCAGAATCAAAGAGTTCTCTTGCCATAACTTTAGCCAGCTCAGTCTTACCAACGCCTGTTGTTCCTAAGAAAATGAATGTTCCGATAGGTCTGTTCGGATCTTTCAATCCGGCTCTGTTTCTCTGAATAGCTTTCACTACCTTTTTCACAGCATCTTCCTGACCGATTACTTTTCCATTAAGGTTAGTATCCATTCCGGCTAATTTATCCAGCTCGTTCTTACCAACTTTCGTTACAGGAACGCCGCTCATCATGGATACTACTTCAGCAACACTTTCTTCAGATACTGTTTCTTTCTTCTCTTTGACATCTTTATCCCATTGATCCTGAGCAGAATTTAATTCCATCTGCAAACGCTCTTCTTCGTCCTTCAGCTTTCTTGCTTCCAAATAATCCTGAGCTTTTACAGCTTTCTGCTTCAGTTCTTTGATATCTTCGATTTTCTTCTCAAAATCAATGATTTCAGTAGGAACCTTCATGTTTTTAATATAAACACGAGATCCAGCTTCATCCATCGCATCAATCGCTTTGTCTGGTAAAAATCGGTCTGTAATATATCTTGATGTCAAATTGACACAAGCCAGAATCGCTTCGTCAGTATAGACAACATTATGATGCTCTTCGTATTTATCTTTAATCTGATTTAAAATCTGAATCGTTTCGTCAATAGAAGTAGGTTCCACCATTACTTTCTGGAAACGTCTTTCTAAAGCACCATCTTTCTCGATGTATTGACGGTATTCATCTAAAGTTGTAGCACCAATACATTGAATTTCACCTCTTGCTAAAGCCGGCTTAAACATATTGGATGCATCCAAACTTCCTGTAGAACTTCCTGCGCCAACAATGGTGTGCAGCTCATCAATAAATAAAATTACATCACGGTTCTTTTCAAGTTCCGTCATGATCGCTTTCATTCTTTCTTCAAACTGGCCACGGTATTTTGTTCCGGCAACCAAACTTGCCAAATCAAGCGTGATGACTCTTTTACCAAAAAGAACTCTCGAAACCTTCTTCTGTTGGATTCTTAAAGCCAAACCTTCAGCGATGGCAGATTTACCAACTCCGGGTTCACCAATCAACAAAGGATTGTTTTTCTTTCTTCTTGATAAAATTTGTGAAACTCGTTCAATTTCTTTCTCACGACCGATTACAGGGTCCAATTTCCCGTCTCTAGCCAAAGAAGTCAAGTCTCTACCAAAGTTATCCAAAGTTGGAGTCTTACTTTTTGCAGAACCCAGATTTCCTGTAGGCTTTCTCATCTGCTCAAATTCTTCTCTGTCGTCATCGTCATCGTATGCCGAGTTTTGTGGAGCTTGTCCGGAATTTTTCAGCATTGTCTGGTACTCTTTTGAAACTCCTTCATAATCAATGTCGTAAGCTCCTAAAATATTTGAAGTAGGATCTTCATATTTGTATAGAATGCCTAAAAGCAGGTGAACGGTATTGATCTCGTTGCTTTTGTATTGTCTGCATTCTAATTCTGCACGTTTAATGGAATGATCTGCCATTTTGGTGAAAGAAATATTGGGAACCTCCTCAGAAATAGGATTTAGACTTGCTGTATTTAAAGTTTCAATTTTTCTTCTGATTTGTGTTAAATCGGCATTCAGCCCTTGAAGGATTTCTTTTGCAGAGTTTTCTGTTTTTATAATACCTAAAAGTAGATGTTCTGTATTAAGAAATTCACTTTTCAGCCGCTTAGCTTCATTTTTGCTTTGTTTGAACACTTGGCTCAAACCTTGTGAAAACTTATAATCCATAATATTGTATCTCAAATTGGAATAACGACAACATTTATCGTTTATTCTTAATCTAAATTACAAATATTTTACCAAATATCAATTAATGACTTTATGGCAGAAAAAAGTTTTTTATCTTACTGAAAATGACTATGTTTGTTATCCTCAAAATTTCAAAATGAGTTCCGAAATTACAAATTACATCGGTTATGCCGCTTCAGTTTTCATCGTTTTGAGTTTTATACTTAAAGATTTAGCCAAGATCAGAATTGTCAATTTGGTAGGATGCATCTGTTTTGTCATCTATGGAATTTTCAGCGGAATGCTTTGGCCGGTCATTATTCCGAACGCAATCATCTGTTTTGTACAGATTTATCATTTACTGACTGCAAAGAAAAAGTAATGAAGCGAAAAAAAGTCCTGACTTCAGCATTCAGCAATCTTTACACCGATCAGAGAATCGAGAAAGTATGTAGAACATTACACGAAAACGGCTATGAAATTGAATTGATTGGAAACAATTGGGGTGGCGAAGAGCAAATGCAGCGCCCTTATCAGTTTTCAAGAATAAATCTTATTTCTAAAACTTTAAAGACTGCTTATTTTGAATTTAACTGGAAGTTGTATCATGAGCTAAAGAAAAAAGCTGACGAAAATACCATTCTTCACGCCAATGATCTCGATGCTTTACTGCCAAATTATCTTCTGTCTAAAAAATTAAATATTCCTCTTGTATTCGACAGTCATGAAATTTTTTCGGAAATGCCTGCTGTTCAAGGCAAAATGTCTCAAAAATTATGGCGCTACCTGCAAAATAAAATAGTTCCAAATCTGAAATTTATGATTACCGCAAGTGGAAGTTACGCAAAATGGTTTCAGAATAAATATGGAATCGAAACTGTTGTCATTCAAAATGCGCCTAGAAAAATTGCTTCTTCAATAGAAATTCCAAATAATAATCCGAAAATACTTTTGTATCAAGGTGCAATCAATCCTTTTCGTGGAATTGATAAAGCCATTTTGGCAATGCACCATCTTGAAAATGTTATTTTTAAAATTGCCGGCGACGGACCGAGAAAAAAGGAATATGAAAATTTAGTTTTAAAGGAAAATCTTCAGCATAAAGTCCAGTTTTTAGGCAAATTGCTTCCGGAAGATTTAAGGAAAATTACTTTAGCTGCAGATTTGGGAATGAGCATTGAGGAAAATGGCGGCGAAAGTTATGAATTTTCACTTCCGAATAAAGTTCTGGACTGCATTCAGGCACGAGTTCCGCTTATTTTATCTCCGCTTCCTGAAATGACTAATATTAAAAGACAATTTGATATTGGTGAAATTATAGAAAATCACCAACCTGAAAACATTGCTAAAGCGATCAGTTTAGTTTTAAATAAAGGAAGAAAAAATTATCAATCTGAATTGGAGAAAGCTTCCGAAATTCTTTGTTGGGAAAATGAAGAAGTGAAACTGTTGGAGGTTTTTGAAAGAGCTTCTCTTTGATTTTTGTTCTTTCTTTCTTTCTTTCTTTCTTTCTTTCTTAAAAATTATTTCCACGAAGTTTGTCATCCCGGAGGGATCTAGGCGGAATATTAGAAAATAGAATGGAAAGATTTGTGTCTAGATCCCTCCGGGATGACAAACCTTATGTTTTTCTAAATATTTAAAAACAAAAATAAAATCTTTTAAAGATTATTACAAATCGCTTTTCGTATTAAATCAGTTTAAATTATCTTTTTTAAATTGGTTATCTTTGCCAAAAGAAAGTATAGAAAAATGACCATTAAAGAAAATCAGCAGGAAATAATTGACGAATTTGCTTTTCTTGAAGACTGGGAGCAGAAATATGAGTATATCATTGATCTGGGTAAAGAACTGAAAGGTCTTCCTGATGAAAAGAAAACTGATGACAATCTTATCAAAGGTTGTCAGAGTAAAGTGTGGATTGATGCTGAATTTAAAGATGGAAAACTGTTTTTCAATGCAGATTCTGACGGAATTCTACCGAAAGGAATCGTTTCTTTACTGGTAAGTATCTATAGCGGTCATTCTACCCAGGAAATTCTGGATTCTGATTTTGAATTTATCTCCGAAATCGGATTACAGGAATTTTTGTCACCTTCCAGAGCAAACGGATTGATGGCAATGACCAAACAGATCAAATTTTATGCTGTTGCGTATCAACTGAAATCGTAAACGTGATCAGAATTTTAGCATACCGTTTTTCCGCTTTTGGTGATGTTGCAATGACAATGCCTGTTTTTCGTGAGTTTCTGGAGCAAAATCCGAACGTTGAAATCGTAATGGTTACCCGTAATAATTTTGAAGACTTATTTGCTGATCTTCCGGGAGTTACCTTTAAAGGAATCGATCTTGATGACTATAAAGGTTTTTTAGGAATCAGAAAACTGGCAAAAGAACTTCTTGTTGAATTTAAACCAGATTATGTTGCTGATCTTCATGATGTTATCCGGTCTAAGATTTTAGATAAAATTTATGTCAGAAAAGGGTTAAAGGTTTTTAAAATCAATAAAGGCAAAGAAGAAAAAGAAGAGCTTACGGATGTCTGGAATTTAGATAAAGTACAACTGAAACGAACGGTAGAACGTTATGCAGATGTTTTTCGTGAAATGGGTTTTAAGGTTGAGCTTTCTCATCAGTTAAGACCTATTTATAAAGAAAAATCAGGAATTGGTTTTGCTCCGTTTGCACAGCATAAAGGAAAAATGCTTCCTTTGGAAAAATCATTTGAGCTTGCAAAAATTTTAGCCGAAAAACATACCGTGTACTTTTTTGGCGGCGGAAAAAATGAAACAGAAACCCTGGAAAGTTGGGAAAAACAGATTCCGAATACCAAAAGTTTAGCCGGAAAACTTAATCTCTCAGAAGAGTTGGACAGAATTGCTCAGCTTGAAATAATGATTTCGATGGATTCAGCTAACATGCATTTAGCCAGTATTGTAGGGACTCGTTGTGTTTCCATTTGGGGCTCTACTCATCCTTATGCAGGATTTTTAGGATTTGGGCAAAGCGAAAATGACGTTGTTCAGATCAATGATCTTACCTGCAGACCTTGCTCTGTTTTTGGCGACAAAGAATGTTATCGTGGTGATTGGGCTTGCCTGGAAGAAATCAGCGTACAGAAAATCATCGATAAAATTTAAAATGAATGAAACTTTCTATATGTATTCCTGTTTTTAATTTTGATGCTCGGGAACTTGTTGACGATATCAAAAAAGAAATAGAGAAAAACGATATAGATGCAGAAATTATTTTGATTGATGATGCTTCAAATGATCGATTTAAAACCATTAATGGCAGACTTCAAAGCGAAGTAAAAGATTTTATTTTCCTCGAAAAAAATATTGGAAGATCTAAAATTCGGAATTTATTTCTACAATATATAAAAGGAGACTATCTGCTTTTCTTGGATTGCGATGGAAAGATTACCAATCCTAATTTTCTTAAAATTTATATTGAATTTCTGCGACAAACCAAAAAAACTGACGTTCTGTACGGTGGAAGAACAGTCTCAAAAAATCTTGCTGACAAAAAGCATATCCTGAGATGGAAATTTGCCGTAGAACGAGAAAATCTGCCTGTTGCGATACGAAATGAAAAACCCTATCTCTCTTTTCAGACTAATAATTTTATTATCAAAAAAGAAGTTCTCAATAAGATAAAATTTAATCCTGAATTTGAAAACTACGGGTATGAAGATTTGCTTTTTGCAATGGATTTGAAATCTGAACATATTAAAATTCACCATATAGATAATCCTATTTTCAATAATGATCTGGAAAGTAATGAGGTTTACCTATCAAAAGTAGAGGAGTCTGTAGAAAGTCTTACAAAAATGCTTAAAATGGATTCTTTAAGGGATAAAATTTCTGAGATTAAACTAGTGAAGGCTTACACTTTTCTACAAAAAAAGCATTTGGAATTGGTATTTTTGTCTTTTTTTAATTTTCTTGAGAAAAGAATAAAGAGAAACCTTCTTTCGGGTCATCCCAATCTAAGAAATCTTGACTTATATAAACTTGGTTTGCTTCTTAGAAAAATGAAATAATATTTTTAAGAGTTTTCACAAAAATTTCTGTAAACTCTCATGAATAGGCATAAAATAAAAAACTCTCAGAATAATCTGAGAGTTTTTGTGGGCCCTGAGGGATTCGAACCCCCGACCCTCTGGGTGTAAACCAGATGCTCTGAACCAACTGAGCTAAGAGCCCTGAATTTTTTTGAAAGGTTTCAGTAAACCTTTGTGGGCCCTGAGGGATTCGAACCCCCGACCCTCTGGGTGTAAACCAGATGCTCTGAACCAACTGAGCTAAGAGCCCTAGACGATTTCTCGTTTTGAGTGGTGCAAATATACATACTTATTCTTTATCAGTCAAGTTTTTTTCTAAAAATTCTCCGACTACAAAGTTACTTCCGCCAATAAAAATCATTTCTTCTTGTGTAGCATGTTGTTTTGCAGAAAGATATGCCTCTTGTACCGAGTCGAAAATTTTATAAATAATTTTTGCTTTTAGCAGCAAATCTTCATATTCATTAGGATGACGACCTCTGTTAGTAATGGGTTTTGCAAAATAAAACTCAGAATTTTCAGGAAGCAGAGCCATAACTTCGTCAATTTTTTTGTCATTAACAAAACCTAAGACTATATGTTTATGTTTGGGAATAGAATTTAATTGAGAAAAAACATATTCTAAGCCGGCCTGATTGTGTGCTGTGTCACAAATCGTCAAAGGATTTTGTGAAAATTCAAACCAACGACCGATAAACCCCGTGTTTTTATGAGTGTTTAATAAGCCTTTTTTTACATTTTCATCAGAAATATTTAGATTTAATTTTTTTAATTCTTCAACCAGTGCCAGAACAACTTTTATATTTTTCTCCTGATAATTTCCTTTTAAATCTGATTTTAAATCTGAATTTATCAAAGCCGCATCAACAAATTGAGTGTTTTCTTTAGTGGCTTTCTCTTTGAGAAGGTTTTTGACCACTTCATTGTCATCGCCGGAAATTATAGGAACATTCGATTTGATAATTCCTGCTTTCTCAAAAGCAATTTCTTCAAGTGTATTTCCTAAAATATTCTGATGATCAAGTTGCACATTTGTAATCGCAGAAACTAAGGGTTTAATAATATTTGTAGAATCTAATCTTCCACCCAAACCGACTTCTATAATGGCAAAGTCTACTTTTTTCTGATGAAAATATTCAAATGCCATAATGGTTGTAAATTCAAAGAAAGAAGGTAAAATATCTTCCGGTAGTGTTTTAAGCTTTTGAATAAACTGAAAAACAAATTCTTTATCACAGTTTTCTCCATTGATTTTGATTCGTTCTGTAAAATCAATCAAATGCGGAGAGTTGTACAAACCAATCCTGTAACCTGATTCTTGTAAAACAGAAGCCAGCATATTGCTTGTTGAACCTTTTCCGTTGGTTCCACCAATATGAATGCATTTTATTTTTTCCTGCGGATTGCCAAATAATTCACAGAGTTTTATAATGTTATCAAGACCCGGTTTATAGGCTTTTTCACCGTCAATCTGATAATTCGGAGCCTGAACGAAAAGCCATTCTACAGCTTCCTGATATTCTTGGTTTGTCATGATGCAAAATTCCCAAAACTTTCATTAAAATGAAACAATAATTTTTCAAAATTGTAACTTTTTTGAAATCTCAACGTCTAATGGAGAAAAAGCTATAATGAAAAAAGTTTTGGTGATTATTTTAGGATTATCTGGTCTTGGTTTAAGTGCTCAGAAAAAATGGTCTTTGAGGGAATGCGTAGACTACGCAGTAGAGCATAATCTTCAGGTGATTCAAAATCAATATTCAAAACAAATTCAGGATGTCAATCTTAAAATTGCTCAAAAAAATTATCTTCCTTCTGTATCTGCAAATATAGGAAACAGTGTGAGTTTCGGGCAGGCTTCTTTGGGAACAGGAAGTATCAGAAACGACAGATTCAGCAATAATGCAAACCTTTCTGCGGATATTTTAATTTACAATAACGGAAGACTTGAAAAAACAATCAGAAAAACTCAGTTTGATGTTGAAGCAAGTCAGTATGATATTGAAACCATAAAAAACGATATTTCGCTTCAGATCGCCCAGCAATATCTGACAACTTTACTCAACAAAGAGATTGTAAAGATTTCTCAAAGTGCAACTGAGAATGCAAAAAAACAGTTTGACAGAGCAAAAATTACCACAGAAGTTGGGACTACAGCTCAAACGATTGTTGCAGAAGCTGAAGCAGCGTGGGCTAGAGAAAAGCAAAACCTGAAAACTGCTGAAATCAATGTTGGGAGAAGTCTTTTTGCACTGGCACAGCTTCTACAATTACAGGATTACAAAGATTTTGATGTGGAAAATGTAGAAATCGGTGAACAACTGAGTCCGCAACTCATTTCAGTTGATGAGGTTTTAAATACCGCTTACGAAAGTCAGCCACAAATAAAAGCAGCGGAAAGCAGAATAAAATCTGCTGTAGCACAAACAGAAGTTACACGCACCGCATTTTGGCCAACGATCACAGCAAGTGTAGGAATCGGAAGTTTTTATAATAATTTATTGAATACAAGCTTTTCAGGATATGATCAGTTTGGAAATGCGACAACCGAACCCAATTTTTTCCGTCAATACAAAGATAATTTCGGTCAGCAAGGTGGAGTTTCAGTCAATATTCCGATTTTCAATAAAGGAATTACTAAACTTCAGGTGGAGCAGTCAAAAATCAATGAAAGCATTGCCAAAAATACTTTAGATCAACAAAAACAGGCTGTAAAACAAAATGTTCAGAAGGCACAGTTTGATGTTGATGCGAATTATGAAATTTATCTCTCTGCTGTACAAGCTGAAAAAAGCACAAAACTGGCAATGGAGTTTGCGGATAAAAGCTACGCTGCAGGAAGAGGAACAATATATGATTTAAATATTGCCCGAAATAACTATGCAAATGCGCAAGGTTCGGTAGAACAGGCAAAATATAATTATCTTTTCAGTCTGAAATTATTGAATTTCTATGCAGGAATTCCGTTAAGTTTGTAAAATGTCTATTCAATCTTTAGAAAAATATTTACCACAAAATACTTTAGATCATTTAAGAAATTGGTTTTCGGATCATTCTATTCATATTAAAATTACAAGAAACAGAAATTCTAAACTTGGAGATTACAGGAAACTTCGGGATCTTTCGCATGAAATAACGATAAACTCTACATTACAGCCACAGCTTTTTTTCTTTGTACTTACGCATGAACTGGCTCATTTGATTGCTTTTGAAAAATTCGGAAGAAGAATTTCACCTCATGGAACCGAGTGGAAAGAAACTTTCAGACGGATGCTTTTGGAAAGTATCGGAGTATACGAAGATGATTTGAAGCCGATTATCATTAAATTTTCAAAGTCCCCCAAAGCCAATTTTATGGCATCTCCCGATTTGGTAAAGTATTTTCACATTGAAAATCATGAAGATGACGAAATTTATATTGAAAGCCTTACAAAGGGTGATCATTTCATCTACAGAAACGAAAAGTATTTGTTGGAAGGTCTGATTAAAAAAAACTATCTTTGTCTGAATCTGGCTACAGGAAGAAAGTATTCTTTCAAACCTTTGGCGAGAGTGAAAAAATGCAGTTAAATATGTCAAAATCAGATAAATACTGTGTAATTATGGCCGGAGGAATCGGTAGCAGATTCTGGCCTCTGAGCACACAAAAATTCCCAAAACAGTTTCAGGATATATTAGGAACAGGCAGAACGATGATTCAGCAGACTTATGACAGAATAAGTAAAATGATTCCTGATGAAAATATATTTGTAATCACCAATACAGAATACGTGAGTCTTTCTCATCAGCAGTTACCGGAAATTCCGGAAGAAAATATTGTGGGAGAACCTTTGATGAAAAATACCGCTGCCTGTAATCTTTACATGGCAAACAAAATTGCAGAGATCAATCCTGATGCTACAATGGTAGTTTTGCCTGCAGATCACTTGATTTTGAAAGAAGATGTCTTTTTAGAAAAATTAGAACTTGCATTTGAGCAGGCTTCAACCCATGATTATCTCGTAACATTGGGAATTACGCCGACTCGTCCCGATACCGGTTACGGATATATTCAGTTTGTTGACAAGAAAGATTCAGACTATTTTAAAGTTAAAACCTTCACAGAAAAACCGATTCTTGAGATTGCAAAGAGTTTTCTTGAAAGTGGTGATTTCTTATGGAATGCCGGAATTTTTATCTGGAGTGTGAAATCTATTCACAATGCTTTTGAAATGCATCTTCCTGAAATGACTCAGCACTTTAAGGCGTGTGAATACAATGCCGATAGTGAGAAAAGCTGTATCGAGCTTATTTATCCTAAAGTTCAGAAGATCTCTATCGATAACGGAATTTTAGAAAAGGCGAAAAATGTCTACGTTATTCCTGCAGATCTTGGTTGGAGCGATCTCGGAACGTGGACTTCAGTTTTTGAAAACAGCGAAAAAGACGAAAAAGATAATTCAATCAATATAAAAAGTGCTCTGACTTATCAGTCTGAAGGAAATATTATTCACGTGAAGAATAATAACAAAGCAATTGTTATCGACGGATTAAAGGATTACATCGTGGTAGATACTGAAAAAGTGCTTCTGATCTGTCCGAGAGATCATGATCAGCTGATCAAAGATTATGTTCTGGATCTGAAAAGCCTGAAAAAAGGAGATAAATTCATGTGAAAAATTGGCATAGTTTCTGCCGCATTTTGTTTTATGATAAAAAGTACGGGAAAGATCAGTTTTATTTTATTCTTTTTAATCGGAGTTTTTGCTTTTTCGCAGGAAAAAAAGAAGTTTTTCAGTACTCAGAATGTTCTGGCAAGAATTATTCCTAATGACAAGTTTGATTTTTGGGTTTTGGTTCATAACAATTACGGTAAAAATGAAGAGTTGAAAACTTCAGGCACAAAAAAAGATTATATGCCTCAGTTTTCAGGTTTTAACATCACTCCTACAGAGGATAGCTTCTATTATATTGTGTATTCCAAAGGCGGAAAAATCAATTATATCACTGAAATTGCCGGACTTAAAGATTTTATAGGAAAAGTTGACAATCCGGAAGAAGCCGCACTTTCTGCTGTTTTGGATGGCTATATTATTGATGAGCAGTTTGTTAATGTTGCCGGAAACTATTATGAAGATAAAAACAATTACTATTTAGATTTAGGGAAAGTCACTTCAAAAGAATGTCCGTACGAGAAAAAACATTTTACGCTTACTGTAAACAAAACAACGTCGCAGATTTCTAATGTGAAAGAAAATGGTACTTACATTGAATTGTACACTAAAAAATGCCCGAATAATCCACGTCTTTTAAAAATCGAAAAGAAAGAAGAACCGAAAGATGAGCCAAAGAAAAAGCCTGTCAAAAAACGAAAATAAGAGCTACGAAACTGAAAGACTGATCATTCGTCCAATGTCATTGAATGATGCGGATCTTATTCTCGAGCTTTACAATATGCCTAAATTTATCAAATTTATTGGTAACCGAAACATCAATTCTCTTTCTGATGCCGAAAATTATATTAAGGCTAAATTTCTTCCGCAGTTTGAAAAATCAGGTTTTGGAAATTATCTGATCGTTTTAAAAGAAGGAAATCAAAAGATCGGCGGAGTAGGAATCTTTGAAAGAGAAGGTTTGGATATTGTTGATATTGGTTTTTCTGTTTTAGAAAAATTTGAAGGTAAAGGATTGATGTTTGAAGCAGCTCAAAAAGTAAAATCTATTGGAATGGATGATTTTGGTTTAAATAAAATCTCAGCGATTACTACTAAAGACAATCTTTCTTCTCAAAAATTAATCGAAAAACTAGGTTTAAAATTTCAGAAATACGTTACGCTCCCCAATGAAAATGAAGAGTTGATGTATTATGAAACTGAATAATCTTTTAGGCTGTCTTTATAGATTATAATTCTTTTAAACATTAAGTTTGTCATGCTGAAAGCATCTCAACCTCGCATTTTTAAACAATATCTTAAATGTAAAATTCTTCGTATAGATTCCTCCGGAATGACAAACAGAGTGTAAGCTTATTTCATTCCGAAGGGATCTCAAGAGGCTGTATGTAATTCTTCTATTTTAAATTAACCCTCCAAAATCTGTTCAGCTGCAGTTTTTGAAGTTACTTTTTCAATTACTCGAACACAGATTCCTTTTTCATCAAAAATAAATGTAGTTCTTACGATTCCCATATAGGTTTTTCCGAACGTTTTTTTCTCCTGCCAAACCCCGAATTTCTCGATAACATTATGGTTTTCATCAGCAATCAGGTCGTAAGGAAATGCAAATTTGTTATGAAAATTCTTTTGCTTCTTTACAGAATCTCCGCTGATTCCCAAAAGCTGAAAACCTGCTTTTTCCAATTCAGAATAATTGTCGCTGAGATTACAGGCTTCAACTGTGCAAGTCGGAGTATTTGCTTGTGGATAAAAGAAAATAACCAATTTCTTTCCAATTAGTTTTTCCGAATTTACGGTTTCTCCATCTTGATTGATTCCTTCAAAACTCGGTAATTTGTCACCTACTTTCAGCATAATGATTTATTTTTGTTCAAATTTAATGGTTACATGACAAAAAAGCAAAGAGCTGACCTTATTCAGTTCGAATTAGAGAAATTATATCCTACCGTTCCTATTCCTTTGGAACATACAGATCCGTTTACTTTGATGGTTGCGGTGGCACTTTCTGCACAGACAACGGACAAAAAGGTGAATCAGGTGACACCAGAACTTTTCGCTGTAGCAGGAACACCTCAAAAAATGGCAAAGCTAGAAGAGTTTCAAATTAAAGAACTCATCAAAGAAATCGGCCTTTCCAATACGAAAGCCAAAAACCTGAAAAGAATGGCTGAGCTACTTTTAGAAAGACACAACGGAATTGTTCCTCAAACATACGAAGAATTGGAAGCTTTGCCCGGAGTAGGGCACAAAACCGCCTCTGTAGTCATGAGCCAAGGATTCGGATTTCCTGCTTTTCCGGTCGACACGCACATTCACAGACTGATGACCCAATGGAAACTCACTTCCGGAAAAAATGTTGTAGAAACTGAAAAGGATGCTAAAAACCTCTGGAAAGAAGAGGTCTGGAATAAACTACACCTTCAGATTATTTTCTACGGACGAGTATATTCTCCCGCAAGAGGAAAGGGTGAGAAAGATTTTATAACGAAAATGTTGTTTGAAAAATAAAAGATTTTGGGCAGTCGTAAGATTCCCCTCCTTTGGAGAGGTAGCGAAAATTCGAAGAGTTTTTGACGAGGTGGTTAAAGAATAAACTTTAAAAGTTATCCAACAATCTGCGATGATAATTAATCTGCCCCAAATGGTAACCCAAATGTCCAAACAAATGAATCAGAAAATATTCTGTTGTCATTGGATAGCCTAAAGCTTCAATAGGATATTCTTTTTCTAAATCTTCTTCAGAAAGTTGACTAAGTGTTGAAATAACAACATTTAAAGTTTCTTCAATTTGTTGAATTAATTCAGATTTTGGGATATTTTTTAATGAAAATTCCTCTTCACGATTTCTTACATATCCTGAATTTCCGAGGATTGCTCCAAAAAAATGTTTAAGATTTCCTACCAAATGAAGGCAAAGATTTCCTCCGGAATTTAAAATGTCATTATCAATTTTCCACAAAGCTTGTTCGTTTTGGTACGATTCGATTTCTGTTTTTAACTTGGATAAATCTCTTGTGTAAAGGGATTGTAAAGATTCTGTTATCATTCTGCTTATTTAATTTTAGTCCTGAAATAACCCTTGAATTCTTTGTCAATATGATTATCAACGATTGCATGATAATAAATGGATCCGTAAATACTGTCATTTTTTTTAAATTGATCATCATTTAATGTCAATTTTTGAAGGATAGCTTTAGAGGGTAAAAATTTCTCTTCTCCTTTTAATGTTTTTGGATCAAAATCTTTAATAAAATACTGTCCATCAAAAACTTTTATTAAAACGCCATTACCAAAATATCTATTGTTATTGTTTAAATAAATATTTAAAGTATCATTCTCATATTTAGCTTTGCATTTATAATTATCAAATTTTGCAGCCATATTAAGGGCACTAGATGTCTGTATTATATATGCAGATCTGGTTTTACTTTCATTGATGTCGGTTCTATACAGTTTCAGTTCTGGAAACTTTGAAAGAAGTTGAATCGTGTCACTCTTAGCAAGATTTTTATCAATGAGAAATTTGTCGTAAGACTTCTTTTCATCAGTTTTACAGGTGATTATCATTGTTAAAACGAATAAAATTAAAATATTTTTCATTAAATTATTTCTGCTTCGTCGCCCAAAGCTCCATCTTTCTGTTCAAAACATCCAAAGGAAGACAGCCCTGGCTTAAAAGCTCATCATGAAATTTTGCCAAACTGAATTTCTTTCCCAATTGCTTCTGATACTGATCTCTCAGCTCACGGATTCTTAAAGAACCGATTTTATATCCCAAAGCTTGTCCGGGCATTGCCATATATCTTTCAACTTCCGCAGTTGCTCCGGCTTCATCATAAGCAATATTGCTCAGAAAATACTTAATAGCTTCTTCTCTGGTCATTTGACCGGTATGAATTCCGGTGTCTACAACCAAACGGACAGCTCTCAACATCTGATCACTTAGATATCCCATTTTCTGATAAGGATCTGTGTATAATCCGAATTCAGAACCTAAAGTTTCACAATAATGAGCCCAACCTTCACCATAAGCTCCAAACCACCCAAATCTCATAAACTTTGGAAGTTTTGTGTTTTCCTGTTGCAAAGAAACCTGATAATGATGTCCCGGAATGGCTTCATGCAAGAAAAGAGATTCCATTCCCGAAGTGACGTTGAATTTTGAAGGGTCGGGAAGTGGCATATAGAAAATTCCGGGTCTTTTTCCGTCCGGAGTTCCCTGAATATATTCTGCGCTTGCACTGGCTTCTCTGAATTTTTCGGTTTGTCTGATCTCAAATTTGGTTTTCGGTGTTACACTGAACATTGTTTTTAACTTCGGAGTTATTTTTGCCAAAATTCCGTTGAAACCATCTAAAACGTCCTTCGAGGTTTTGTAAGGCATTGCTTTTTGATCTGTAGTTACAGAAGTTATAAATTCTTCAAGCGTTCCGGTAAAACCAACCTGCTGCTTTACTTTTTCCATTTCGGCACGAAGCATTGCAACCTGCTGTTGACCGATTTTGTTGATTTCTTCAGGTGTTTTATTGGTGGTTGTCCAGCTTTTTACATAATATTTGTAAATGTTGTCTCCTTTTGGAAGGCTGTTGTAACCATCTGTTTCTCTGGATTTAATCAAATATTCTTTCTCTAAAAATTCACCCATTTTTGTGTAGGCAGGAATGATGTTTTTGGTAACTGCATCTTTATAGAGTTTAGTGAATTTTTCTTTTTGTTCAGCAGTGAAATTTTTAGGGAATTTTTTTACTGGTCCCGAGAAAATATTTTTATCAAAATCTGAAGTGATGATTTCTTCCGCTTTCATCTGTGGAATCATTTTCAGAACCAGTTTTCTCGGAAGAACGATTTTATTAGTCATTCCCTCACGGAAATTTTCTGTCGCAGCAGTCATCCATTCAGGAAATTTCTCCATTCTTTTTAACCAGTCTTCATAGTCTTTTTCTGTATTGAACGGTTGGCTTCCCTCTCCGCTTCCGTACAAAGGGAAATTCAACGGAAGTCCGCCAAACTGTGTGAATGGAATATATTCCGGATGATAGGCGTAAGCTTCAATTTTATCTTTTAAAGTATAATCCAAAACATCATAAATCACTTTGTCTTCATCTGAAAGACCTTTATAATCTACATTTTCAAGCTGATTCTGTACAGAATGATAAAACGCAACTTCACCGGAAATAAAATCTTTATCAATATTGATAGGTAACTGATCGTTATATCTTAAATCTCCCTGAGAAGTGGCTTCCAAAGGATAGAGCTTTAAATATTGCTCATAATAATTGGCAGCAATAGAATCCAGATTGGTGGGAGTAACTTTGGTCAGAGGTGAATCGGTCTTTTTGCAAGAAGCAAGACTTACTACTAGACTTAATCCCAATATGGCTTTTGATATGATGTTTTTCATTTTGAAATCTTTAAGACACAAAAATAGATAATATTAGCACATGATAGTTTTGAAGAATTGCTATTTATAAAAAAATAATTTTGAAAATATTTTAAACATTCATACAATTTTTTATCTTTGCCTAAAGCGTTTAACAATCATAGTATTACAGTTCTTTTTTAAGAAATAATGAAAGGGATTTTAAAAATTTACCATCCGGACGAAACATTGAAGTACAATATAAAAAGCACTTACTGCAAGGCTGTTTATAGTAATCAAAAGCATTTCCTAGAAGTAGAGATCATTACAGATGACGGTTTAGATCATGTAGATGATGATTCGTTGCAGTACAATTTTCCCCAGCTTTCTCTGGAGATCATTGAATTTCCTATAGAATCTTCCGAGATTGAAGGAAAGACATTTGAAATCAATGATTCGGATGATGAAGTATATACAGAGGTAAACTTGTTTGATGATGAAGATGCTTTCCTGTATGATAACGAGCTTTGCTTTGAGAAAAATGAAGATGATGAGCTTCAGGTAATCTGGAAAGGAAATATAGACGATTTCTACACGGGATCAGATAATCCGCTTCCTTTTAGATTGAAGTGTGAATTTACACCAGACGAAATTATTGTAGACGAAGACTAATCGTCGTTCAGATATTACCGTAAATTTCTTTTCAAATATATTTTTGGAGAGAAATTTGCTGTTTTTAGGCGGAATATTTATTTTGAAACAATATTTTAAGCTTATTTTAAGATAAGTATTGATAATATTCCTTTATTTTTGTCGTTCAAACCATTATAAATAAACAAATTAATGCTGCTAACGGAACTTACTCAGATTTTATTTGCACAGGTCGCTGTACCAACTGTGCCTGTTGAAAAACTTGAATTTTCATTTTGGGACATCCTATTTCACGGTGGAGCGTTTGCTAAAATAGTAATGGCAATCGTTTTGACCCTTGGTGTCTTGTCTGTATATCTTTTCTTTGAAAGATTTTTCTACATCAGAAGAATGACAACAAAGACTGATTCAAACTTTATGAATAATATCGAAGACTTCATCAGAGACGGTAAAATTGAGGCAGCAGCAGATTATTGCAAAACTCAAAACTCTCCTGAATCGAGAATCTTAGAAAAAGGAATTTCAAGATTGGGAAGACCGGTTTCAGATATCGTAAGTGCAATGGAATCTCAAGCTCAGATCGAAGTTGCCAATATGGAAAAAAACCTGAATCTTTTGGCTGTTGTTCCAAGTATCGCGCCGATGTTGGGACTTTTGGGAACCGTTATCGGGATGATCATCGCTTTCTTTGATTTATCTCATGCAGAAGGAGCTTTTTCGCCAAAAACTTTATCAGAAGGTATTTATACTGCTTTAGGACAAACGGCAGTTGGTTTGGCAGTAGCAATTCCTGCAAACTTTTTTTACAATATTTTGCTGACAAGAATTGATAAGTTCGTTTTGAGAACACAGAATGTTTCGGGAGAGTTTTTAGATCTTATTAATAAACCTTTGTAATATTCGATTATGAAAATTCAGAGAAGAAATAAAGCACATCCGGAATTTAGCTTAGCGGCAATGACAGACGTTATTTTGTTGATGTTGATCTTTTTTATGATCACCTCTTCGGCAGCTAACCAAAGTGCAATTGATGTAAAACTTCCTCAGACGGGAAGTGTGGAAGACAATATCCCGAATCCGATGACGGTAAGCGTAAAACCGGACGGTTCGTATTACGTTGATGATAAGCCTGTAGCGAGAGAATTAGTAGAACAGACAATTGTGAATGATCTGACAAGTAAATCTGCAAAATCATTTACAATAAGAGCTGATGAAAATACAATGCACAAAGATGTAGTTTTCTTAATGGAAATCGCAGAAAAGCATAAGCTGAATATTGCTATTGCAACGGTAAAAGAATAAAAAAATGAGAGGCTACGCAATAAATAGAAAGGAAGAAAATAAAGATAAGGTAAAAAGCGCGGTGCTTTCTATCTTGATTTGGTCTGCTATCTTATTATTCGTTTTCATTTATAAAATGAAACCTTCAGAGCGTCCTAAGGATGCAGAAGTGGTTACCACAATGCTCGTGAATTTTGGTGATAACAGAAACGGAGCAGGAATAGAAGAACCCGCAAATCAGGAAGGAAGTTTAGCTGCTAAAGCTGAAGAAAATGCTCCGGAACCGGTAGAAAATGTTGTTTCTCAACCAAAAACAGTCATTACGCCGGAACCAAAACCTGAAACCAAAAAAACAGAGGTAAAAGATAAAATTATTACCGGAACTAATTCTAAAGTTACCGCTCCTAAAACTGAAGATTCAAAAACAAATAAAAAATCAACAGCAAGTTCGACTACAAAAACGAAAGCTAAAAGTTCTGCCACAACAGCCAATTCAAAAACAGGAAACGGCGATGGAAAAGGAACTGCTGCGATTGGAAATTTAATCAAAGGTCGTGGAACAAAAGCCGGAAGTCAGGGAACAGGAGACGGAATTGGAAATGACGGCGATCCTTTAGGTGGCGATGGAAACGGTGACAGCAAAGTAGGAATTGACAGAAGATTAGTAGGCTACATTCCAGGAACGATGGGAAGAGGTGGAGCTCAACCAAGCCACAGTTGTTCTGCAGGAGGATCAATCACCATTTCTTACACGGTTGATAAAGCCGGAAATGTAGTGTCTGCAAGACGATCAGGAGGAGTTTCAGATCCTTGTGTGGTTTCTACCTCGGTTTCGTGGGTTAAGAAATACGTAAAGGCCGAGAAAGCCAGTGTTTCTTCCACAGGAAGTTATAAAATTTCATTCTAAAAATAAAAAAAGCACTTATTATTCAAGTGCTTTTTTTATTTCATTGATTCTGTTGATAATTGGTAAGGCAAATATTCCGCTGGTTTGAAGGTATAATTGGTAAAAAACGATTGCTTTTTCTGAAAAATCTTTGTTGTCAGTTTCCTTTGCTTTTGCATAAAAAAGATGACCTAAAAGTTCAAAATACGGAATATGATGATTACTTTCTTTTTCATGAATTGATTGTGTGATTTCTTCGGCAGATTTCGAAGAAAGTTCATCAAAACTCATCTTAAAAGTGTCGTTCATATTGGTATCGAAGATTCTTTGCTGATCGGAAATCTTTTCTTCATTTTCACCTAAAATTCTTTTAGTAAGAAATTCAGAAAATTGTTTTACAATGCGGAGAATATAGTCTTTATCGTGTATCATATTTTTTAAATTTAAGCAAAAAATAAATAAGCCAATCCAATTGCAGTAATCACACCCACCAAATCAGCCAAAAGCATGGCAATCACTGTATATCTTGTATTCTTCACAGCTACTGCTCCAAAATAAACCGCAATCACGTAAAATGTCGTATCTGAGCTCCCCTGTAGAACTGCAGCCAATTTCCCTTGGAAACTGTCTGCTCCGAAAGTTGCCATCGTATCCATCATCATTCCTCTTGCTCCGGAACCCGAAAGAGGTTTGATTAAAGCGGTCGGAAGTCCGTCAACAAATCTTGCGTCTAAGTTAGCTGCGTTAACCAACCATTTCATACTGTCGATAATCACTTCAAAAACTCCTGAAGTTCTTAAAAGTGAAATGGCAATCAACATTCCAACAAGATAAGGAATGATTTTCACACTCGTCGTAAAGCCTTCTTTTGCTCCGTCAACGAATGCTTCAAAAACATTAATTTTTTTATAAAGAGCCCCGAGCACAATGGCTAAGAAGATAAAAAGGATTAGCCCATTACTTAAAACCTGACTGAAAATATCTAAATTTTCTTTGCTAAGTCCTGTGAGGTAATAAACAAGAAGTCCAACCAACAAAGAAATCCCACCGACGTAGGCCAAAAGTACAGGCTGCAACAGATTTATTTTCTGATAAATTGAAACAATGATCATAGCCGCTAAAGTCGCCGCAAAGGTTGCGATCATACAATAAAGAAATATGTCTGTAGGATTTTTTGAACCAGCAGAAGCCCTCAAAGCAATGATAGAAACGGGAATCAACGTCATTCCTCCTGCGTGAAGGCAGAGAAACATAATCTGAGAATTGCTTGCCGTATCTTTATTTGGATTTAAAGTCTGTAAACTTTCCATTGCTTTTAAACCAAATGGCGTTGCCGCATTGTCTAAACCTAAAAGGTTGGCGCTGAAATTCATCAGCATATGCCCAAACGCTGGATGGTTTTTTGGAATTTCGGGAAATAATTTTGAGAAAAAAGGCTGTATTAAACGGCTTAAAAGATTAATTCCACCGGCTTTTTCGGCAATACTCATGAATCCCATAAATAAAGCCATAATTCCAATTAAACCTAAACATATTTTAACAGCAGTTTCGGAAGTTCCGATGACCCCATCGGCTTCCTGTATGCGGTAAACCTGAACATTCTGTTTCAGAGAATCGGTTTTATAATGAATCCTGCTGTCTGAAAAATTATTTTTTTTCATCAGACTGTCTCTTACAATGGGAGAAAGGGCACTGATGTTTTGTGTTGCCACTTGTACTGTGTCGCCACCTTTTCCTACAACCATATCATTGAAAATGGTTTTGTAGTGGCTAGACGAAATGTATTTTATACTGGCAATGGCAATGGCGATGATAATGAAGGCCGACCAAATTCTGCTGAGAACCATTTGATTAAATTAATTGTTTAAACTTAGTTAAAAATATTTTAAACTGCAAAAGTCACAAAGTTTGTAAGTTGTATTTTCAGAATAAGAGACAGAAAATTACTTTTCATCCAAATAAACCAATTCTCCCGCAAAATCATCATCTAGACTTTTCAAAACCTTTGCATTAGCTGTTTTCTTTTTTAATTCCTCAATAAAAAAGTTTTTCTCGAAAAACTGACGGTGAATTCCGGGTAAAAGCTCCATGAAATAATCCATGCCGATTTTATTGTTGTGGAGATCCATTTTGGTTTCTAAAGGTTGATTTGGAAATAATTCTTCATGCAAATCTGTAATTTTCTTGCAAAAATCCAACGCTTTTTCTGGCGAAGAAATTTTGCTGCAATACATCATGATCAGGCAACACCAAAGTGAGTGTCTGAAAGCATTTCCCTCGCCATTGTTAGATGCTGTTTTGGGATATAATTTTTGTGCAATAGAAAAAGCTTTTACCGTTGCATAAAAAATCAAAATTGAAAATAGGGGATGAGGTAAAACGGCAGATAAGAGCTTAAGAATTTTCTTAAAACTCATGCTTCTGATTGTATTGAAAATTACTTTAAAAGTCCTCATAAAATAAAAATCTCTCCCGAATAGAGAGAGATTGTATGATTTTTAGTTTAAATTTTAAGCTTTTGCGGCTAATAAATTCACTGTTTTAGAAACTACTTCTTTGATTTCCGTTCTTTTTACGATGAAATCTACAAAACCTTTTTCCTGCAAGAATTCCGAAGTCTGGAAACCTTCCGGTAAATCTCTACCAATGGTTTCACGGATGACTCTTGGGCCTGCAAATCCGATCAATGCTTTTGGTTCAGCCATGATGATGTCTGCAGTCATTGCAAAAGATGCGGTAATTCCACCAAAAGTAGGATCACAAAGATAAGCGATGTATAAAAGTCCAGCTTCTGAAAGCTGGGCCAATTTTGCCTGAACTTTTGCCAACTGCATCAGAGAATAGGTTGCTTCTTGCATTCTTGCACCTCCGGATTGACAAATAATCATGTACGGAAGTCTTTTTTCGATACAGTAATCAATCGCTCTTCTGATTTTTTCACCCATCACAGAACCCAAAGATCCTCCGATGAAAGCAAAATCCATACAAGAAACTACCATTTCGGTTCCGTTTACGGTTCCTACTGCGTTTCTGATAGAGTCAGTCAGTTTTGTTTTGGCTTTTACCTCTTTCAGACGGTCCGTATATGATTTTGTATCTTTAAAACTAAGGATGTCAATACTTTCAACATTCGCATCCAGCTCTTTGAATTTTCCTTCGTCAAAAAGAATGTCAAAAAATTCGGCACTCCCAATCCTTACATGAAATCCGTCTTCGGGAGAAACATAATTGTTTTTCTTAAGTTCTTCGTGTTCCACAACTTTTCCTGACGGAGTCTGATGCCAAAGACCTTTGGGTACATCTTTTTTCTCGTCTGTAGAAGTGGTAATATTTTGTGCTTTTCTTTTAAACCAGTCGAATGCCATTTATGAAATTTTAGATTTTAGATTTCGGGTTATCGATTAAAGTAATTTAAAATCTATAACCCGAAATTTATAATTTATTTAAGCGTATTTACGTTATTTAAATCTTCAAATGCCTGAACTAATCTTTTCGCGAAAGTTTCTTCACCTTTTCTTACCCAAACTCTTGGATCATAGAATTTTTTGTTAGGCTTTTCTTCTCCTTCAGGATTTCCGATTTGAGTTCTCAGATATTCTACATTGTCTACCATATAATCTCTGATTCCTTCTGTGTAAGCAAACTGAAGATCAGTATCAATATTCATCTTAATTACTCCATAATCAATTGCTTCTCTGATTTCTTCTAAAGTAGAACCTGAACCACCATGGAATACGAAGTTGATCGGCTTCTCAGTAGTCCCGAATTTCTCCTGAACAAATTTCTGAGAATTATCCAAGATTTTTGGAGTCAAAACAACGTTTCCTGATTTGTAAACTCCGTGTACGTTTCCGAAAGCTGCTGCAATAGTGAAATTGTCAGAGATTGCTTTCAGTTTTTCGTATGTGTAAGCTACATCTTCAGGTTGAGTATATAATTTAGAATTGTCGATGTCAGAGTTGTCAACACCATCTTCTTCACCTCCTGTTACTCCGATCTCAACTTCTAAAGTCATTTGCATTTTTGCCATTCTTTCGAAATACTCAGCAGAGATTTCAAGGTTTTCTTCCAAAGATTCTTCAGAAAGATCAAGCATGTGAGAAGAATAAAGAGATTTTCCTGTCTGCTTGAAGAATTCTTCATTAGCATCCATCAAACCGTCGATCCATGGCAATAATTTTTTTGCAGCGTGATCGGTATGTAAAATTACTGTTGCTCCGTAAGCTTCAGCAAGGGTGTGAATATGTCTTGCTCCTGCGATACCACCTAAAATAGCTGATTTCTGAGCATCATTGCTTAGTCCTTTTCCAGCGTTGAAAGATGCTCCACCGTTAGAAAACTGAATGATTACAGGTGAGTTTAATTTTGCTGCAGTTTCCATTACTGCGTTGACGTTGCTCGAACCGATAACGTTGACTGCCGGTAATGCAAATTTATTTTCTTTTGCATACTGAAAAATATCTGTAACTAACTGACCTGTGGCAACTCCTGCCGGGAAAATTCTGCTCATGTTTTACTTTATTATTATATTAGGATGTTTTTTGAAAATTCTTGTAAAGATAATCAATTTTGAGAAATTACTAATTTCTTTTATCTCGTCCCCAAAGTAGCTTTTGGCGGATGGTTTCGTAGAAACTTAAATTATTTGGCTGCACCAATAGCAGCTGGAAACTCGCTCTTTTGATCACAATTTCTTTATCTGTTTCGATATGAATTAATCTTGAATCCAGCGAAAGAGAATATTGCGGAACGCGGCTTTCTACTTTAAATTTAATTTCTACTTTATCGTTGACAACTAAAGGTCTTACATTCAGGTTGTGTGGTGCAATCGGTGTGATGACAAAGTTTTCGTTGTTCGGGGAAATGATGGGTCCGCCACAGCTTAAAGAATAAGCCGTAGAACCTGTTGGTGTAGAAACAATAACACCGTCTCCCCAGAAAACATTCAAAAATTCATTATTGATATAAGAATCTACCGTCACCATTGAAGTGGTTTCTTTTCTTGATATCGTCACATCATTTAAAGCATACGGGAAAAAGTCGTCAGATTTTGGTGAAATGACTTCAATGACTGATCGTCGGCTGGTTTTCACATCACCTTTTAAAATAGAATCAAGTTCTTTAAAGGCTTCTTCTTTAGTAAAACTTGCCAAAAAACCAAGTCTGCCGGTGTTGACACCTACAACAGGGATTTCAAGGTCTTCAATGAACGTCAATGAATTTACAATCGTTCCGTCGCCACCAAAAGTGAAGAAAAGATCTACTTCTTTGTCGATGAGATCCTGTTTATTACTAAAAGTCTCAAATATTTTTGAAAATTGAAGCGCTTCAGCCATTTCGCTAAATAAAACAGATTTTACGCCTCTGCTTTCCAGTTCAGAAATAAATTTGCTTAAATATAAAAAAGTATCAAGATCTTTTTTCTGAGAATATATGGCTGCCTTCATATTATATT
>Ga0065714_10002620_pt1 | contig 30664 bp, 24 predicted proteins | sample MisRhiReplicate2_FD_59101 | JGI IMG/M metagenome (GOLD analysis project Ga0065714, IMG submission 59101) | Miscanthus rhizosphere microbial communities from Kellogg Biological Station, MSU, sample Rhizosphere Soil Replicate 2: eDNA_1 v2... | ecosystem: Host-associated > Plants > Roots >... | reverse complement strand
TACCATTTTTTAACACACAAATGAAACCTGAATTGAGATATAGTTTTAGGTTAGGTAAAATATCTTTGATCAATTCTATAAGAACGCTTTTTACAAACTCTGTTTGTTTTAATATCTATAACAAGTTTAAGGCAAATTTTGAAACGATTATTTTTAAATTAGTGAGTGGTATAAAAAATTGAGTAAACGGTATTTTACCACTTTAATGGGATCGAAATTGAAACAAATGTGCCTGAATTACCATTTTGTTTGATCTCCATTTGTATAGGATTTACCTCAACACGATTCAGTAGATTAATACGTTCTCTGGTTAAGTCCATGCCTTTACTTATATGGTGTCCCTTTTTATCTCTTAATGAATTGTCGATTCCAATACCATCATCGATAATTTGTATTAGCAAATGTTCAGTGCCGACTAAATCTATATGGATATCAATATTGCCACCTTCTTCCTTTGGCATTATCCCGTGCCATATGGCATTTTCTATATAAGGTTGTAGAAGCATAGACGGAATTAAAGTTTCTTCTTTATCTATGGCTTTATTGAGTATAATGCTGTAATTTAATTTACCTCCAAACCTTTTCTTTTCCAGGCTTAGGTATAGCTCCAGGTACTCAATTTCTTCTTCAAGAGAGATAAAACTCTTAGTACAAATTTCAAGATTCTTTCTGATAAGTCTGGCAAAGCCTGTTAATATTTTGTTTGCAGAAGTAGTATCTTTTGTATTTATGTAATGTTGTATAGAATTCATCACATTAAATACAAAGTGTGGGTTCATCATCGCCTGTAGTGCGCGTTGCTCAAGCATAAGGATTTTATTTTTTAGCAATAGTTGTTCCTGTTCTTTGTTTTTTCGTCTTTTAGTCACAAAAACTGCTGCTTTATAAAATACAAAACCTGCCAATACAAAAGACAACACAAGAAACCAGCTCGTTTGCCAAAAATGACTTTTTAGAATAAAACGAATTCTGGTAGGGCTGCTCCAATCGCTGTTATTTGTTTTTGCACTTATTTCAAAAGCATAATCACCAGGTTCCAGCGAAGAAAATTCAAGTCTTCTGTTTTTTGTTTCGGTCCAGTTGGCATCAGATTTTAAACGATAGCGGTATACAATGTTTCTATTTTGAAAATCAATGGCGCTGTAATAAAATGAAATGTTATTGTCGGAAGGATCTAGTGTATGGTTTGTCTCACTTAATCCAAGCTTTATTTTATTATTAATGATCGACGAGATTAATACCTTGGGAGGATCATTTATTACCTTAGCTTTGTTAATGGTAAAATAAACTAAACCATTATTGGTTGCGAAGTACGCATAATTGTTATCAATGTACAATGAGTTAACATCATCTTTAAGCAATGCATTAGTATACTCAAATGTTTCTACAAGAGTTTTTTGATTATATAGTGAAACTTTATTAATCCCATTGTTGGTAATTATCCATACATCATTACCCTTAACAAATAATTTTTTACAAATATTATCTGCAAGCCCATCTCTTTGAGTTATTACCTTAATTACTTTTCTATTCTTTAAAAAGATGATTCCATAACCATCGGTAGCCAGCACTAAAGTTCCGTCATTTAACTCCTTTATGTCATTAATTCTTCTGGTTAAAAGGCTACTTCTTTCATAGTAACTATATAAAGAACCATTAGAAAATTCTGATAATCCATTTATGTTGGAAAACCATAGGTTTTGATTCTTATCAAAAAACACACAATAAGCCCGGTTATTAAAGAAATCAGTACCTTCTTTGAAGTATTGGGAACTAAATTCAAACTTGCCAGCCGAATACGGCAGAATAACTACGCCAGAAGATAGGGCTAGCGATAAGCTCTTATCTTTGGCAACGCTGAAACTTTTAATTACAAACATTGAGTTGCTTGCTTCCCTTAAATAGTCTATTTTTTTATTACTGCTGTAAATATTTGCTATTCGCCCTAGTCCATATTCTGAAGCAAAGTAAATAGTTTGATTGGCAGTATCTAAAGTAAGTTGCTTGATAACATTGTACTTCTTTTTATCTGGCAGTGAGATTTTACTTAGAGAAAGGTCAACAGGGTCAAGAATGTTTATGTCGGCTTCATCCAATCCTAGCCAGAAATGATTTTGGTTGTCTTTAATTACACTTTTTACAACATTACTGCTTAATCCGTCTGATTGATTTATTACATAAAGGCGTTCATCGCTTTTTGGAAGCATATAGATTCCATTATCAGTGGTAAACCACATATTGCCCTTAGAATCCTTTATAACCTGACTTGAGGATATATTGCTTAGGTAGGTAGTTGTTTTGCCGGAATGATCAATAAAAAATATTCCTGAGGCGTTGCTAATCCATATATCTTTGTTCTCATCTAAATGAAAAAAACCAGGGTCATTGTTTAATAAAGCCGGATCAATTTTTAATTGAAAGTGCCTGGCTGTCCCATTCTGAAGATTAAGTCCGTTTTTATCAAGAAAGGCGAATGTTTTATCTGATAGATTTAATCCCGATTTATAATTCAATAATAGAGATTTGTGAGGCACTACACTAAATTTTGAACCATCAAAGGTTCTAACAGAGCGATTACTATAAATCCAAATCTTTCCCGACTTATCTTCATGTACAAAGCTGTTGATAAACTGCCTGTTGCCATTTGCTGAGATGTACTTTCTAATGGATTTTCCATCCCATGTTACCAGAACATTTTTGTTGGTGCCAAACCAGATTTTTCCTTTGCTATCTTCAAAAAAGGAAACAATAACAGCATTAAATCTTAGCTGTTTGAGCAGTTTGTTATTGGTTTCATTATAGAACTTCCCATTTAAAAAGTAGCTTAATTGTCCGTTTAATGCAAGGAACCATATTTTTCCACTTTTGTCCTCTTTAATCTGTAAAATCTGATTATCCGGAAGACCGTCATCAACGGAGAAATTTTCGAATACTTTTCCATCAAATCTACTTACTCCGGCATCTGTGGCTACCCATATGTAGCCTTTAGAATCTTGAAGTGTGTAAAAACAGCTATTACTAGGAAGACCATCTTTTGTGCCGAAATGCTGAAGGTGTGTACTTTGAGAATAGGCAGGTAAGCTAAAAATTAATAAAACAATTAGTGCACTATAGGTGATTGCCCAATTTCTTATCTTATTTATCACTATCAAAGTTAGTATATGATTTAATTTTTTCCATAAAATCACTTGCACGCCTTCTTGAAACCGCAATTTTATCACCATTTTTTAATATGAGTTCCAATCCATTTTTAGAATTGTATTCTCTTAGATAATTAAGGTTTACTATGCTTGATTTATGAACCCTTATGAACTGGTTATCAGGTAATATCTCTTCATATTCCTTTAAAACCTTAGAAACGGTTATTTTATCCTTGTTAGCCAGGTGGAAAACAGAATAATTGCTATCTGCTTCAATGTGAATTATATCATCAATGCTTACCAGGCTATATCCTTGCCCGTTAGGTAGGCTAATTTTACGTATCTCGGTTCTTTCAGAGAGGTTAACCGCTAGATTCTGGAGGCCTTCATTACGACTATTCTCAGTTTTACTTAAAGCAATATATTTTGATGCTTTATTAACAGCCTCCTTAAGCTCATCAATATCTATTGGTTTAAGCAGGTAATCGAGTGCGTTTGCTTTAATCGCTTTTAATGCATATTGGTCGTAAGCAGTAGTAAAAATAACATGCGTTTTGGTAGATTGTATTTGAGGTATTAAGTCAAACCCATTCTCTCCAGGCATCGCAATATCCAGAAAAATTAAGTCGATGGTATGATGGGCAAGTAGGTTCCGGGCTTCCGAAACAGACTTGGCTATGCCAGAAATATGGATGTTCTCACAGTTTTCCTGCAATAAGAAATATAATGAAGAACGGGCAAACTCTTCATCGTCTACAATAATAGCGTTCAGCACAGTAATAGATTTTTATATGGTGAATTTATTAAAAAAATGAACGATTGAAGAATATTTCTTTCAAACACCGAAAACCGAACACATTTTTCTTTCGTAAGTGCCTTTATACAACAATAAACAACCGGGCTTAACAGCTCTTTGAAACCAATAAATAAACAACACTAAAACCCAATCTTAAAGACGATGAAACCTGCGCAGCAAGCTTCATTTTCATTAAAACTTAAATTAAAAAATTATGAAAAATTTACAAGAACAAGAAAAGCAAGAATTGCTGCCAGTAGAGCGGACTGTTTTCACTGCCCCATTGCAACGTCGTTCTTTTCTGCAGTTTGCAGGAGCGGGTGCAGCAGCTGTTGCATTGGTAGCAGCCGGATGTAGAAAAAACAATAATGACAATATGCCTATGGTTCCAGGCGGAGTTACTCTTGATTTTAAGGATGATTTTGGAGTATTGAATTACGCTTACGCTTTAGAGCAATTAGAGGCTGCCTTTTACATTAAGGTTGCGTCAAATCTGCCATCAGGTTTTACAGCAGAACAAAAAACATATTTTCAGGATATTCAATTTCATGAAATTGCGCACAGAGAGTTTTTTAAAAAAGCTTTAGGTACCGCTGCTATAGGTAGTTTGGAAGTTAATTTTGATTCTATAGATTTTACATCAGCTTCAAGTGTTTTAGCAACTGCAATGGCTTTTGAAGATTTAGGTGTTGGCGCTTATAATGGTGCAGGCAAACTCATTACAACTCCTGCTTATTTAGTCTTGGCGGGTAAAATCGTTTCAGTTGAGGCACGTCACGCAGCATACATCCGTGATTTAATTTCACCTGGATCTTTCGCTTCCAGTCCACAAGTTGACGATAGTGGTTTAGATAAAGCTCTATCGCCTCAAGATGTTTTAGCCGCTGCAGGAAAATACATCAAAACTAAAATTAACGTAACTAACCTGGCTTAACCTTAAACTTTAGAAAACATGAATATCGTAAATATATTAGAGGAAATTGAAAAAGTAGACGGTGAGATCTATGAGAGATTAAACCCGAGAAGATCTGCAATGAAGGATTTTTATAACATGGGCAAAAAAGTAGCTTTAGCAGCAATGCCATTAGCATTAGGGTCTATGTTTACAAAAGCTTATGGGCAAAGTACTCCGTCAACAGTTACTGATGTTTTAAATTATGCTTTAACATTAGAATATTTAGAATACCATTTTTATAACCATGCTGTTGAAGCTGCCCCGGGATTAATTCCCGCAGGACTGCCATTAGGTGCTATTAAAACCATTCGTGATCATGAAAAAGCACACGTGGCTTTACTTAGAGGCGCTTTGGGCGGAGCAGCAATAGGAGCTAAAGTCTATACAGATTTTGATTTTACTGCCGGTGGAGCCTTTGCTAATGTATACACCAACTACGATACATTTTTAGCAGTAGCTCAGGCATTTGAGGATACCGGTGTAAGGGCTTATAAAGGACGAGCTACTGAATTAATGGGTTCAGGTGTATTAACTGTAGCATTACAAATTCATTCAGTTGAAGCGCGTCATGCTGCTCATATACGTTCGATGCGTGCAGCAAGAGGTGCTATGATTAAACCATGGATTAGTCTTGGAGCCGGTGGCGTTGCAAATGATACTGGTATTGGAGCAGTTGATCCTGTATATGCGGGTGAAAATACTGATATGCAAGCTACAATTCAAATTACAGGTATTGCAACGGGAGTTACTAAAGCAGCAGCAGTTGAATCATTTGATGAGCCCTTAACTAAGGAAGCTGTTTTAGCTATTGCTGGATTATTTATAAAATAAAAGGGTTGTTTAAGTTTGAGATGGGGAAGGGGACTACTAGTCCTCTTCCTTTTTATACAATCTTAATAATTGATCACCTGCTCTTCCAGATGCTCTGGTAAATCACGGTAGTTATATTGTTGGCCACGTAATTGAGGTTCAAAACCAGCTTCTCTAATTGCGTCCTGTATTCCTTTAGCAGTAAAGCGATGTGGGGCACCGGCAGCTGAAACAACGTTTTCTTCAATCATAATAGACCCGAAATCGTTGGCACCTGCATGTAAACATAATTCAGCGACACTTTTTCCTACAGTTAACCACGATGCCTGTATGTTTTTAACATTTGGCAGCATGATTCTGCTTAGCGCTAGCATCCTTATATATTCATCTCCAGAAACATTATTACTAATACCTCTTAGTCGTTTTAATAAAGTGCCGTCATCTTGAAAAGGCCATGGAATAAATGCTAAAAATCCTTTGGCATCGGCAGGTTTTTCACTTTGTACTTCTCTAATCCATACTAAATGCTCAAAGCGTTCTTCAATGGTTTCAACATGTCCGAACATCATGGTTGCTGAAGTAGTAATGTCAAGCTGATGAGCTGCACGCATTACATCCAGCCATTCCTGTCCGCCACATTTTCCTTTCGAAATTAATCTTCTTACCCGATCATTTAATATCTCTGCTCCTGCACCCGGTAATGAATCCATACCAGCTTCCTTAAGCGCTTTTAAAACGTCGGTATGAGAAATACCCTCTAATTTTGCAACGTGTGCAATTTCCGGTGGGCCTAAGGCATGTAATTTTAAATCAGGATATAGTTCCTTTAGTTGCTTAAACAGGTCAGCATAAAATTTTAAACCTAAATCTGGATGGTGTCCACCTTGTAGTAATAATTGATCTCCACCTAATCTAAAAGTTTCTTCAATTTTTACTTTATAAGTTTCTATATCGGTGATGTAGCTTTCGTCATGGCCTGGTCTTCTGAAAAAATTACAGAACTTGCAGTTAGCAATGCATACGTTAGTGGTATTCACATTTCTGTCTATCTGCCAGGTAACTTTACCACTTGGTACTTGTTTCTTTCTTAATTCATTGGCAACATAAGCCAGCTCAGCTGTAGCAGCATTATTGTATAAAAAAACACCCTCTTCTTTTGTTAAAAAGTCGAACTGTAAGGCCCTTTGGAGTAATTCGGCAGTATTCATAGCACAAACTTAGATAAAATTGGCGCTTTTATTTTCAATCCTATGCAATATTTTCAATGGGGTCATAAATGCTAGCACAGTTTTATCTAAGTTTGCCTGAATTATTTTTAATCTATGGTAGACTTTAATCGTTTTACATTACCTAACGGACTTCGCGTGCTTGTGCACGAAGATGATACTACGCCAATGGCGGTATTAAATATCCTATACGATGTTGGCGCACGTGATGAGGAGCAAGATAGGACTGGATTTGCGCACTTATTCGAGCACCTTATGTTTGGTGGTTCAGTAAATATTCCTAGTTACGATGAACCCTTGCAAAGAGTAGGGGGAGAGAATAATGCCTTTACGAGCAATGATATTACTAACTATTATATTACACTTCCGGCTGTAAATCTGGAAACTGCTTTTTGGCTGGAAAGCGATAGGATGCTAAGTCTTGCCTTTTCTGAAAAAAGCCTGGAAACACAGCGTAACGTAGTTTGCGAAGAGTTTAAACAGCGTTATCTGAATCAGCCGTATGGCGATGTTTGGTTAAAGCTTAGACCATTGGCTTACAAAAAACATCCCTACCAATGGGCAACTATTGGTCAGGACCTAAAACAGATTGAAGATGCAAAAATGGAAGATGTTAAGGCATTTTTCAAAAAGCATTACAATCCGCAAAATGCCATTATGGTAGTAGGGGGTAAAGTTAAAACAGAAGAAGTTAAAGCCCTTTCCGAGAAATGGTTTGCGCCAATTCCAGCAGGTGATAAATACGAAAGAAACCTTCCTCAAGAGCCATTGCAAACTGAAGCACGAGCAGAAACTGTTAAAGCAGACGTACCTTTAAACGCCATTTATATGGCTTTTAAAATGCCGGCCAGACAGGATTCTGAGTATCAAAGTTTCGATTTGATGTCTGATATTCTTTCGCAAGGACAATCGTCGAGATTATACAACAGTTTGTTAAAAGAGCAGCAATTATTTAGTGATATACATGCCTATGTCACCAGTAGCATAGATGATGGATTATTTGTAGTTGAAGGAAAACTTGTACAAGGCGTAACTATTGAAGCTGCAGAGGCTGCAATATGGGCTGAATTAGCAAAACTTACGCATCAGGAAGTTACAGAAGAAGAGATCACTAAAGTGAAAAACAAATCTGAATCTATCATGGTATTTGCCGAGATGAGTTTATTAGATAAGGCTATGAATCTTGCCTATTATGAATTGTTGGGCGATGCTGCCGGACTTAATACTGAAATAGATAAGTATTTAGCTGTTACACCTGAACGCATCCTGCAGGCAGCTAAAAATACCTTTGTAAAAGAGCAATGTTCCACCTTATATTATTTAAACGCCAAAGATGCTTAATCGTACACTAGCCCCTGAATCATTACAGGTTAATGAGATCAAATTTTTAGAGCCTTTAGCGCAACATCTTGATAATGGTATACCTGTTTTTACCATCAATGCTGGTAAACAAGAACTTGTAAGAATAGAATTTATATTCGAAAATGTAAACTGGGATGCTTCAAAACCATTGCAGGCAGTTGGTGTTAGCCACCTAATTAACAATGGTACAGCTAAGCTTAGTGCCAAAGAAATTGCTGATAAAGTAGATTATTACGGTGCATTTTTACAAACGGAATATGGTGCCGATCAATCAAGTGTTAAACTATATACGCTTAATAAGCACCTGCAATCGGTATTGCCTATTTTAAGGTCAATCTTAAATGAAAGCATTTTCCCTGAACAGGAGTTGGCTATTTTTGTTCAAAATCAGAAACAATCACTACAGGTAAACCTTCAAAAGAATGATTTTCTTGCCAGAAGACAGTTTGCAAATTCCATTTTTGGAGATACACCTTATGGATCAAATATTGATGCGGAAGATTATGATGCATTAAAAAGAGATGATCTTATCAACTATTTTAAAGCTGCATATAAACCAGAGAACTGCACAGTTATAGCTGCCGGAAAGTTCGAAGAAAATGAATTCGCTATATTAAATAGTGTTTTTGGAAATCAGTGGGAGAATACTGAAGCATCAGTAGGCAATAAATTTACTTTTGAAACAAGCCCTAAAGGCGAGCTTTTAATTGAAAGACCAGATGCTATCCAATCTGCTATAAGAATGGGTGCATTAAGCATTAGTAGAAATCATCCGGATTTCCCTGGTTTTCAAGTATTAAACTGTTTGCTGGGTGGCTATTTCGGATCAAGACTTATGGCTAATATTCGCGAAGATAAAGGCTATACCTATGGAATAGGGTCGGCAGTTGTTTCTTTAAGAGATGCCGGCTATTTCTTTATTGCAACCGAAGTAGGAGCAGAGGTATGTGGTAATGCCCTTGTCGAAATCGAGAAGGAAATTAATCTGCTAAAAACTGAATTGGTTGCAGATCAGGAATTGGATCTTGTACGTAATTATATGTTAGGTTCTATGCTGGGTAGTTTAGAAAATGCATTCTCGCACGCAGATAAGTTCAAGAATGTTTATTTCTCTGGACTAGATCACAACTACTATGAGAACTACATCGAAACTGTAAAAACAATTACCTCTCAGGATTTAAAAGATCTTGCGGGTAAATACTTAAATACCGAAAACTTTACAAAAGTTGTGGTAGGTAAGAAATAAGGAGATCTAAAAAGGTTTATTTTGCTTTGCAGAGGCTGCAAAGCAAAATAAACCTCTAAGAAGATTTTCGATTATTCAATCTTAGCGAGAATCCCTTTTTGCTTATCTGCCTGATAGATCTTTTTAGAAAATGCTACATACTCATTGTATTTTTCTGGCGGATACTTTTTGTTATTAATCATCTTTGTGCGACTATAAACAAGGCTATTGTCTTTCTGAACAACTTTAGCACTATACTTTCCAAATTCAGATTCAATCACAATATCCTTTGGCATAAATTCAACTTTATAACCTTTTGGGATATTATAGATAATCTCATCTTGATCAGAATAGCCATATTTTACATTAAAATAGGTTTTTCGGTTCTCAATAGACGTAATTACATTCTCCTGTCGATTGATCAGATTTAAGGTAATAAATAGTTTGTCTCCACCCTTAGTTAAAAGCTGAGAAGCCTTTAAATCAATTTTTTCATTAAGTACAGCTGCATCTTTATTTGGTTGATTGAAGTTAAATGCGCTGATCTGCATATTAGGTATACTTAGTGAATTCATTAATTTTTTGCGTTGCTCAACGGGCTCAAGTAGTGTCATTCCAAGATTGTCTTCATATTGAGCAAAGCCATATTGAGTTTCAATACTAATATCTGCCGAACCTTCTTCGTCAAGATTTACTTTTGTGATGCGTTTTTGATAATTATTTGCAGGAGTATAATAAGGGGTTTGAGCTAATTTACCACCCGATTCTGTAACCAATAAAACAGTTCTGTCAGAATTGTCATTACCAATATACCCCGCAGGTACAAACTGGCTGGTACATTCCAACCATGTGGTGTCTTTTTCCTGAGGTACACAAAGTATCATGTGGTTTGCCTGATTTAAGCTAGCAAAACTCTTATTTAGCGATGGCATATCATTTCCAATTACTACAAGGTTAGATTTTATTCCAGCTTCCTGTAATAAGGCTTTCATATAATTGGATAGTGCCTTGCAGTCACCGTAGTTTACAGCAGCTACTTTATCAGCAGCAATAGGTTTATATCCACCAATCCCTAATTGTACACCAACATATCTTGTGTTGGATTGCAAATAGTTGTAGAGGATTTTGATTTTATCCTTTTGAGTCCCCACTCCCTTAACAAGGCTTTGAACTTTCAATTTTACAGCTTCAGGTAATATCTGAGCGCCATTGCTTAAACCATAAAGCCAAGAGCCTAAGCTAGTCCAGTTTTCGATATTTGCTTTAGAGTTATCATATTCAAGCTGATTTGGAGCCAAAGTTACCCAAGGACTTACGTTGGATATGCCGGCACTCATTGGTTCGTACTCTAAAGCTTTTAGATTTTCGCAGCTCCATTTGTATTGCATTTTGTCTTTCACCTTTAAAGAATCAGTTTTAAGCCCTGCACTTTTCAGGTATTTGAAAGTCATTGTTTCAGGTATTTTAAAAATATACTCTGATTTTTCTACTGAAGCGCCCCATGAACCTACAGGCCTCCATGAGGGATAAAAGCGAATTCCATTGTAATCAACACTATAACTGTACTCTATTGTGTATGGAAAACTGGTGTAAAAAAAATCTAGAAATTTAACTCTGCTGTCATCATAGAGTGTGCCACTGGAAACGGCACTTCTATCTTTAAAATCAGCACTTTTATACTCTTTAACTTTGGTACCCTTACCATCATATAAGGTGGCTTTTAAGTTGTGAATACTCGAGAATTTATCATAAAACTCATGCATCCCCGATGAACTTTCTGCATTCTTATTAAGTAAAGTTACAGCAGTTTTATACTCATAAACAGCATTTCCAGGATCTTTTACTTCATAGGTCTCGCTTTCATACCTTACAACTATTGATGCATCCTTAAGCAAATCCGGAGAGATTTTACTTACATCATACATTTCTTGTGCTCCTGCTTCTGTAATCATAAGCAAGCCAATAACAAATGGCATTAACCTTCTCATCACTAACTCTTTTTAAGTACAATTTGTTCCGACTGTTTTCTTACAATATTTTTAAACAACTCCTTAAGGTAATGGTATTCTTCAGGTGTGTATAGAGACTTTTTAAATAATATCTTACTGCTGATCACAATTTTTCCCGGTTCATTTGCAAACATGAAAGTAAATGCTGCCGATTCTTCAGGCAAAATGATCTTTTCATTTTTAGGGACTTTGTCTATCTGGTATTCCTTAGGATAATCTAGGGTTATCCTCACCGATTCCTCAGTGGGATGGCCAAAGTCAACTGGAAAGTTTCTTTCTTCTAATTTGAATGGATTCTCCTTGGTTCTTTCATAGAAAAGGGGGGTGAAATAAATTAAATTTCCTGCTTCTTCTACATTATCATCAATACTGATATCCATAGTTTCAACAAGAGATTCATTAATGTTGGCAAGGTTTTCAATTTTGTAATTTTTAATGCCTAAACCAGGCTTTCCATCTTTATAGCTTTTCAGAAAGTCAGTTTCATTTGTCGCAGACAGATAACTCTCCCGACGATCTAAGGCTTCATAATTAGTACTTGATAGGTACATTTTACCAGTAATCTTATTTTCAGCATCAAGATTTAAAATATAATTTATGCTTTTTCGACTTACCGTTGGATCCTCTATTGAAATCCATTCTGCAGTTTCATCAGTAAGATTCACCTTTAGTCCTTCATGACACAGGTTGTCAAAAGCGACCATATTCGGTGTGTGATTTTTATCAGTGGCATCTAGAAGAAGATGCTTTTCACCTATTTGAGCTACAATAATTACATTGTTAAATTCGGTTAGCATTGGGAAGCCAGGATGCGCTCCGTGAGATCGTGTACTTAATAAAACAGGAAAGGCATCAATTTTAGCTTCTGTTAATAAAGTTAATAGGCACAAATTTATATCTGCTGAGTTACCTGCTTTCTTTTCAAATATCGATTTAGGATTTGTTTCTGAAGTGTAGATTTCAACATCATCGTTGTACTTAATGTTATTCTTTACATAATTAAATATCAGTGAAAGAACTGTATCCTTATCTGTGTTTGTTTTAATGATATCTTTCAGTAGTGTTTTACTAAAGCTTCTTCTATTTGCAAACAAGCCAAAGTTTTCCTCTTCTTTCAATCTTTTTACAATTTTTGGCCATGTAGAAGTAACATCGCGATAAACTGATCCTGGAACTGTGATTGAACTTAATTCAAAACCAACTTTGCTGACGTAATCCTTCATTGTTGTAATGAAATTCTCTTTTTTTAAACCAGGAACATTCTCAACTTGATAATGTAATTTTAAGGAAGTAGCATTTAGTGTTTCTGTCCCTGAGGTGAAAGTCTCATTAACCATTTCCTCTTTAGGATTTATAAACAGATACCCTCCGGCTGTGATTTTATACTTGTAGTATTCAGGAATTCTTATTTCGTACGAAGAATACAGTATTGGTATTTCTTTTTGAAAAGCCCATGATCTCAATGTAAATATAAAATCAGATTTGATTTTGTACTTAAATTCGACAATGGATCCTTCCTTAACATTTGGAAGTGCAAATTTCTTTAGCGTAAAGTTTTTGTCCTGTTTTTCAGAAAACTTTGATTCNTTATTCAGCTTACTGNTAACGGCTTTGCCTGCTTCCAANTTATATGTAGCNCCATCCATATACTCTAAACTCTCTGCATTGCCATTATTTCCATACAACTGAATTTCAAGATTTGCATAGTCATACCCTGTTTTGTTGATGATTTTGTATCGCACATGACGTTCGAAAACATAAATGAACTCACCGGTTTTTGGACTAAATTCAAACCATCCTTTACCAACATCAAATAATGCAATGGCCGATGCTGCGGAATCCGTACCATTAACTTTAGTGTCAAATTCACTAAGGTCAATTTTTCCGTATTTAAATGTTCTTGGTTTTACTTCTTTTTGTTGTGCATAAGAAGATAGAGAGGCTACTAAAAGTAAGCCAAATAGAATCGATTTTATCGTATTCATGAGAGTGAAATTTATTTAGCAATAATAAGATATATCCGGAAAACAAAAAAGAATAATTACAACAATATTTTTACAATTAATCTTTTGTAAGATATATTTACGGCATGAACCACAAACTAATCTATACAGCTCTTTTTTTAATAATTACCCAGTTAAGTTTTGCTCAGGATAAAGCAAAATATAAGGTCTGGAATCCAGCTAACGATAGCCTAACTGTTCTTGAGGGACAAGGCTGGCCTAAAAAAGTAAAAGATTATTATGATCGATTACCTGCAAAAGCCGAAGGTTTGGTACGCTCAGACGTATGGAATTTATCAAAAAATAGTGCAGGTATTAACCTGCGTTTTCGTACCAATTCAAATGAAATTATAGTGAAATATGCTGTAAAAGGCAGTCTACAAATGCCGCATATGCCAGCTACAGGGGTAAGTGGGGTCGATTTGTATGCGAAAGATAGAGATGGTAACTGGCTTTGGAGTAGTGGTTCTTTTTCTTTTGGAGACACAATTACCTATCGCTTTAATAATTTAGGAGAAGCTAATAATCCTGATAGAGAATATACACTCTACCTACCGCTATACAATTCTTTGAAATCGTTAGAGGTTTATGTGCCTACTGATAAATCATTTGCCTCAATGCCTTTACATAAGGAAAAGTCAATAGTTGTTTATGGTACTTCTATAGCACAAGGAGCCTGTGCAACCAGACCTGGTTTGGCCTGGACTTCTATTTTGCAACGTAAGCTAGATCAGCCATTAATTAATCTTGGTTTTTCCGGCAATGGCAGATTGGAAAAGGAATTAATCGATTTGCTGACTGAAATTGATGCTAAATTATATGTTTTAGATTGTTTGCCTAACCTTACAGCCATATCTAAAGAGGATCTTATGAACAGAATTGAAACCTCTGTGCTTCAATTACAAAATAAAAGACCAGGTGTTCCAATCTTGTTAACAGAGCATGATGGTTATACAGATGAACTAATAAGCCCTAAAAGAAAAGCCGATTACGAAAATCCAAACATCACCTTAAATGAAACATTTAAAAAGCTACAGGCAAAGGGCATAAAAAATATATACCTGCTTTCTAAAAAGGAAATAGGTCAAGATATTGAAAGTATGGTTGATGGTGTGCACCCCAATGATATGGGGATGATGAACTATGCAAATGCTTATGAGAAAATAATTAGAAAGATTTTTAATCAGCCAGAGGGAAATGCCAGTACAGCAAAACCAATATCGCAATATCGTGAGCTTCCGGGGTACGATTGGGAAAAGAGACATAACGATGTATTGGTTTATAATAAAATGAATGCACCACAGTTGGTCTTTATGGGTAATTCTATCACCCATTTTTGGGCGGGCGAACCATTGGCGCATACTGCCAGAGGTACAGAATCGTGGAACAAATACTTTAAGGATAAAAATCCGGTAAACATGGGCTTTGGATGGGATAGAATAGAAAACGTACTATGGCGAGTTTATCATGGAGAGCTGGATGGTTTTGCCGCAAAACAAATAGTGCTGATGATCGGGACTAATAATTTACAATTCAATTCTGATACTGAGATAGCCGAAGGCTTAAAGGTTTTGATTGAGGCAATAAAAGTAAGACAACCCGATTCAAAAATACTGGTGCTTGGTGTACTTCCTCGTAAAGAAATGGAGCAGCGCATTACTAAATTAAATCTGTTGTATGCTAAAGTAGCTCAGAGTTTAAAAGTTAAATATGCTGATGCAGGGAGTCTTTTTTTGAATAATACAAAGAAGATAAGTGAAGTGCTCTTTACAGACGGATTACATCCTAATGCTCAGGGGTATGAGAAATTAGGAGCTTTTATTAATAAGCAGATTTCCAATAACTAAGCTTCAGAGTATTAAGGACGTAAAATGAAATTTACGCAACCGTTTGTGTGAAAAAAACTTTTCAAGACTGCAAATAACCTGTGTATATTGGTGGTACAAAACATATAAACCAAAGGTCAAAAACCTATTCTTAACCATTATTAAACACAAGATGAAACCAAACCGTAGAAAGTTTTTACAACAATTGGCAGTGGGTACAGGAGCTGTAGCTATCGGACTTCCAACATTTGCTAATGAAAATGCTCCTAGTGATCAGGAACTTTTAACTGCATTAAATCAAGGAAATAGTAGCCAAAGATTCAATATGAGTGGGTATGCTGCTCCAAAGATTGATAAGGTAAAAGTTGGAATCATTGGTCTCGGAATGAGAGGACCAGGTGCGGTTTCAAGACTGTCGTATATAGAAGGTGTAGAAATTAAAGCACTTTGTGATAAATTACCTGAAAGAGCAACAGCTGCGCAAAAATACCTAACTGAAAAAGGTTTATCTAAAGCAAAAGAATATTCTGGTGAAGACGGTTGGAAAGCAATGATCGAGAATGAGGACCTCGATTTGGTTTATATCTGTACGCCCTGGCATTATCATACCCCAATGGCTGTTTACGCAATGGAGCATGGTAAGCATGCTGCAACAGAGGTTCCTGCGGCACTTACTCTGGAAGATTGCTGGAAATTGGTAGAAACATCTGAAAGAACACGCAAGCATTGTATGATGCTTGAGAACTGCTGCTATGATTTCTTTGAAATGCTAACCTTAAATATGATACGTAACGGCATGTTTGGCGAAGTAATCCATGCTGAAGGTGCATATAATCATGATTTGTTGAGCTTGAACTTTAGTAAAAATGGTTATCAGGATATGTGGCGCCTAAAAGAAAATATAAATTTCAATGGAAATTTATATCCTACACATGGACTTGGGCCAATTGCTCAATGTCTAAATATCAACAGAGGGGATAGGATGGATTACCTGGTTTCTGTTTCTACCAACGATTTCTTAATGGAAGCAGAAGCTGAAAGGTTGGCGCAAAAAGATGATTTCTATAAGCAGTTTGTAGGTAAAAACTACCGTGGAAATATGAATACGACAACCATTAGAACGGTTAAAGGGAAAACTATGATGTTGCAGCATGATGTGTCGACACCAAGACCATATTCAAGGCTTCATGTATTGAGTGGTACAAAAGCTTCAGCTAGCAAATATCCAGATGAACATATTGCGATTGGAGAAGAGTGGGTGAAAGATGCAGAATTGAAAAAATTATATGAAACTCATAGTCCTGCAATTATTAAGCATGTAGGCGAGATTGGTAAAAAGATTGGTGGACATGGTGGTATGGACTTTATTATGGACTGGCGTTTAATTGATTGCTTGCGTAATGGATTACCTCTTGATCAGGATGTTTATGATGCTGCATCATGGAGTTGTATCATCCCGTTAAGTAAAAAGTCGGTATCTAAAAGATCTAATAGTGTTGATGTTCCAGATTTTACAAGAGGAGCATGGGCTAAAAATNCGCCTGTAAACTTAACACTTGATGGTGGTGGTAATACTACTGTAAGAAGCGTTAAATCATAAATGATCAAAAACACAAAAGCCCCTGTATCATATCTTGATACAGGGGCTTTTGTGTTTTAGTAACTTTACAAGTTACTCTCAATAGCGCCAACTTTTTCTCTATATAAATCAAGAGGGCCATCAAGTAAAACCGCGACCACAGTAAGGTCTTTATCTAATCTATCATTTGGAAGTGGGATATAAACTATGCCCGGTACAGCACTCCAATACAATTTGTTATAAATCTGGGGTTCTACCATTGTTCCTTCGCCAACAATTCTGATACGACTGATTTTGTTTTTAATTCCTTTTAGTGCGATAGGGCCTGTGGGTTTTCCTTCAACAAAAAGATATACAGTCTGTTTATCTGCCGATAAGGCACTTGTCCCTTGGTAATGTCCATCGGGCAATCCTTTACCTGTTTTGTATAAGCATTCAGCATTTTTTGTTACCCAATTATATACTTCAGGATTAAGTGTTTTTTTACCGGTCTCAAAGTTTAAACCATCTACAGCTAAATCGGTATCATTAAATGGATTAGCTCCATTGTGAAGCGAGGTTGCTATGCTGGTAATTTGAGATTTATAATCAGCTTTTTTATCCGCAAGGTCATTAAAGTTTAAAGTGATAGCAGATTTATTACGCACTTCAATCGGACTATCAAATTTTAAGGCAATTACGGTTACATCCTGATCGGCTGCGGAAGCTGGGATCTTAATAGAAATGTTTTCGCCTTTATTCTCGATGGTAACTTTAGCAGCAGAACCTACAATTTTAGCAGAGCTAACAGTCGATTTAATACCACTTAACAACAAACCACCATTGTCAGGAGTCCAGTCAGCATATAAATAAAGTGTTTTTTTATCAGCAGAAAATGCTGTTTTTCCACTGAAATGACCTGCTGGTAATCCTTCATGAGTTCCATAAATAGCTTCAGCATGTTTTTTAGTCCACCGGCCCAGGCCTTTAAGTATATTTACTTGTTCAGAAGCGATAGTTCCATCTGCTTTAGGACCAATATCAAGTAACAAATTACCACCCATGCTGATGCAATCAACCAATGTACGGATAATCATGTTTGGCGATTTATACTTAAAATCATATGGCTGGTAACCCCAGGAATCATTCATGGTGTAACATAGTTCCCAATACGCACTATTTGGCTTAAGAACCGGAATACCTTGTTCTGGAGTTTCATAATCGCCATGATGATTCAAGCGGGAATTGATAATAATATTAGGATTATACTTTTTAAGATCTGAAGAGATTTTTCCGGCTTGCCATTCTTCAGCAGAATGTTCCCAGTCGCCATCAAACCAAAGTAAATCAGGTTTAAAGTTTACAGAGATCTCATTCATCTGAGTATGTAAGTATTTTTGATATTTCTCCCAACGTTTAGGCTCCTCACTCAGTTTGTACCTTTTTCTCTCCCTTGTAAAGCCATCATAATCAGGGTGACTCCAGTCAGGTAAAGAATAATATATACCTGTTTTAAGTCCTGATTTCTTTACCTCTTTTACAAACGGTGTAATTACATCTTTTTTAGCAGCACTTTGCTTTAATGTAGTAGTTGCATCAATAGCTTTAGTATCCCAAAGTGATACACCATCGTGGTGTTTAGTGGTAATAACAGCGTATTTAGCGCCACTTTCTTTGATTAGCTTAACCCACTCTTCCGGACGATAATTGGTAGCAGTAAAGCCATTCAATTGTTTCATGTAGTTATCATGATTAATGTAATTGTTGAAAAATGACCATGATTCGGAAATACCATTTACAGAATATATACCCCAGTGTATAAATATTCCAAGTTTGGCATTCGCAAACCATTCCATTTTTTGTTTTTTATCATCAATCTCCTTAGTACTTGGCTGTTGGGCATTTACTTTGCCGCACAGCATCCCTGCAAACAGTAAAAGGGTTATTCTTTTTTTCATTTTCCTGAATTAGTGTTACGTTATTTTTGTAAATATGATTTTTGATAGGAAAGAGGGCTTTTTCCCGTTATTATTTTGAAATGTTTGTGGAAACTGGCGAAATTATGGAAGCCACTTTCATAGCAAATCTGCTTAACGTTCATGCTGTCTTCAATTAATAGTTTGCAGGCGTGGCCAACTCTTATTTCGCTTATAAACTGGGTATAAGTTTTACGGGTTCTGGATTTAAAGTATCTGCAAAATGAATTCGGACTAATATTGGCCACTGCAGCCATTTCTTCCATCTGAATTTTTCTTTTAAAGTTGGCAAGCGAGTAATTGTAAATCGCGTTGATTCTATCGTTTTCAGTTTCCTCGAAATCATGACGAAAACCGATTGAAGAAAGTAGGCTACTCTGTGAGTAGTTTTCTATAGCCAATAAGGCCTCAACAAGCAAAATAATCCTTTTTGGACCTTCGGATAAAAGTATGGCTTCTATCAGCTCGCCAATAAGTTTTTTACTTTTATCCTGAACCTGAACACCTCTCTGGGCACGTTCTAATAATAATTTAAGAGATTTATTTTCTGGTAAGTTTAAAAATGAATTGCCCCAAAAGTTCTCGCAAAAATGTACCACCACTACATCAGCATTGCTTTTCTCATCATTAAAGTAGTTGTCGTCAAATCGCCAGTAATGAGGTAGGTGGGCACCAACAAGTACTACGTCGCCAGATCTAAATCGTTTAATGCTATCGCCAATAAATTGAGTGCCGTTACCTTTTTTAAAATAAATCAATTCAACCTCAGCATGATAATGCCAGCGGTTGTTAATGTAAGGCACATTGTCTCTTCGAGCGCTAAATGAATTTACAGGATTGTTAGCTACTTTTAGCAATTGAGGTTTCATCTTCGTGTCTAAGTTTAGTTGTCAGATGTAGGTCACTTAACTTTATTTTTCAGAAAAAACAAAGCCGAGATCCGGTTCATTTGATTTGGTTAGGTTTCAATTTATAAAAGTATAAAAATCTTTTATAATTACATATTTTGTTGTTTAAATGATCTCATGCTGTAAAAATCGCTTAATATTTGATGGTTTTTTGACTCAATAGAAATCACGCAAACGTTTGATACTGGTTTTAAAGCACGTTAATTATTTGTTAATTCAAAGTATTGGTAATTACCTAAAGATTCAGTTAGAAAAATAAAACAGAAACATTTTTCGTTTGTTATAATAAGCCGTCTAATTAAAAATGGAATGAGAGTATTATCCCCAATTATAAAGACTAAATCAAAGAATATACTAATTATAGAAAACGATGAAGGATTAGTAGAGTTGTTAGAAGAGTTATTTAGTTACGAAGGTTACCAGGTTCGTTGTTATAGAGAAGCCGGTGATATTTTCTCCCTCATGGAAGATTTTACGCCGGATATTGTGTTGATAGATTATTTATTGCCTGGAATTAATGGTGGTGAATTGTGTGCCCAATTGAAGCGAGAGCCATCTACAAAGCACATTCCGGTAATTATATTTTCGGCTTATTCGCAAGTCCTGCTATCGTTGGGTAGTTATGGATGCAACGCATTTGTATCTAAACCTTTTGAGTTGTCATCGTTGCTAGATCAAATTAGTAAATGTTTAGAAAGCCCCATGAAAATTTTTACAGATGAGGGGTTTGAAAAGAGAGCCGCTGCGTCAGAGAAAGTAAATGAATAAATAACCTTTTAATTAAGGTGCCAATAGAGTTTCGTACATGAATGCAATTGGTTACATAAGGGTTTCGCCGTATTTAGATTCTGTAGTTGCCCAGGAAGTTGCTATTAAGGAATTTTGCGATAAAAAGGGACTAAATCTTTTAATCNTATTTAAAGATACGGGAGAGTATAATGAAGATATGGAGCGNGAAAGTTGGCTTGCTTTAGAGGAATATGTAAGGTATAATGCTGATAGTGTTCATTTTTTATTGTTCGTATTGCCTGCTAAAATCACTCGATTTAACAAAATGATAGATCAGATTCAGGATCATTTTAAGCAACAATATGGTGTAATGCTGTTGGCAGTTTTATAAGCCATCAAGGTATTTGCTGATCGCTGTACCTAACTCTTCAACCTGTTTATGGGTAAGTGTACCCCATATTTGCTCCCATTTTTCGTCTTTTCTAACCTGAGCTTCTTTGCCTTCTACTTTACATATGTAATAAGGTATGCCATCTGTAGTTTCGGCATGCGTAACTTCAACTTCTATCTCTTTTGATTCGTTGTTATGAACAATAACAGTGAACTTTATGTCTTCAGATGCTTCCATGATTCTGTTATTTAATTTCGATTTATATAACAATTGGCGCGAGGTAAAGTTTAGGCTTTATTTTTTTAAACTCTTTTTCATTAAACAGTATAAAAGATACATACCCAAAAAATTTAAGATGCTTATATTTGAATGAACACTAATGTTCGTTTTTAGATAATGATAAAAGGAATCTCGAAATTGTCTTTGTTAAGAGTTTGGGTTTTAATAGTTTTAATGCCGGTCTTTGTTAATGCACAGTCAAAGAAAAGCAGCCCCTCTAAACCTAATATTATCTTCATTTTAACAGACGATCTAGGGTATGGTGATTTAGGCGTGTTCTTTCAGAATCAGCGGAGAGAAAAAGCAGATCCAAAACTTCCTTTTCAATTTACCCCAAATTTGGATAAAATGGCATCTCTTGGGGCTCAGTTAACTAATCAGTATTGTAACGCTCCGGTATGTGCACCATCACGAGCATCTCTTCTAACCGGCCTTAATCAAGGGAATGCAAAAGTGAGAGACAATCAATTCGACAAGCAAATAGAAAATAATCATAACATCGCCACTGTATTGAAAACAGCAGGCTATGCTACATCTGCTATCGGGAAATGGGGTTTGCAAGGTGAAACTAAAGATGAACCAAACTGGCCTGCACACCCTCAAAAGAGAGGTTTTGACGATTTTTTTGGCTATATGCGTCATGCCGATGGTCATGAACATTATCCTTACGAAGGTGTTTATAGAGGTAAAAAAGAAGTATGGGATAATTATAAAAATGTGGCTGACAGCTTAAGTAAATGCTACACCACTGATTTGTGGACTGCCAAAGCTAAAAAGTGGATAATTGATCACGAAATTGCAAAGGGAGCGGATAAACCTTTCTTTATGTTTCTAGCTTATGATTCCCCACATGCTGTTTTGGAATTGCCAACGCAGGCTTATCCGGAAGGTAAGGGGCTAAAAGGGGGCATACAGTGGCTTGGTACTCCTGGTAATATGATAAATACTGCATCCGGTAAGGTAGATTCTTTTGTGCATCCTGATTACCAAAATGCAACCTACGATAATGGAAAAGTGAAAAATGCTCCTTGGCCGGATACTTTTAAACGTTATGCTACAGCTACCAGAAGGATAGATGATGCAGTAGGCGATATTTTACAGCTTTTAGAAGACTTGAAAATTTCAGAGAACACAATAGTTGTATTTACTTCCGATAACGGACCTTCTATTGAAGCTTATCTTCCAGCAGGTTATGCACCAAATACTCCTGAGTTTTTTGCAAGTTTTGGTCCGTTCGATGGAATAAAAAGAGATGTGTGGGAGGGAGGTTTAAGAATGCCAACTCTGGTAACATGGGCTCAGCATATTCCTGCCGGTAAAGTGGTAGTGTCGCCAAGTATGTTGTCGGATTGGCTGCCCACTTTTGCAGATGTTGCAGGAGTAAATGCACCGGCCAGAGCTGATGGTGTTTCGCTAGTCCCATCTTTAACAGGCAAGGGTATCCAGGCCGAAAGTTTAATTTATTCCGAGTATTCAGAGGGCGGCAAAACACCCGACTTTAAAGATTTTGAGGCCAGTAGGCGAGGTAGAAAAAGAGGACAGATGCAAATGATCCGTCTTGGAGATTTTGTGGGGGTACGTTATGATATTAAATCAGCAGATGATGATTTCGAAATTTACGATATTGTTAGCGATCCAAAGCAAACCAAAAATCTAGCTTCAGTGCCTTCATGCGAAGGCCTTCAAGTTCAAATGAAAGCGAAATCATTGCAGGTTAGAAAAGCAGATCTGGAAGCTCCAAGGCCTTATGATAAAGCCGAAATTCCTTCAGTTGAAGTTCTGGACAAAACAATTCCGGGTCTTTCGTGGAAGTTCTTTAAAGGAGATTTTCCTTATGTTGTTTCGGAAACCGGCTTAAAGGAAAGTTCAAGTGGAGTTAGCAAACACATTGGAGAGGAAGTGCCCAAATCGAGGCCGGGCATGACTTTATACGAAGGTTTCATAAAAGTAGCGACTGATGGTGAGTATAGTTTTTCTCTACAAGCGAGTGGTAAGGCATATATGCGGATTCATGAGGCAGAATTGATTGATGCAGATTTTGGTTATCAATCAGTTAGTCAGGAAACGCAGCGTGTTTATCTCAAAACAGGCTTTCATCCTGTTAAAATTTATTACTTGAGAGAAGCCGGTAAAGAGCCAATACTTTCTTTGAAGATGAGATTTGGAGATACTGAGTGGAAACCTTTAAAATCGACAGACTTTTATCACACTAAATAAATATTCGTATTTGTAGTACTCATTAAAAATAATTACATTTATAATGAGAGCGTTAATTTAAGGGAGTGAACCGAAAGGTTTGTTCCCTTCTTTTATTTAACCCCAAAAGTACTGGTAGCATAAGTTCAGGTGTATCATTGTATAAAATGTCCACCTATACTACTGAGATGAAAGGTTAAAGAAATAAATTTGCATCAATTTTCTTTATATGTTTACATTTTGTAAATGATTGTAAAAGAGGTGTTAATGCTGATTTTTGAGTTGTGATATAATAGGGGAAACGGCCTTTAGATGATTTAAATAAGGAACTGGTTTTTGTACTAATTAAAAATATTTCAAAATTAATATGTTTAAACTTTCATTTGTTCAAAAAGATAATTACATTTGAGCTTACCCTTTCGGGGGTATGTTTTTCATAGGTAGATGTAGGGTCGAAAATTAATTTTTCGGCCCTTTTTTGTTATCTAAGGTTCCGTATCTTTATCCGACCTATGAGGAAGAAGAAAATTATTGTCGCAATTACCGGAGCTAGTGGATCTATTTATGCTAAATTACTGTTAGATAGCTTACTAAGATTGTCTGGTCAGATCGAGAAAGTGGGTGTGGTGATGTCGGACAATGCCAAAGAGGTATGGCGTTTTGAACTTCAGAACCAGGATTACGACAATTATCCTTTTACTTTTTACCCTAAAATGGACTTCAATGCTCCATTTGCCTCGGGTTCGGCTAAGTTCGACACCATGATTATAATCCCATGTTCGATGGGAACACTTGGCAGGATTGCACATGGGATTTCAAATGACTTGATTTCCAGAGCTGCAGATGTAGTGCTGAAAGAGCGTAGAAAATTAATAGCAGTGGTTAGGGATACACCTTTTAGTCTCATTCATATCAATAATATGAAAACGGTAACTGAAGCAGGGGGGATTATTTGTCCGGCCAGTCCTTCCTTTTACTCGTTGCCAAAAACTATCGAAGAGGTTGCGCAGACCGTTGTAAGTCGTGTAATCGATCTTGCAGGGTTAGAGCAAGATAGTTATCGATGGAATGAATCATAATTTCATTTAAAACCTTATCTTTGCAGGCTTATTGGAATATCTAATAAATTACCATCGTCATGCTGACCTTAAAAGAAACTGCAAAGCAAATTTATTTTAGCATCTCGAATTTGATATTCTAAACATGCTTAAACGAGATGCTGAAATAAACTCAGCATAACGTGTGCATAATTATAGCGATAATACTGGATGAAGAAGGTTGCATTTTATACACTAGGTTGTAAGTTGAATTTCTCTGAAACTTCAACAATTGGCAGGTTATTTACCGATGCCGGATATGCTGTGGTAGATTTTACGGATGGGGCAGATGTATATGTAATCAATACCTGTTCTGTTACTGAACACGCAGACAAAAAATGCCGTAAGGTAGTTAAAGAAGCATTAAAATACGCTCCTAATGCATATGTAACCATAGTTGGGTGTTATGCTCAACTAAAGCCTGTTGAAATTGCCGAAATTGAAGGAGTTGATATGGTGCTTGGTGCTGCAGAGAAGTTTCGTATAGTTGAGTATATTTCTGACCTTACAAAACAACCTAAAGCTGTTATTCATCAGCAAAATATCGAAAAAGTAAATCATAATTTTATTGCAGCATACTCCATTGGAGATAGAACACGTACTTTCCTAAAAGTACAGGATGGTTGCGATTATCCGTGTACCTATTGCACTATACCATTAGCGCGTGGCGGTAGCAGAAGTGATACCATAGAAAATGTGGTAAACCGTGCTAAGCAAATAGCAGAAAGTGGTGTTAAAGAAATTGTACTAACAGGTGTAAACCTTGGCGATTTCGGTATTAGAAATGGGGAGCGGGAAGATAAATTCTTTGATCTGGTAAAAGCACTTGATGAGGTTGAAGGCATAGAGAGGATTAGGATTTCTTCGATAGAGCCAAACCTGTTGAGTAACGAAATCATTGAATTTGTAGCTACTTCAAAAAGATTTGTTCCTCATTTTCATATTCCACTGCAATCTGGTTCTAATAAAATATTAGGCCTAATGCGCAGACGTTACCAAAGAGAATTGTACACAGAACGCGTTGCTACAATTAAAGCATTGATACCTAATTGCTGTATTGGAGTTGATGTGATTGTTGGATTCCCTGGTGAAACGCACGAAGACTTTTTAGACACTTACCAGTTCTTAAACGAACTTGATATATCATATTTACACGTATTTACCTATTCTGAGCGTGAGCAAACAGCAGCAGCTGAAATGAAAGGTGTTGTGGCTGGAAGCACCCGTGCTGATAGAAGCAAAATGCTTCACATCTTGTCTGACAAAAAGAGAAGAGCATTTTACCAATCGCAAATTGGTACTGTCGGCGAAGTACTTTTTGAGGATGATCAAAAGAATGGATTTATGCATGGCTTTACCAAAAACTACGTAAAAGTGAAAGCTAAATATGACCCGGTAATGGTAAATGAAATCAAAACCGTAAAACTTGTTGAACTTACAGCTGATGGTGAGGTAGAAGTTGCGGAAACACAAGAAGTTTTAGCGCATTAATCCTATATTCGCATAAAACTTTTTTATACGTATGTTTCCTACTGTATCTCATTTTTTAGAATATCTTTTTGGTATACAAGTTCCTTTACCATTTAATACATTTGGTGTTTTTGTCGCTTTAGCTTTTATTGCAGGTTACTGGGCTTTTACTCAGGAATTTAAACGTAAAGAAGCATTGGGGATTCTTCATCCAATCAAAAAAACAATGACTATTGGTAAATCTGCTACTACTTTAGAGTTGGTTTACAATGGGATATTTGGTTTCCTTATAGGCTATAAATTAGTTTATGCTCTTTTAAATTATCAACTTTTTGTAAGTGATGCCCAAACAGTACTGCTTTCATTAAAAGGAAATATACTTGGAGGTTTGTTTTTTGCAGGCTTGTTTGCTTATTGGGATTATAAAGAGAAAAACGCACATAAATTACCTAAGCCAAAAACTGTTGAAGTAGTACAACACCCGTATGAATTAATGGGTTCATTGATAGTATGGGCTGCTGTTTGGGGATTTCTTGGTGCAAAGATATTTGACAATCTTGAACACTGGGATTCGTTTATAAAAGATCCAATTGGCAGTTTATTGTCATTTAGCGGTTTAACATTTTATGGCGGATTGATCTGCGGCGGTGCCGCAGTGTTATATATTGCCAGAAAAAACAATATTAAAGTATTGCATATGCTTGATATTGGTGGGCCGGGTATGATGCTGGCCTATAGCGTCGGTAGAATTGGCTGCCATATGTCGGGAGATGGAGATTGGGGTATTCCTAATTTAAATCCTAAGCCACTTTCATGGCTTCCAGATTGGTTATGGGCTTATACTTATCCAAATAACGTTGCTAACGAAGGAAATCCTATTGCGGGTTGTGTTGGCAGGTTCTGCAATGAATTACCTCAGCCAGTATATCCTACCCCAATATATGAGGTAATTGTATGCTTTATACTGTTCCTGATCTTATGGAAGATCCGTGATCGCATTAAATCTCCGGGAACGATGTTTGGTATCTATTTAATGCTGAATGGTTTGGAACGCTTCTTTGTTGAGTTGATCAGGGTGAATACTAAATATAATGTTGCCGGTATACAATTTACACAGGCAGAATTAATTTCAAGTATTCTGTTTTTGTCGGGTCTAGCACTGGTATCTTATTCTTTGAAAAACAAAGAGAAGCTGGCTAATTATTAAAATCTGTTTCTGAATTGAATTACGAATTAATATGTTCTAAAGTAATTGCTGTTACTCGTTTAACAGGCAATTTTATACGAAAAGAGTCAATGAATTTCGATGCAGGAGCTGTTGAGTTCAAAGGCCTAAATGATATGGTTTCTTATGTTGATAAGAGCGCCGAGAAGTTGTTGGTTAGAAATTTGGCTAAGCTAATTCCGGAAGCAGGCTTCACTACAGAAGAAGAAACGATAAATACGAAAGGACCTGTGTATAATTGGATTATAGATCCATTAGATGGTACTACAAACTTTATTCATGGTGTTCCTACTTATTCTATTAGTATTGCATTGTATGAGGAGGATAAGCCTGTTGTTGGTGTAGTTTATGAGATAAACCGTGGTGAGATGTTTTATTCTTACAAAGGCGGCGAAGCTTTTTTAAATAACAAAGCAATCAGGGTTTCTTCGAGACCAGCTTTATCAGATTGCTTGCTTGCTACAGGATTTCCATATTATGAATTCGAAAAACAAGCGCAATACATGAAACTGCTTTCAGAAATGATGCAGAAAAGTCATGGATTGAGGCGTATAGGTTCAGCTGCAGTTGATTTAGCTTACGTGGCATGTGGCAGATTCGATGCTTTCTTCGAATACAATCTAAATGCATGGGATGTTGCAGCAGGAGCTTTTCTGGTACAACAGGCAGGTGGGAATATTCTGAACTTTACAGGAGGAGATGAGTTTCTTGAAACCAGAGAAATTCTGGCTACAAACGCACTGATTGATAGCGAAATATTAGAGGCAATTAAGCGAACTTTTAATAGTTAATTAAGAATAACGATTACAAAAAAAAGGCTCTGTATCACTTGATACAGAGCCTTTTTACGTATTTTTAAATCAGCTTACAAAGCCTCAGATACTACTTCTTTTACTTCAGGAACCATGCGTTGCAATAAGTTCTGAATTCCAGATTTCAAAGTGATTGTAGACGATGGGCATCCACTGCATGAACCTCTAAGTTCAACAGTTACCACACCATCATCGAATGATTTGTAGCTAATTGCACCACCATCTTGTTCAACCGCAGGGCGAACATAGTCGTGCAAAATTTGTTGTATTTTAATCTCAAGATCCGTTCCTTCAAAAGTAGGCGTCTCATCGGATGTTTCTTCTTTTATTTTATATTCAGACTCAACCGCGCCTTTAACAAATTCTTTAAGGATTGGTTCGATATCTGGCCATTCAACACCTTCAGTTTTTGTAATTGTAACGAAGTTACTTGCAAAAAACACACCATTAACAAAGTTGAATTTAAACAGTTCCTTTGCAAAAGGAGAGTGCTCAGCACTTTCTTTAGTTGCGAAATCTTCACTGCCATTGATCAATAACTTATTGACCATGAATTTCATTGTAGCAGGGTTAGGAGTTTGTTCAGTATATACGTTGATAGTCATTGTCTTCTTTTTTTCTACAAAAATAAATAATTCACCGATGCAATTTCAGGTATCGATGTCTGTTTTAGGTCATTATATCTAAAATACACCTGTGTAGTTAAAAGGAGTGATTTTCTTTAGCTCCTGTTTAATCTCATCATTTACCGCTAATCCATCAATGAAGTCAGCCATAGTTGTTGCTGTAATCTTCTGATTAGTACGTGTAAGGTCCTTTAGCGCCTCATACGGATTTGGATAAGCCTCTCTTCTAAGTACAGTCTGTATAGCTTCAGCTACAACAGCCCAGTTGTTTTCAAGGTCTGCTTCGATAGCTTCATTATTAAGTAATAATTTATTTAAACCTCTTAAAGTAGATGCCATAGCAATGTTAGTGTGGGCTAAAGGAACACCTACATTTCTAAGTACTGTAGAATCTGTAAGATCTCTTTGTAAACGCGAAATTGGCAATTTGGCGGCAAAGAATTCAAATAAAGCGTTTGCTATACCAGCATTACCTTCAGCATTTTCAAAATCAATAGGATTTACTTTATGAGGCATTGCAGAAGAGCCAACTTCACCCTCTTTAATTTTTTGTTTAAAATAGTTTTTCGAAATGTATGCCCAAATGTCTCTGTCAAGATCAATGATGATATTGTTAATTCTTTTTAGCGCATCACATTGTGCCGCAAATTGATCGTAATGTTCAATTTGAGTGGTGTATTGAGGACGGGTAAGGCCTAATATTTCATTTACAAAGTTATTAGAGAAATCTACCCAGTTCACATTAGGGTAAGCAATGTGGTGTGCATTAAAGTTTCCTGTTGCACCACCAAATTTAGCACTGTTAGGGATGTTCTTTAAATTGTTCAATTGAATCTCTAAACGTTCTGCAAATACCATAAACTCTTTACCTAGTTTAGTAGGAGAGGCAGGTTGTCCGTGCGTATGTGCAAGTAAAGGCACATCTTTCCACTCGGTAGCCAAACTTTTTATTTTAGCAATTAGCTCAGCAATTTGAGGATAGTAAACTTCATTTAGCGCAAGCTTAATGGTATATGGTATAGCGGTGTTGTTAATATCCTGGGATGTTAAACCGAAATGGATAAATTCTTTATAAGCTTCAAGACCTAATTGATCAAATTGCTTTTTTATAAAATATTCAACGGCTTTAACGTCGTGATTGGTAATTTTTTCGGTGTCTTTAATTTCCTGAGCGTGACTATCGTCAAACTGCTCATGAATTAAGCGTAGTTTACTATAAATAGATTTATCGAATTCTTTTAAACCAGGAAGGCCAGTTTCGCAAAGAGCTATAAAGTATTCGATTTCAACAAATACTCTGTATTTTATTAAAGCTGACTCTGAAAAATATTTAGAAAGGCTTTGTGTAGTGTTTCTATAACGACCATCAACTGGAGAAATAGCTTGAAGAGGAGATAAATTCATGAATTTGACTTATTTTACAAGCGCAAATGTAGCATTTATTAGCCTTTTAATGAAGTAAGGTTGCTGAAAAGCAAAACTTTGAGCAAATAAAAAAGGCTTTGAAGAATCCAAAGCCTTTTTTATTTTGTTAAAAAATGACTAGTGTTTAGTTGTGTCAGTAGCAGTAGTAGTAGTAGTAACAGTTGTATCTTTAACAGCTGAATCAACTACGTTAGTGTCAACTTGAGTAACAACTGTAGAAGAATCAGTTACAGTAGTATCTGTAGATTCACCTTTTTTCTCAGAGTTACAAGCTGCTACTGATAAAGAGATTGCTAAAGCTAAAAAGCCAAATTTAAATGCGTTTTTCATTCTAATTCTATTTTAAATAATTAATTAATTTTACAGATTAATACAGTAAAGTTTAAAAGGTAACCCATCTAATTAAAAAAAATAAAAAATATTTTATTGATGGGTTACTGGGTTACTCTTCATAGTATTGCCGTATTAAAGGATGAAATAAAAAAAGTATTTTTTTTTGTTATCATTGGGTTACCATTCACGTTTAAATGTATTAATTGGTGAGTAATAAGTTAAGCAGTTCAGTTCCAACAGATAGAGAGGTAGTTTTAGGGGTCTTAAATAACTCAGAAGAAGCGCTA
>Ga0065714_10064597_pt1 | contig 30702 bp, 29 predicted proteins | sample MisRhiReplicate2_FD_59101 | JGI IMG/M metagenome (GOLD analysis project Ga0065714, IMG submission 59101) | Miscanthus rhizosphere microbial communities from Kellogg Biological Station, MSU, sample Rhizosphere Soil Replicate 2: eDNA_1 v2... | ecosystem: Host-associated > Plants > Roots >... | reverse complement strand
TAAGTATGGTTTGTGGCGTTAAAACACTAGGACAATTTATTATAGAAAAACAGGCAGATTTTCCTTATGCCAAAGGTGAACTCTCCAGGCTGCTAAGAGATATTGGCATTGCTGCAAAGATCGTAAACCGCGAAATCAATAAGGCAGGTTTGGTTGATATTCTTGGCGATATGGGCACTACGAATATTCAGGGAGAAGAACAGAAAAAATTAGATGTTTATGCCGATGAGCAGTTTATTGCTGCACTAACCAGTGGTGGTGAATGCTGTATCGTGGCAACTGAAGAGGAAGACGAGATCATTCATATCGAATCTCCGGTTTCGCAGAATGCAAAATATATTGTTTGCATCGATCCTTTGGATGGTTCTTCAAACACAGACGTGAATGTTGCAGTTGGTACTATTTTTTCTATCTACAGGAGGAAATCGCTTGAGGGGAAGGCCAGTTTGGAAGATGTATTGCAAAAAGGCACAGAACAGGTTGCTGCCGGTTATATTATTTATGGCTCATCAACCATGCTGGTGTACACCACTGGAAAAGGGGTAAATGGATTTACGCTCGATCCATCAATCGGCGAATTCTGTCTTTCGCATCCTCAAATGAAAATACCCGAAATGGGCTATTTATATTCTGTAAATGAAGGGAATTACGTACATTTTCCGGATGGTGTTAAAAAGTATATCAAATATTGCCAGGTAGAAGACGAGGCTACCAAACGTCCATATACTTCGCGTTATATTGGCTCAATGGTGGGCGATATTCATCGAAATTTAATTAAAGGTGGTATTTATATCTATCCTACAACTGCGCGCTCGCCAAATGGAAAATTACGTTTACTTTATGAGTGTAATCCCATGGCTTTTATTATTGAACAGGCTGGGGGCAAGGCCAGTACAGGTTTTGAACGTATACTCGACATTAACCCAACTGAACTGCATCAAAGGGTTCCGATTTTTATCGGATCAAAAAAAATGGTCGAAAAAGCCGAAGAAATGATGTTACTATATACGGTAAAATCGATCTCTATCGAAACAATGTAAATGCTAAACTCCAAGATTTAAATGTTATCGGTGGATTGGATTAAAGCAAAGTAGCTTTATTCCTTTCTGCTTCAAAAACACTGTCTATAGCTAAGTTTTGCTTGTCCTGAGAAGCAAATACTGCTAATCGGTCGCAACGTTCATTTTCTGGGTGAGCGTTGTGGCCCTTAATCCAAACGAATTTCACTTTATGGAGTTTATACAGTTCAAGGAACCTTAACCAGAGGTCTTTGTTTTTTTTATCCTTAAAACCTTTGCTCACCCAGCCGAAAACCCATTTCTTCTCTACTGCATCTACCACATATTTCGAATCGGAATAAACGGTTACCTGTTGGTTTAAGCTTTTTAATGCCTCTAATCCTTTTATTACAGCTAATAGTTCCATGCGATTATTGGTGGTCATTCTAAAGCCACCACTTAACTCTTTATAGTGTTGCCCTGCTCTTAAAATGGTACCCCAACCACCTGGTCCGGGATTACCGCTCGCTGCTCCGTCTGTATAAATTTCGATCATAAACACGGTAAAGTTATGTTTTTAGGTTTAAAATTGGTTCTTTTATTTGTTGCTCAAATTTTTTTTCAATTTCAAATAATTGAATGTTAAGTAATTAAAAATTTGTTGTAAAAACATTGAAAAAATATTTGCAGGGAATGTTAAAAGTTGTACTTTTGTGACATCAAAAAACACGGTGGCTGTAGCTCAGTTGGTTAGAGTATTGGTTTGTGGTGCCGAGGGTCGTGGGTTCGAGCCCCATCAGCCACCCGTAACGGGGCAAAAGATTTTTAATAGTCTTTTGCCCTTTTTTATTGCTCTCTAATTTCTTGTTATCAGGAAGCCAGTTCTCAGCATGTCCAACTGAAGATCGGATCAATTAAGTTCCCCATTGATTTTTTAAGTTTTTTTAAAGTCGCATATTAATGCAATCTCATAGGTAGATAATGTATGGCTTTTCAAACCTATAATATTCACAGAACGAAAGGTTGAGGGAGGTAAATGGCTGGCCGCACGATTGCTATTTTGTTCGCTCAGGCATCTCTTCGTTTTCGACGATGGTTTCCAACGAGTTTTTTATCCTTTTCGACGATTGAAATAGCTGTTTCGCTGGGTTGCAATTGGCCAGGGGATACCCGGTATGTAGATTTACATCATCAAATAAAAAAAACTTAAATTTAAAATAACATGGAAATTCAACAAACACCCGAAAACGCATTATCTCACTCAACAGTAACAGCGATCATTAATGCACCATTTGAAAAGGTAAACATTGCAGACTGGCTTTTGAATCTGCCTGATGCAGAATATCAACGCTGCTCAACTCAGCACATTGGAGCAGCGATCAGCAGTACCTATGAGGGACAGCCAGTATCGTTAAACGTTGAGACTATTGGCGATGCCCTTATGGTTCAGCACTATGTAGCAGATGTAGCTCGTCCTGATTATTGCCGTATGCTTTCAATTTCTGATTCTATCACCAAAGGTGGCCGTACAAAAGTTCAGGTTTTATGGGAACTTAAAGCAACTAAGATTGATGATAATACTACGCTTTACACCAACGAGATTCATGCAACAGCGACTCCTGAGATGTTTGAATATATCAAAGAACATGGCGTTAACTTAAAAGATGCCGCTGCAGCGAGACAAGCAGCCTCTGATGCGCACAACCATGAAGAAACGCCTAATTTTGCAAAAAGCATTGAGAATAAAGCATTGACAGGTAAATATAACCAACCGTTTTAATCAGACCTTCACCAATTAAGCGCGCATCGATCGCGCTTAATTTTTTATAAAAAAATGGAAAAGAGCCTATTTAACCAGCTAGTTGGGTCTTGGACCCTTGTGGATCTTATTGAAGTGCCAGTAGACGGCGGAGTGATTACCCACCCCATGGGCAAGGGGGCAAAGGGGCTGATTATATATAATCCAGATGGATTATGTCTGCCCAGATTATGAATTCGGATAGAAAAAGCTTTTTGAAGGAACATTACACAGGCGCCACGCCAGAGGAATATACCCATGAAGGTTCCACCTATCTTGCCTATTCCGGACCATTTGAGGTTGACGAGGAAAAAAAGACCCTGACGCATAGCATGTATGTTTCCCTCTTTCCAAGCTGGACAGGCCAGACTCAAAGCAGAATCGTCCACTTTGCTGAAGGATTATTGCACCTGGAAAGTGGCAAGCCCTTCGTTGTCAACGGACTGATGGTGACCCATAAGCTCACTTGGAAAAGAGTGGTACTAACGAATGTTAAACCTTAACCTTAAAATAAGATGAAAGCAATAGCTATCACTCACTACGGAAAAGCTGATGTTCTACAGCAGATTGAATATCCAACTCCAAAGATTCTGGCGATCAGGTACCCATAGAGGAGAGGGCAGCAGGTCTAAACCGATCGGATGTCTTTCAGCGTGAGGGAAATTACCCCACTCAAGCAGGCGTACCAGCTGAAATATTTCGACTCGAGGTTTCAGGTACCATCGTTAAGGTAGGACCTGATGCAAAGGATTTCAAAATCGGAGACAGGCTCTGTGCACTACTTGCCGGTGCTACTATTCTGAATTCGTTGCCGTACGAAGGACTTAACTTTGCCGCGGCCGCAAGCCTGCCCGAAACTATTTATGCTGTATGGTCCAGTGTTTTTCAAAGGAGATTCATTAAGCCTAGAGAGACTTTGGTACATGGTGGCAACCACCATCACAGCTATCCAGCTGACAAAAGCCTTGTACTCTCTCATTGTGGTAAAAGTAGGCACAGAAGAAAAAGGAGCAGAACGGTTTTGATCTTGATTTTTTCTGTCTCTTGTGCCGATGCTGCGAAAGTTGCGAATGAGGAGATTGCTAAGGGCACCAGGCCGATTTTGATTGAATTCTTCATGATTGTAATTGTTTATCTATATATAATTAAGATAATTTGACTGATTAAAGTGCATGCCCTAAGCATGATGTACTTAGCGTTTCCATCTGTTAAAAACTGCATTTGCCTTTTAAGCGTGCCTATTGTTCGTTCGCTTACTGTTGATTCGAATATTTCCCTTAATGTTCCTATCTTTTCCAGGTTGATTGCTATTTTTTATTTATTGCTCAAAACTATCTGCCCCCAGAATTTGGCTCAGCCAATCGGTGAAAGAGCATCAACTCTCGTTGAAATAGGAAAATCGAGTTTAATCAGTAAAAGCAGGCTACTGCCAAATCTGCGTAGTTTACTTTGAATCAGGAAAATTTTTTCTACAGTATGCCGTTTTAGGAGCTGTGAGGCCAGCCCTATATCTTGTTTGTTCATTATTTGCTATAATTGTATTCTGATATATCCGGCAGGAACGCTCATGAAAGACTACGCAAGCTATACCGATATTCATCTACCCAACTTTTACGGGGTGGGGACAGATATGCCTTTGAAGAAATCTATTGCCGATATAAATTTATCCTGCACAATCATGCCTGGAACAAGCTACGGAGTAAAGAGGAAGCCCAGGACTTGATCCACGAGGTACTTTCTATGGTTTGGGAAAAGAGACAATCGCTTCCTGTAAACCGTAATCTATCGGGCTTCTTTATAGCTGTGTCCACAACCAATTCCTGAACATGGTGGTACACCAGAAGGTAAAGGACAGGTATATCAGCTCCATCAAGAACTTTATAGCTACCGGCACGGTCCATACTGACCATTTGGTAGGCGAAAGGATGCTTAAAGATATCATTGATAAGGAAATATACGAGCTGCCTTCGAGAATGAAGGAAGTCTTTCTTTTAAGCAGGAAACAGCATTTAAGCCATAGAGAGATTGCAGAGTTAATGGGGATTTCGGAGCAGACCGTGAAAAAGCAAATGGTCTATGCCTTGAAGATTCTAAAGAAAAAACTTGGAATAGTTCTGTTCCTAATGATGTACCTTTTTTACCCCAACCTACCCCCAAAAGGACTAGCAATCGGCGAAGAAGGCTGCGGGCGTTGTTAGCTTGTCCGGGGCGGGAAACTTCGGACCAAAAGACATTAATAGCTTTTTGGCCAGTGGGCAAATTGGAGTACAGCCCTTTATCAACGAGCTCAGCCAAGGCGTATCGGGTGGAAGCACAAAGAGCAATTTAGAAGCAGCTCTCCAGCTTACCTATGCCTATTTGACTGAGCCTAGGGCTGATAGTGTCGTTTTCAAAAACCTGATTACCAAAAGCAGGGAAAGTCTATTGGGCAGAGATACCCCCCAATCTGTTTTACGGGATTCGATAAATGCTATTCTTGGAGTACATCATTTCAGAAGGGTTGCGCCGAGTCTTATCGCGCTTAAACAAATCAATATGCAACGATGCTTTGAGATCTTCAGGGAAAGATTTGCAAACAATTCTGGAATGGTATTCACCTTTGTCGGAAGCTTTGAGATTGACAGTATAATGCCACTGATAGAAAAATATATCAGTTCATTGCCATCAAGTGGGCAGAAAAACTATTTCAAAGACAATGGAATCGGGTTACCTAAAACAGCGGTAAGAGAAATTATCAAAAAAGGCAGGGAGCCTAGGGCAAAGGTTGAACTTATATTCTCGGGGAATCTGAAATATGGTTCAGAGAACAGTATAAAGATGGACGCAATCAGGGAGATTCTCCAGGTCAGGATGATAGAAAGGTTAAGGGAAGAGGAAAGTGGCGTCTATAGCCCATCGGTTTTCTTAGGGCTGGATAAAAATCCCCAGGCAATATTTAAACTGTCGATTGTTTTTGATTGCGATCCGGAACAGTACCAGAAATTAATTTCATCATCACTCGATGAGGTCAGGAAAATCAAAAATGAAGGTCCATCGAATGTTAATCTTCAAAAATACAAGGCAGAAGGTATGCGATCAAGAGAGATAGCCTTACATTCAAATCAATGGTGGTTAGGCTACCTAGCCGGGCAGCTTGAAGATGCTGAGCCCTTAGATTCCTACACCCACTATCTGAGCAGGCTTGAAAGACTGACTTCAAAATCTTTGATGGATATGGCAGCTGAAAGCTTAAACGAGAGGAATCTGGTTGAAGTTGTACTATTACCGGAGTATAAAAAATAGGGTTAATGGCTTGGGATAAATCTCTATGCTCTAACGAACTTTGAAAACAAGAAAAGGAGTAGTCATCACGATCAACCAAAGGGAAGGATATGGTGTTATAGAGGACGAAAAACCAACAGGAGATAGCATTCAGCTTGCACGGAATGATAAAAGATATTCTCCTTGGGGAGTATGTGGTATCCGAAATCATCCTCTCGCAAAAGGAGCTGATAGCGGTGAATATCCAGCAAATGCCTGCCGATTAGCGCTGCCCGACTTTATCCTGGATGATCTTGGTTCTTGCAATATGGTTCTTGCTGAGCACCAGGGACCAAATGAAAGCCTTGGGCCAATCGAAGTGTAAGCGTTAAAGGTAGCTCAACGACGTATTGATGGCGATTTTTTTAAAACCGCTACGTAAATCGACGAAATAAAGTGAATGAAATAAAGTTTATTGTTTTTTAAATTATTGACTATTAATGTTTTATGTGTTTGGTATTATTCTTGAATTCTCGCGATAAACCAAATAAATACCTAAAGCGCTATGCTACAAAATGGACAAAAAATCAGGTGTTTGATTGTTGATGATAACCTTATTGCAAGGGAAAGCTTATTGGCACTCGCCAGTCAGGTCGATGATCTAACAGTTATAAAAGATTGTGAAGATGCTTTCCTGGCCTACAATTACCTGCAGAACAATGAGGTAGATCTAATTTTCCTGGATATTGAAATGCCTGGAATGACAGGTATCGAACTTACCAAAAATCTATCAGGAAGAAAGAACCTGATTATTTTTACAACCTCTAAAAAAGATTACGCTACCGAGGCATTCGATCTTAATGTGGCTGACTATCTTGTAAAGCCATTTTCATCACAGCGGTTCCTGCAGGCTATCGATAAAGCCCGAGAGATTCTTTATAGCAAAACCGAAGAGGTGGAGATTGAAAACGGTGAGTTTATCTTCGTGCGTGATAGCAGCATCGTCCGCCGCCTTAGAATAGATGATATCCTTTACGCAGAAGCTATGGGCGACTATGTTAAGTTTTATACCTCTGATAAACTATTTGCCATTCACACCAGGTTGAAGTCGGTAGAGGAAAGGCTGCCGAAGAACAAGTTTATAAGGGTTCATAGGTCCTATATCGTTTCCATTCAGCATATCGATACCCTACAGGAAGGCGGTATGGTGATAAAAGGAAACTTTCTTCCCATAGCTGACAGCTACCGCAAGCAACTGCACAGATTGATGAACATTATTTAATAAAGGATATATATCCGTTTTACAACTTATTATCCCTTATGAAAAAAAACAATTCCCTGATGCCCGATAGCAGTTTTAATTACATTATTTTTTCTGCGTTTTTGGTTGGCATGGGCCTGCTTATTTTTGTCCAGTATACCTCCTCTAGAAATATGAATACACTTATTGAGGGGAATAAGGAACTTTTAGATGAGCTCAGGACCAGTAACCATTTAAGGGAAATAGATCGAGACATTCTAGGCGTCGAGAGTAGGATCAGAGCAGCTATTGCTACAGATGATACTAGCCATCTTGAGGGAGTGGAAAGCAAGATCGAAGCGGTAAATATGTATCTTGATTCCCTTGATGACGGGAGTGAGGAGCCGGTTGTTAAAGGATATTTGGAACGGTTGAACTTTCTGGCCCAGCAAAAGGTGAATACTACGAAACATCTACTGGACCTGTATCGCAGGACTGGGCAAATGAATGACACCACATCTATAGGCAATCCCCAGGCAAGGATCACCTCTGATGAAATTACAAATACAACCCATAAGATATACAACAGCAGACAGCACAAAATGCAGGCGCTGATAAAAAAAATAAACGAAAGTGGAACCAAGGCAAAGGCCTATGGAAACACGCTTATCGCTCTATTATTACTTAGTGGAAGTGTTTTATGCTGGTTCATTACCCGTCAATTCAGAAACAGGACGCTGTTAATTAACAAGCTCGATGATTCGGAAAAAAAATCGAGGGAAGCATTGGGAATCAAGGAAAATTTTCTGGCCAATATGAGCCATGAAATCAGAACCCCTCTCAATTCTATTCTAGGTTTCACTACGCTTTTGCAAAGACAGGAAATGGATTCACAGGCTCAGCATTTTGTAACCTCAATACAACAGGCAGGAGAGAACCTGCTGGCCATTATCAACGATATTCTTGACATCTCAAAAATAGAGGCAGGTATGATGCGGATTGTCAACAAGCCCTTCAGTATCCGTGGCTTGCTCCACTCCGTAGAGGTTCTCTTTTCTGAAAGGGTCAGATCCAAAAACCTTGGCTACATTACCGAAATTGAGGATAATGTGCCAGATACTTTGATTGGGGATGCGACAAGATTGACCCAAATCATGGTTAATATATTGGGAAATGCCCTAAAGTTCAGTGAAAATGGCTCTCTTAAAATCAAGGTTTCAATCGCTTCGAGTAGTAATAATTCAATGATGCTCAAGTTTAGGGTTTCAGACCAAGGTATTGGTATAGAGGCTGAAAAGCTGGGAAAAATATTCGACCGTTTCAATCAGGCAGATGATTCCATTACCCGAAACTACGGAGGCACGGGGCTCGGACTTTCCATCGTCAAGGACTTGCTTGAAATTCAAAAAGGAACAATCGAGGTTGACAGCAAGGTCGGAGAGGGAACCAGTTTTACCTTCAAAATCCCATATCTTATCTCTGATGAATCGTTTATAGGCGAGACGGTACGCTATAAGGTCATTGAACCTGAATGGGCGGGCAAATCGATACATATTCTTGTTGTAGATGATAACGTGATGAACCAGGATCTTATGGCGAACGTACTTGGGTATTGGGGCTTTTCTTTTTCTATTGCATCGAATGGCAGAGAGGCTATAGAACAGGTCAAAATCGGACATTTCGACCTTATTCTGATGGATATCCAGATGCCAGAAATGGATGGTTATTCTGCAACGGTTTACATTCGAACAGAATTACATTTGGATATTCCGATCATTGCCATGACAGCCCATGCCATGTCAGGCGAACGCGAGAAGTGTATTTCTCTAGGCATGAACGATTACATTTCAAAGCCAGTAAATGAGCAGGAGCTATTGGACCTTATCGAGAAGGTAACCGTTGCTCATCCGTCTTCAGCGGGCATCGCACCGCCTTTTATTCACCTTCAACTCGATTACCTGAAAGATATGGGCAAAGGAAACGTGGCCTATGAGAAAAAGGTCGTTGACCATTTTATCAAGCGTATTCCTAAGGACATCTGCGCGCTGCGTAAGGCCTGTAAAAATGAAAACTTTGAAAAGATAAAAGAAATCGCACACAGTCTCCGTACAACCCTTGCTATAATGGGCATATTGGAAAGAACTATCGAAATTCTTGATGAACTGGAATTTCCAAAAGAAAAAAAGCAAAATCATGAGCAACTGGTTTCAGCACTTGAAATGACCTGCCAGGGCGCAGTAAAAGAGGCTGAAATATATTTGAAAGGGCTTGATGCCTAAATTTTTTGCATGTTTTTGGCCGTTTTTTAATCTCCTTGTAATTCTGTAAAGGAATTCCTGTTAAACTGATGGCCCTATGATTTTAGTCAGAAATACCAACATCCAGGACTAGGTCGTACGATTCTCGTTTGCAAGATTTTTTTGATGCCAGACTACATCTTGGTCAGGTGTAGTCTAGCTTTCAGCAAGGATAAAATTTCCTTCAATGGCCCTGCCAGTAAAAAAATGCTTCCGGTTCGGTCCTTATCGGCTCTCTAGCGTGACCGTTCCCAACTTCTAAATTTTGCTTCCTACCGATAGTTTAGGCAATTTCAACGATCGGGAGATAAATAGATATACTTAAGTGGGTAGTTTTATATCAGCAGGCCAAAATAAACTCAATCTATTTATTGGTCATTAAAAAAGTAAGGATATGAAAACAATCAACCTAAATTCAGGTATCGACCGCAAGGCGGCAGCTATCTTGAATAACACAAGTAAAACAACCCTGCCATCTGTCCGGCAAGAAAAAGCAAGCAGCAGATTCTATGCACTTCTTGGCTGGTTCAACCATGAAACGCCTGAAAACCTAACTTTCATCCAAGCAGGTATGAGAGGGGGTGCACTGATTGTAATGCCCCTCATACTATTAATCTTCGATTCATCATTACACACCGATGTTCTGCCTTTTCTCGTTCCGGTAATGTTCTATCTTGAGGTTACCGCCTTTACCATGTACTGTCCGATAAAGGCCATCTTCTCAGCGGAGAAACTCCCAGAGCAGTTTGATTAATGTCCTGTTGATTATCTTAATATCAAAGAATTCAAAAATATAACCTACGTGGTAGATTAAACAGGAAAATTTTTAAAAAGAAAAATATTAATACATATAAAATAACCGAAAACATGAAAACAAATATTGGAATCAGCGAGGAAAACAGAAGCGCTGTAGCAGCACAATTAGGAAAACTATTGGCAGATGAGTTCGTTCTCTATACCAAAACCAGGAATGCACATTGGAACGTTGAGGGTACCAACTTTCATTCCATGCATATCTTTTTTGAGAAACAATACGGAGAGATTGACGAGCTAATGGACAGCGTTGCCGAGCGTATCAGAAAAATTGGACATTATGCTCCGGCAACTGTTGCACAGCTGTTACAGCTCACACATTTAACCGAGCAGACTGATAGAAAAAACGATAGCCTGGGCTTTCTAACAGATCTTTTGGCAGACCACGATAGTATTATCGAGTTTCTTAGAGGCAATATCAATCCATTTGCCAATGAATTCAAAGATGCCGGAACCAGCGATTATATTACCGGACTGATGGAAAAACACGAGGAAATGGCATGGATGATCAGATCGTATATGAGTGTATAGAGGAATTTTTATTCCTTTTGGTTAGATATAATATAATGATAGTGGAGCAATCAACTTGCTAAAAACTAGTTCTGCCAAATCTGAACAGAATACCTCACCTTTTTAAATTAAATAAATGGAAGAAAAAAAGCAGAATTTACGGTTGATAACAGCCATATTGGCCATCACCGCAGGCTATTGCGATGCATAACCTTTGTTGCTGCAGAAAAACACGCTCAGATTTCCCTTAGTAGATTTTTGACCGGCTGTTTGCTGGGCACCTGGGCTGGTAAAAGCCTTGGGATAACAGAGATATTTATACCAGGCTTTGTTCTGGTCATATACTATCATTGCAGAAAGATATTTACCGCAGAACAAAATTTTTAGGGTTTTACATGATAAATTACAATATCTCACATCCAGAGCCTTTAAAATATGGATTTGCTTCAAACATTAAACAATCGTTACCTTAGTCTACGACTCAGTTACATATTAAAAATTAACCAATTAATCCCATGACAGACTTTGCCAAGCTTAAGGTACATATCCAAAAACGACATTCTTTTACCGATAGCGAAGCGGATGATTTTTGCCAGAATTTCAAGATGATTAAAGTGAAAAAGAGGCAGTTTATCGTTCAGCCAGAATTTATCGCTAAAAACCGATTCTATGTAGTGCATGGCAGTTTCAGGGCTTATGTTATTGGGGATGAGGGGCAGGAACATACCATACAATTTGCAATTGAGGATTGGTGGATAACTGACTATAATAGCTACATCTTTCAGCAGCCGGCCTCCATGTTTGTCATGGCCTTGGAAGACAGCATCGTACTTCAGATCAATTACGAAACCGAGCAGGAACTAAAAAGGCGGAAACATCTCTATGAATCTTTCTTCCGGGTACTTGCCGAGCATACCGCTGCACACATGGCACGTCGCGTCATCCTCAATTTGACAAAAACTGCCGAACAGCGTTTTGAATTCGTTCAGGAGCGATATCCGGACATTGTAAACAGAGTACCACAATATGCACTGGCGTCTTTCCTGGGCATAACTACAGAATACCTCTCAAAGCTTCGCAATAAGCGCGTTTCTCAAAAAAGTTAATCTACTTCAACTTTTTATATTGAACCAGTTCGTGATCATTTCCTAAACCAGTTCATCGTCAGAGAAATTAAGACTTGCCAACTTTGTATTGTCACTGAAAGACATTTTTTACAAGAAAAAAACATAATAAAATGGCAAATCTAACGAAAACCCAGGTATTAATTATGGCAACCACGGCAGGTATTGCAGTTGCCAACGTGTATTACAGCCAGCCTATCTTACAGGCTATGGCAACACATTTCCACATCAGCATTGAGAAGGCTGGAAACATTTCTGTTCTCTCACAAATCGGCTACGGTTTGGGCTTGTTCCTGCTAACACCCATAGGAGATATGATTGAACGCAAGAGGCTTATACTTTACCTACAGATTGGATTGATTATCTCCCTTCTGCTAATGGCTTTTTCGCCCAGCTTAACACTCCTGTATCTTGGAAGTCTTTTTATCGGCGTTTTTTCTGTAGTAGCCCAGGTAATTTTGCCTATGGCTGCCAGTTTGGTAAAGGAAAATAGAGGTAAGATTGTAGGGCAGATCTTCACCGGTATTCTCATTGGGATCCTGGTAGCAAGGGTTTACAGCGGGTTTATCACTGGCATTTTCGGCTGGCAGTATGTTTACATTATTTCTGCAATTATGGTACTGATCACAGCAGTATTGATGCAGCGCGATTTCCCCTCAACACAAGAGCGTTTTAGTGGTACCTATGCAGGCCTGCTGAAATCGACTTTTGCCCAATTAGGAAGATTTCCATTACTGAGAAGAACCGCACTGACCGGGATGTTGGCATTCGGAACGCTCAGCGCTTTTTGGGTAAGCTTGACCTTTTATCTTAGTGGGACACCATTTAATTATTCAGCCTCAAGTATTGGTCTCTTTGGACTGCTTGCTGCTGCAGGAGCCTTAATTGCTCCGGTATTTGGGAAGTTGGCAGACAAAGGTTCTCCATCAAGATCATTGGTTTTTTCGACTGTAATAACTCTTATCAGTATTCTTCTCCTAAAACTTTTTCCCGGGTCAATCGCTGCAATATGGGTTACGGTCATGCTTTTAGATATAGGTGTTCAGGCAACTCAAGTAACAAATATAGCTGTTATATACACCCTTGACCAAAAGGCCAACAGCCGCATAAATACGGTTTACATGACCAGCTATTTTATCGGTGGCGCTCTAGGATCTTATATTGCAATCCAACTGTACCAATTTGGAGGATGGGGCTTATCGACATCATTTATGGGCGCTTTGGCTTTAATAGCCATTATAAATGTAGTGCTCACAAAACGTTTATCTAAATAATAGACCAGAATAAGAAAATGAAAATAATAATTATAGGCGGCTCTATAGGAGGGCTATGTGCGGGAATTGCACTTTTGGAAAGAGGCTTTGACGTTGAAATTTACGAACGTTCCTCGAAAGGGCTGAAAGATCGGGGAGCAGGTCTGGTAATCCAGCCAGATATGATGGAATATCTTATAGAAGCCGGGGTTTCGACAAGGGAAATCTTTGGAGTTCTGGCGGCCCATCGCCAGGTTCTCGATGATAATGGAAACCCTTCATTGATTTATCCCAATGATACCGTCTTTACCTCCTGGAACTATCTATGGGGGCAGTTGAGGAATTCCTTTCCTTCTTTAAGATATCATCCGGGTTATGAGCTCACAGGCGTTCGCGATCAGCAAGGACAGGTTTGGGCAAATTTTAAAAACGGTGAGATAATCCAGGCAGATCTGCTAATCGGTGCAGACGGAGTGAACTCTGTCGTTCGCGAGTACCTGTTTCCAGGAATCCACCCACGTTATGCGGGTTACATTGCCTATAGAGGACTTATTCCAGAAACTCAGCTCAGTAATGAGGAAATCGCATTCTTTTCAGATAAATTCTCTATTTATCCCTATGCAAATTCACATTTGCTCTGTTATACTATTCCTGGTCCAGAGGGTGAGCTTAAAGAAGGAAAACGTCTGTTAAATTGGGTATGGTTTCAAAATAAATCATTAGCAGCGATCAAGAAGATTTTGACTGATAAGAACGGGACACAACATGAATTCTCCATCCCCGCTGGTTATCTGAGCGAAGAAAATTTAAGCGAGCTTAGGGCAAGGGCAGAGCAAGAGCTACCCGAAATTTTGAGAAAAAGGGTATGCCAGACAAAAAATCCATTTGTTCAGGTTATACTGGATATGGAGGTGCCAAAAATGTTTCAGGGCCATGTGGTGATACTTGGAGATGCTGCTTATTTAGTGCGTCCACATACTGCCTCGGGATCGGCCAAGGCATATCGTGATGCCATTACCTTGGCCATGGCTATACAAGATACGGATAATCTGCAAACATCACTGAAGATATGGAATGATCAGCAAATAGCACATGCGAGGGCATTGGCTATCCATGGTAAGCAACTTGCACTAAGAAGCCAGCTAGGAAAATAACTTCAAAGATGACAGGCAATATTGTAACTATTCGCTGACCATTGGAATATGCTTTTTGATCTTTATCCGTACAAACTTTGATGCGGGCATATTGCTTTCTCCAACAACATTGTTGACAGATACCAGCACATTGGTTTCTGGAAAATACGTTACCGTATTGCCCCTAGGAATACTATAGGAAACTATCACAAATAACGGGGCTATTCGCTCAATGCCATCATCGTAATTGTAGAGATCTACCTTATCGCCATTCTTAAAGCCAGCCTTTTGTATATCTTCTTCATTCATAAAAATGACCCTGCGCTCGTTTTTTATCCCACGGTATCGGTCATCCAATCCATATACAACAGTATTAAACTGGTCATGGGTTCTTGTCGTCGCCATCAGGTATTCACCATCCTCGAGCTGATTGTCAGGAACGGGGCTGATTGTAAAGGGAGCTTTATCAATATATTTTTCGGTAATGAACTTACCGTCCCTGGCTGCATTTGGCAAATAGAAACCGCCTTTTTCCCTCACTCTCTGATTATAGTTTTCAAATCCAGGGATGCACTTTTCGATCATATCTCTTACCTCATCGTAGCTATCATGGTACTTATCCCAATCTATTACTGATTTTTTACCAAGTGTGGCCTTGGCCATTCTGCAAACGATCTGTGTCTCATTAATAAGCCTGTCGGATACCGGAACAAGAATCCCTCTTGATGACTGAACAACACCCATCGAGTTTTCTGTGCTGATAAATTGAGCCTCTCCATTCACTATATCCTTATCGCTTCTGGAAAGGGTAGGAAGGATGAGCGCTTCTTTTCCATGTACCAGGTGGCTCCGGTTTAGCTTAATGGATACATGGACACTAAGATCAAGCTTTCTCATTCCCGCTGCTGTGTATGCAGTATCTGGTGTTGCGGAAATAAAGTTTCCACCCATGCCAAAGAATACCTTAAGCCTTCCATCATGCATCGCACGGATGGCATTTACAACATCAAAGCCATGTTCTCTCGGAGGCTCAAATCCGAAAACGTCTCTAATCCTATCCAGTTGCTTTACAGTAGGCTTTTCGTTGATTAGCATAGTTCTGTTGCCCTGTACATTGCTATGTCCTCTTACCGGGCACAAACCAGCTCCAGGCTTCCCTATACTGCCCTTTAGCAGTACAATATTTACGATTTCCTTAAGCATTTCCACTCCGTTGGGCTGTTGGGTAAGTCCCATTCCCCAGCAGAAAATTATCTTTTTTTTGTACTTGAGTATTTCTACTGCAGACTCGATAAGCTCCAAAGAGACTCCAGCCGATGCAGCGAGCTGGCCAGCATCATAGTTTTCGAACTGCGAAATATAATCTGCGAATCCCACAGTGTTGTTTTCAATAAACTCTATGTCGAAAACTCTCCCAGGCTCGGCTTTTTCAGCCCGATGAAGCAAAAGCGCTATGGCTTTCAGTAATGCCATGTCGCCGTTTATCTTTACTGGAAGGTAAAGATCTGCAAGCTGTACACCAGTTCCCAGGACCCCATTGAACTGCTGGGGATTTCTAAACCCCATAAGACCTGCTTCAGGAAGGGGATTTATGGCGATAATCTTTGCGCCGTTAGCCTTTCCTTTTTCCAGCGCACTCATCATTCGAGGCGCATTCGTTCCGGGATTATGGCCAATGATTACGATAACATCGGTGTCATAAAGATCATTTAGTTTTACTGTTCCTTTTCCAATGCCTATGGTCGATGCCAACGCAGTTCCGCTAGTCTCATGGCACATATTGGAACAATCCGGCATATTGTTGGTGCCAAATTCCTTTGCAAAAAGCTGATAGAGAAAAGAAGTTTCGTTACTTGTCCTACCAGATGTGTAGAATACTGCCCCATGGGGAGATTCAAGTCCGTTCAGGTGCGTTGCGATTTTCTTGAATGCATCATCCCAACTTATTGGCTCATAATGCGTACCTCCCTTTGGAAGATACATCGGCTCTGTAAGGCGTCCTTTGCGGCCAATTTCGAAATCGGTGAGCTTAGCAAGGTCATACACTGAATTGGCTGCAAAGAAATCAGCCGTAACCTTTTTCGAAGTGGCCTCCTCTGCGAGTGCCTTTGCACCATTTTCGCAATATTCTCCAATTACCGAACGCTCATCGTCAGGATCCGGCCAGGCACAACTTGAACAGTCAAAGCCGCCTTTCTGGTTCATGGTTAACAGCGCCCGCATGCCTCGGAACGGAATATCTTCTTCCACCAGATCTGCCATGGCGGCCAGCACCGCTGGAATTCCGGCAGCCCATTTTTTTGCAGGGACAACTTTTAAGTCCAGAAGCTTATATGGGTTCTCAGCCGAAGGTTCTCTATCTATTTTTTTGCTCTCCATAACGAAACTTAAGCTAACAGCGGATTTGGATAATTATCGCTCTGGTCCTCGATCGTATTGTCAAGACAGGTAAAATCCTTTTCGATCAAGAGCTTCAATGTTCCCGAATTTCCGGAAAAACCCACCCGATCTGTCGATTTGAGCTCATTGATCATCTCCCTTGAGATTTGAAGGGTAATCCTCCCATTTTCGAACGCTGCAGACAGCGTACCTTTCTCAGTCTGTTCTATCGCATAGGTAAACCTGCCAGTAAGAAAATCTGTATGCTCTTCCAGCTTTCCCTGAGCATGCAGATTCCTTACATCGCTTTGGGTCAACCTGAATCTGATTGACTGTTCCTTGATTCTTATTTTCATTTATTCAAATATTATTCTCTCCGGTGAAGCGTATACATTAAAGCGATCCTCACGTATAAATCCTACAAGTGTAATATTAAACTCTCTAGACAACTCAACGGCCAGGCTGGAGGGTGCGCCTACGGCTACCACGATCTTAATTCCTGCCATAACCGCTTTTTGGATCAACTCAAAACTTGCGCGGCCGCTTAATAAAAGTATACCATCATCCATTGGGACTGATCTGTTTTCCAATCCAGCACCTATTAGCTTATCAAGGGCGTTGTGCCTGCCAACGTCTTCCCTTACCAACAATAGCCTACCTTCTCTATCGAAAAAAGCACAAGCATGTAGGCCTCCCGTTTTTCTGAATACCTCTTGCTCTGCCCGAAGCCTCTCTGGCAGTGCAGTCAATATTTCGCTGTCTATTTTTAAGAATTCAACTTTTTCTGTTTTCGGAGGACCAACTATTCGTATTGCCTCTATAGAGCCCTTTCCACAAACTCCGCAACTTGATGTGGTATAAAAGGACCGTTCTATTTCCGGTAACCTGGGAATGGCATTTTCATTTAGATCTACCAAAATGGTATTTTGTTTATTCTCTCTGCAGGCAATGAACAGGTGTTCTACCCGTGAGATCTGATCTCGGCCTGAAATTATGCCTTCGGTAAATAGGAAACCTGTTGCTAGTTCTTTATCCGACCCTGGGGTACGCATGGTTACCGAAATATTTGAAACATTGCGGTTGCCTATAGGGCCATAACCTAACCTGATTTCTAAAGGTTCCTCGATTGCAAGTACATCTTCTATATCTGCAAAATGCCTGTTATGGAATTTTTTAATCCCTATGTTAACAGTAGGATCATTAGCTACACTTTCTGTGTTCATCATCTCTATACTCTATTTCATAAGCAAATGCTGTCGGCAAATATGCTGTTTCCAATATTATGCCACTGATTAATTTGCTGTTATTCATGTTTTTAAAGTGTTTTTAGCCGTATTCTACTCATGATATTTCGCCAATTTATGATGCGATCTCGTTACCGCCATACCAAGTTAAATTTAGTTAATTTTATTCCATTAAATTTAATAAATAAAATACTTTGATGAGCAGTTATGATATTTGTCTTGGAGGGAAGTAAAAAAATCGACGGCTTAAATGATGTCTTTCTGTACTCTTAGCTCAAACCGGACTGATATCATATAAACGAGCTAATTTATTGTCATAAGGCTCCAGTTTAAAATAATAAAGTAATCGAAGATGACAGTTAAACAGTTCATGAAATACCGTAGAGAATGTAAAGGACTCTTTTTTCAAAAAAACAAATTATGAAATCTAAGAAAATGACAGGGCTTGTATTTTGTGGTGGTAAGAGTCTCAGGATGGGAACAGATAAGGGGCTTATAACTATTGCAAAGCAGAACTGGGCGCAACATGCCTTTGAAAAACTCTCTGGTTTGGGGTTTTCAGTTAAAGTTTCAATAAATCCCATGCAAAAAGAAACCTACATCAACTATTTTCAGGAAAGTGATTTAATAGTCGATGATTTTCCAATGAATATTGGCGGTCCATTGCTAGGATTATTATCTGCTCATCTAAAGAATCCCCTTGAAGATCAATTTGTGCTAGCATGCGATATGCCCCTAATGAATATTATAACCCTAAAAAAGCTTATTAAGGCCTATCGTCAGTTCACCGGCTTTGAGGCATATGTTTTTGATAATGATGATCGTTTCGAACCATTATGTGCGATTTACACTGCTTCGGCCCTTAAGAGGATACTTGAGCTTGTGGTCACTGGTGAGATAAGAAGATATAGTATGAAAGAAGTTCTCTATCACTTGAATATTAAGGTCTTGAAGATGGAGCAGGAGGATGTTCACTCCTTCGAAAATTTCAATTCTTACAGACTGAAATAAGCTACTAATGCATTATTTTCTGAGAATTTGGATATATGCAAAAAGGGGCACTTACAGGTTACCTCTTTTGTTTTTTTTAATTAATGTCTTTGTAATCGTTTCCGATTCCGTTGCCGGCATAGCATTTGGAAATCCGGGATAAGAAATATGGCATTTTAGGAAATCTATAGCCGCTACGAGGGACTATTGCTTGTCCATGCCCTTTGCCGACTGCACGATTCCTCCGAAGCAGAAGAAAACTTCTAAATCTTTTTCATAATGCGTGTAAAGCTGACCAGATTATCAATCTCTATTGAGAGGGGTGGATCAATAAATTTAATTGACCATTCTACCATTTACGAGCCAGTAGATTATTTTCCTTTAATTTTGGTGAGATGGGTTAATGACTTCTGGTTTTTCCAGTAAAAAACTATAAAAGTCTTTTCGAAAAGAACGACTGTCTGCATTGAAAGGCAGATTAACTAATGTAATATTTTCCGGTTTTTGAAAACAACAATTTGATATGTTATTTATATGATTTTAGATATCTTACTATTGAATCGATTTGTTATTTTAGCCATAGCCAGATAATCGACCTATGATCAAGCTAAGCCATCAATACTTTAAATCCAGGAATTACTATGCCAAGGAGATCCTTGGTTTTATTTTTATCCTTTTTGCTATTTTCTTTTTCCGTCATCAGCGGCATGAGCTCCATCAGCTTGGTGGAATACTCCGCTCATCTGATACGTTAATGATTATACTTGGCATTACGCTAACCATAGTTTATTGTTTTTGCCATGCAATTATGTACTGGTACAGCTTTAAGACTATTGGTGCCACCATCCGCCTGGGTGATGGGTTAAAGCTTTTTCTTAAAAGGAACTTTGTTAGCGTGTTTCTTCCGGGTGGGGGCGTAACCTCGCTTGCTTTTTTCTCCGGGGAGATAGAAAAAGGTGGCGTAAGCCGGACACGGATCAGTTTGGCATCCTATATCTACGGTCTTGTAGGGATTTTCACGGTATTCATCGTAACCATCCCCGTGATGGTTTATCTGCTCTTTACCAGGCAGCAGATCAAGGGTGATTTATTGGCTTTCGCTGTACTTAGTCTAACCATCATTCTTCTGGTAGGCTTCAGTATTTCACTTATAAAGAAGGGCTGGGCTTATAGAAAGCTTATTCGTTTTAAGCCGGATACGGAACTTATTTTAGAAGAAATTGCGGGCAGTAATTTTTCTTCCGCTGCGCTGACCAAAACGATATTAATTTCCTTATTTATAGAATTCGCTGGTATTGCCCACCTCGTTGTTGCCATGAAAGCGCTGGGTATTTCCGGACATCTGGATGCCGCTATTGTTGGCTATGTAATAGCGACGCTGTTTCTTGTGATCTCTCCTTTTTTAAAAGGGCTTGGCGCGGTGGAGCTCAGCCTTGTTCTCGTGCTCAAAAGGTATGGTTTGGATACTACACAGGCCGCAGCGGTTACCTTTCTCTACCGCTTGTTTGAATTCTGGTTGCCATTAATTTTTGGTGCGCTAAGCTTTATTTTAAACAAAAGAAATATTGTGCTACGCATCTGGCCGGCGTTGATGCTTTTTGCTTTGGGTATAGTTAATATTATCTCTGTACTTACTCCTGCCCTTAAAGGTCGTCTGGATATACTTACAAATTTTTTACCTGTTGAGGCTTTAAGGTTATCAAACGGGCTCGTATTACTCATCGGGGTACTTCAGCTCGTCACAGCTGCCTTTTTGTTGAAAGGTATGAAAAGCGCCTGGAATATCGCAGTATTGCTCTGTACGCTGGCTATAGGAGGGAACCTTTTGAAAGGTCTGGATTATGAAGAAGCCGCTTTGGCGCTTGCGGTAATAGTCGTACTGCTGTTGACGCGGAGGCAATATTATGTGAAGGCAAACCGCAACCTGCAGAATTTTAGCCTGGGCATCGCATTGACAATCTTTGCTGCGGTAACTGTTTACGCTGTAGTCGGATTTTACTTCCTCGATAAGAGGCATTTCGGTATTGATTTTTCTTTAGGATACGCTGTCCGCAGCACCTTTGATAATTTCGTATTGCTCAATTCCGGTGGACTTGTTGCCAAAACCCATTTCGCTGGTCTGTTTTTAAATTCTATACGGGTACTCGGTGCCGGATCGATTCTGCTGATGGTTTATGGTTCGATTAAACCCTATCTTTTTGAAGATAGTGCTGAGGAAAATGAACTGGAAGAAGCTAAGGAACTGCTGAAAAAATATGGACGTTCTTCTGTTGATTACTTCAAGACGTACAGCGATAAGCTTTTCTTTTTTCCTGAAAATGGCGATGGATTTGTGGCTTACCGTGCCTCGGGGGATTTCGCGATTGCTTTAGAAGGGCCGGTTTGTGCAGATCAGGAGGATATAAAGTTGGGCATACTGCGTGAGTTTGAGCAGTTCTGTTTACAGAATGGACTTAAAGCCGCCTATTACCGTGTGGATGGCAAAGAAATCGGTCTGTATGAAAAGCTTGGAAGGAAAAATATTATCATTGGCCAGGAAGCCATAGTAGACCTGGATAATTTCAGTTTGGAAGGTGGGGCGAAAAAATCGTTGCGAAATGCGCTAAGCAGTATTCAGAAAAAGGGTTTTGTAATTAAAACCTATCTTCCCCCGGTAAAGTCAGGTATCCTACAGAAAATCCGCCAGGTGAGCGACGACTGGCTGATAAGCCTGGGACGTGAGGAAATGGTTTTTTCTCAAGGCAGATTTGATGAAAATGAATTAAAAAATCAGCCACTTTTATCTTTAGAGAATGAGGATGAAAAGATTGTCGCATTTTTGAATATTATTCCCGATTACGCCCCGGGCGAGCTTACTTATGATCTAATCCGCAAAACATCCGATGCGCCTGGAGGCAATATGGATGCGCTCATTATAGAGCTCATCGCTTATGGCAAAGCCAATGGATACAAGTTCCTGAATATGGGCATGGCACCCTTGTCTGGCATTGATAAAGGCAGGGATCTTCCCGAACAGGCCGTAAAGTTTGCCTATGAAAAGCTGCGCATGTTTAGCCACTATCATGGTCTTCGTGATTTTAAGCAGAAGTTTTCTCCGGAGTGGGAAGACCGGTTTTTGGTTTATGATACCCATTTTGATCTCTTAAGGCTACCTTCGGCATTGAATGCTGTGATGAAAGCCGATTAATCTTTTCCTTATGAAAAAACATGATTTGTTATCAAAGTACAGGATGCGTCAAATTGCTTTGTGTATGATTCCAGTATTACTGCTGATTTTAATTTCCTCAAAATCTATGGCGGCACAACACGATTCTCTTTCGTATGCCGGATTCGGAAAGCTCAGGCTTTATAAAGCAGAGAACATAGTAGAAAATGTAATCATCTGTATTTCTGGTGATGGGGGCTGGAACCAAGGTATTGAAGGGATCGCTTTGCACTTAAAAGATGAACATACCCTTTTAATTGGTGTAGATATCAGGCCGGTTTTCCGTGCGATGAATAAGAGTGCAGCTTCCTGTTTATATCCTGCTGCAGATTTTGAGCGTATGAGCCAGTTTGTCCAGAAAAAGCTGGGCTATAAGACCTATAATGTTCCCATCCTTCTGGGCTATTCTTCAGGGGCGACACTGGTTTATGGCCTTTTGGCCCAGGCGCCGCAGAATACTTTCAAGGCCGGAATCGTTCTGGGATTTTGTCCGGATATCAATATTAAAAAATCTTTGTGTAATGGGTCCGGTAAGTTTATGGTTGTAAAACGCAAGGATGGTAAGGGTTATGATATTGGTGCAGCAGCCAATCTTTCTGCGCCCTTTATTTCCCTTCAGGGCGAGAATGACAAGATATGCAATTATACATCAACAACTGCTTTTTTAAAAAATGTAGGTAATGCCAGGGTCGTAGCGCTTCCAGGGGTAGGCCATGGTTATGGAAATGAGAAAAACTGGGTTCCCCAGATGATGGCTGCCTATAAGGAAATTATTCAGAAACAGGAAAAGGGAATCCCTGTTGGGACAATGCGAAAGTTAGATCTTCCCCTTCACTTGACAGAGGCTAAAACAGCTCGTGGTGATTATATGGTGGTATTTATCTCTGGCGATGGAGGCTGGACAGGTTATGATCAACAGACTGTCGATGCTTTTGCAGAGCGGGGAGCACCCGTTGTGGGGCTCGATGCATTAAAGTATTTCTGGGAAAAGAAAAGCCCATCGCAGCTCGCTTCAGATGTTACTAAGGTAATAGAAACTTATGCTGAGCAGTGGAAAAAGCAAAAAGTAATTCTTGTAGGTTATTCTTTTGGAGCAGATGTAATGAGTTTTGCCTATAACAGATTACCTGAAAGCCTCAAGGTTAATGTTTCAGCAATGGGACTTCTTTCTCCTTCGAAGGATACAGATTTTGAAATTCATGTCTCGGACCTGCTAAGTTTCAGCGAAAGTGATAAGGGACTTTCCGTACCTGGAGAAATCAACCAGGTAGAAGGAACTAAAGTTATCTGTTTTTTTGGAAAAGATGAGGATGATATTCCAGTCAAAGCGATATCAACTAAAAAGGCCAGAGTCGTATATCTTCAGGGTGGCCACCATTATACAAACAGTTTTGGTATAATAGCAAGGGAGCTTATCCCCTGATTTTTATGTATTACTTTAACTAATTTTACATGCTTTAAAGGGATATCTAGATGATAAAGAGCTGATTTAGTATGCCCACAGTTTTAATGTGGTCAATTTGCAATGCTTTCAAGGACGAAATGTTATAATTTTGCTCCAGATGATTTTTAAGCTGGAAGGATGAGATAATCCTTCCAGCTTTTTAGTAACAGGATGGAATGACGCCTGTTTAATTCCCTATAAATGCTATCAAATCAGCATTTAGCTGATCCTTCGATGTGATGAAAAGTCCGTGCGGTTCACCCTGATACACAATATATTTTGAACCGGAGATCATTGCGGCGGCCTGCTCACCAGTTGCTTTGATCGGAACAGTTTGATCTTCATCGCCGTGGATAATCAGGGTAGGTACATTTATTGATGAAATATCTCCTCTTAAATCAGTTGACGAGAAAGCTTTCGCGCAGCCCAGCGTCGATTTTAAGGTTGCCTGCATCGCTACCACCAGGTCATTGGTCAGAATCTCATTGCTCACAGGTTTGTTTAGCAGGCCTACGCCATAAAACTGTTTTCCAAACCCGCCAAGAAATCCGGCGCGGTCTGCCTGTATACCCGATGCTATCTCATCGATCTTTTCCTGTGGGATTCCATCCGGATTATCATCCGTCTGTAACATGAATGGTGCTATTGAACTTATCAGTACAGCTTTTGATACGCCTTTGCCTCCATGTCTGCTAAAGTATTTTACCACCTCGCCACCGCCCATAGAGAAGCCTACAAGCACAGCGTTTTCAAGTCCAAGCTCCTGAATTACGGCTTTCAGGTCATCTGCCAAAGTATCATAATCATAGCCTGTCAATGGTTTATCTGATTTTCCGAATCCTCTTCTATCATAAGTGATGCAACGGTATCCTGCATCAGTTAAAGCAGCCACCTGATAATCCCACATCTGGTGGTCGAGTGGCCAGCCGTGGATAAGTATTACAGGTGTTCCAGATCCTAAATCCTGATAGTGAATGTTTACTTCGCTGCCATCCTGGGCTCTTGATGTTATAAATTTCATAGTTTTAAATTAAAGATGTTTATGCCTTTTAAACATTGGAAAAAGGCATTATGTTCTCGAACCGGCGCTGATATCCTACTTCTAGAGGTTTTGGAAATGAGCATAGGCAGAAGAATTGGAGGGGAGTTAGGTCAATGATATTTTATTTTGGAAAGAGATTTTATACCGCTGCTAGTGCTATCAGAAAGTGACCACGGATTTGAAATGACTGGGGACGAAGAATTCTTTTGTCGCATAACAAGATCGCCCGGATAAAAAGAAAGGGATTATCTTGAGGATATCCCTTATCAACTAACCAAACTAATGTAACCCCGGGAACCACTCCGGAATCAATCTATAAACGTATAAGCATGGGAAATGTTTTCGAGCCTGTTTAAATTTTTATAGCAAATACTACATAGCATTTTGCTGTTACGCTGAGGGATAATTTATTTTATAAAAATCAATATGAATGGACAGATGGATAAAAAAGGTGAATGGTCTTGAAGTATCATTTCGACCGCAGTGGAGAACCCGAAGGCTCTGAGAATCAAAATCTGTTAAATTAGATTTCAATAACTCGGTACAAAGAACTCTCCATTTTACTGCGCTACAGTCGAGACGATGACGACCATTCTATTGGATAAATTTTATTATATATTTTGCTGGTTCTATGAGATATATCACGGCAGGAGGTTTTAGAGCGGATTGATTTACTGTAGTCAATTAACTATTTTTGCAGCAGAATGCAATCCGTGATAATCAGGCCGAAAAATGAGATATTGAAAAAGTACATTCAATACTTTTTATTTTTTAAGAAGACTGATACCAATATTTTAAAATATTCTACTTTTCCAAATAACAACCTTTGTCTTGCAATTTACAGGGAAAACAAAATCGACTACATTAAAGATTCAGATCGCAATAATTGCTTAATTACCCAGGGCACAGTTAACTTCAAAAGCAGATTGTTTGGTTTTCATAAGATGCCTTTCAATGTGGAGATCAGGGCTTCTCTTGATCAGGTCTGTATTCTTTTTCATCCGGCGGCATTAAGTGTTTTTACCCATGAATCTTTTGAGGATTTAATAAGTTCGGATCATGTATTTGATATATTCAAAAACAGGAATGAATTTATCCTGGAGCAGATATTTGAAGAAGAAGATTTTTCCATCAGAGCGGATAAACTTGAAAGCTTACTTGTAGCAAATCTAAATGATAGGCAGCCAGAAAAACTCAAAGAGGCTTTGTATCTTATAGGAAAGGGTGGTGAACATCATCTATCTATTGAAAGCCTGGCCGCAAAACTTGGAATAAGTAACCCTACATTGTTCCGGTTATTCAAGAATAACGTGGGGCTGAATCCAAAATCTTATATCAGGACCTTGCGCTTTAGAAATATCCTGAATGAAATACTTGATAAGCAAAGCACTTTGAAGACCTTAACCAGTGCCGGGCATTCACATTTATATTATGATCAGGCCCACTTTATTAAGGACTTCAGATCATTTTCCGGCCACTCTCCAAACCAGCTTGTCGATAAAATTTCCATTGAACATAATGATCTGGCCTGGATTTTCAACAAAAAGTAATTGTGAACGATTTTTACAATTTTAAGAAACAATGCCTTAGTTTCTTTGTGAAAAAAATATACAATGAAATACCTCTTTTCAATAGCTGTCTTTTTCGTTTTGACGCGTTTTCTGGTTGCTGATGCCCAAATTAAGGATGAATTAGAATTGCCCAAAATATCCTATCACCAGATGCTTAAAGAACATGATAGCCTCGTTTCCTACATCAAACAGATCAGTCCGGTAGTTTACTATAACAAGGAGGTGAGGGGTATCGACTTCAGCTTGCATGCAAAGCAGCTCAGAAGGAAAATTACTCCTCAAACCACGATGGGGCAGTATGTCATTATCATAAAAAAAACGCTGAATGCTGCGCAGGACGGTCACACCAGCCAGGTAAATTCTACGCTACTCGATATTGTTAAAAAATACTGGATTCCGGCCAAACTGGTATCTTTTGACAGTAGTGAAACATCAAACATGTATCAATATGCAAAGTATTTAAAAGAGGCCTATTATTCGAAGGCTGAGCTCAATCTGATCTATACTTCGGGAGAATATTATAATCTTCTGCCCTTTAGCTATCAGGGAAAAAAATATCCCGCCAGCATGAAACTCCTTAGCTGCAACGGCAAGAATATTCATGATTTTGTAAGATCACTTACCCAGCTTGTGTCTCCATTGCGATGGGATAGGGTAAGGAACAGGGTTTATGATGAAAATTTTTACTGGCCGACAGAAATCTATAGAAACGGAATCCTTAAGCTTACTTTTCTCGATCAAAAAAACATCAGGCACCAGCTTAATATTTCCAGTAAGGATAGGGTAAGTTATCTTGCAGTCAAAAATAACAATTACGATTATTTTAGCCAGACCGATACGGTCATTACCCATTTTTTTGAGAAGCAGAGGATCTTTTATGCTAAAATCCCGGCTATGCGGGAAGAACTAGGTGATACGATAAAACGCCGGTTGGCGAGTGTTTTTCGCAGCCACAAGGTAAAAGGTGTTGTAATTGATATCAGGGGCAATGGAGGAGGAAGTGACAATACGTATAACAAATTCCTCAGTAAATTAATTAAAGATACGCTAAAGAAGAAGGTAGTCGTAGCCAGAAACTTTAGTCCTTACATTCAGGCACACTATCATATCAACCGGGACTCTGTACTTAAAAGCAGCACCTATACTTTCAATCCGGGTGGTCCGATATTGAAATTGCAGAAGATGTATTATATCAAACAGGATTTTAATTTCGTTGTTCCCGATAGCGTTACTTATGATTTTGATGGAAAAATATATGTGCTCCAGGATAAGTTCATTTACTCATCTGCCAGCAACTTATCGAGTTTAGCAAATAGTAGTGAGCAGCTGGTCAGCATCGGTGAGACGCCTGATTTACTGGGAGGACTTCAGGCCAGTACATTAATGGTCATGTTGCCCTATAGCAAATTTATTTTTAGGGTTGAGCCCCAGATCGATCTCACAGATATCAAAGGAGTTGTTGATATTTTTCAGAACCATGTAGAATATCCTGTTCCCTATACGATTCAAGATTTATATCTGCGGACAACAACAAAAGATGAAATATTTGGGAGATCTTTTCTTTTAAAACACGACCCTATATTCCAAAAAGTATTGGAACTGGAGAAAGGTAATTAAATTCATAAAAGTCTTGATGGTGAGGGATGTCTAGCTAAAATGGGTATTTGGAATAGGATGGTAATTACTTAGACGAGATGGAAGTTCTTGGGGCATTTAAGAATTTTCTGTATTCTGGTGCAAGTATTCGTACCAGAGAGTATGATTTTTAGCCGATTTGAGCATATTTACGTTTACGGGGGCATTTTCAGATGGACATAAAGAAACTGGTGCCGTTTTAGGTAAGATGCTGGTAAAGCATTGCCCCGATATTCACCAATATTTGGCCAGTCAGGACAACTTATACGTGTTTATTTTCTCATAAGGATTTTTTCCTCAGCGGTGATGTTCCCTGTTTGGGAATCGTGAACAGCTTTATGTCTGGGTCAGACCAATTAATGGTAGATAATATCATTTGTCCGTTCTTCAAGTTTTGGATCTGTGGGGAATTGGCCCAGGTAAAACTCTTCATAGTAGGCTTTGATGATTGCTGCGAGCGGCGTTGCAAGCAGGGCGCCGGTAAGGCCGAATGCTGTTCCCATAGCCAACAGCAGGAATAGTGATGACATGGGGTGAATATTCATTGTTGAAGACCTGAGCTTTGGCATCAGAAAATCAGAAACCAGCTCATTGAGCAGCAGGAAGAATACCAGGCACCAAAGGGCCGTTGCCGGACTCACCGATAGTGCCACTAAGGTAGGGGGGATGGCCATGATATAGAACCCAATTTTTGGGATGAGTTCTGAAAAGAAGGCGAGTGCTGCCCAGACAAGTGCGCCCGGAACATTCATCAAAGTAAGGAAACCATATACCAATACAGCCTCTATTGCACCACCAATCAGATTGGATTTCATCCAGCCGACAAGCATGACCGATGTATGTTTCATCGCGTTTTCTGCTTTTTCTCTTTGCTTGACCGGAAATACAGTGAGGTAAAGCTCAATAATAGGTTTTGGATTTCCCACGAAAAATACGACCATGCAGATAAAAACGATAAATACGAAAACACCACCCAGAACAGAAAATGAAAAATTTCCTATGCCCATGACCGTATTGCCGATGGAAGGAATTGCTGAGGAAATCGAAGTTCCGCCATCACTGATCTCCTTTCTGAGTTCGGGGAATTTTCTGAGCAGCGAATCCAGATAGCCAGATATACTTGCATAATATTTTGGCAGGTTTCCGATCAGCACATCCAGCTGGTCGCTCAGGTGTGGAACTACCATCCAGCCAAGTAGCGCGGTAATCCCAAAAATAACAAAAAACACAATCAGGCTGGCCAGCCAGCGCCTGATGCCTCTCTTTTCCAGGCGGCTTACCGGTGCATTAATGATTACCCCTAGAACAATGGCGAAAATGCCAAGAAGCACAACGCTAAGGATTTTAAATAGGAACCAGAGCAGAATAACCAGTCCTGCAGTGTAAAGGATGATTGAGGTTATCGTCCTGAATATCCCGTCATTTGTTTTGATGCTCATGTGTAAAGTTAACCCTGATAAGGATAAAAAGTTTGCATGAGTTTTAATAGTAGGCGAAAAGATGGGGATTTTCTGCTCTTGCATGTGGGAGTTCCGCAAAAAAAAAGACACTGGTTTTCATCCATCGTGACCATCTTTTCGGCCTGTACTTGTCACAGCATGATACTTTATAATGGTAACTTGGTTCATTTTAGGATGTTTTAAGCATCTAAACGAACAAATAACACACAGGATTTATTTAAACACAAAAAAAAGCTGTCTCATAAATGTAGAATTGTCACTCCTGAGGAATAATTTATTTTATAAAAATGAATAGGAATGACAGATAAATTTTAAGTTTTAAATCCTAGGAGAGATCGTCATTCCCGCCTACTCTAGAATGACGACCTTACTCGTGGATTCTGTCAGTGTTAGCACAGCGAAGGACTTGTTTAAAGGTTTTACAAAGCGTTTCGACAGGCTCAACGTGACAAATTCAATTGATTACAATTTATGAGACAGCTTTTTTGGGCTTTCTGAAATCTCAGGCCCGCGATCCTTTATTTTGAAACATATTACAGAGGTGATAATACTGCCAGGTATCACATAGGCCTAATTTTCCTGAAGTCCGTTTCTGATCCCATTCGTTTTCAGGTATTCGATTAGTGCCTGGGGATGATCGGTCTGCATGCCCTGAATGCCTTTTTTCATCGCCGCCGACCAGTCTTCGGGCGTTTCACTACTGTTTTGAACATCAACAAAAATACTGATGCCCCTGGACCTGATGATGGACAAGAGTTCTTTTGCAGGGATATTATCTATGGCTTCTAAAGGCATTTTCTTCAGCGATTCCAACAGATCTTCTTTTGTTACTGCCATTCTGCTAAGACTGGACATCAAAGGCATTTTTGGTGCATTTTTTCTCCAGGAAGTATATTGTTCACTACTGTTAACGTAAACCAGGATTTCTTTTTCCATACCAGCTCTTTTTATCTCGCTGTAAGCCTGTGCTACATCTGCAACTTTAAAATCCAGGTAAATGTTGATCCTGTGTTTACAGGTCTTCAAGGCATCTTCGAAAGTGGCAATATGGTGTAAACTGCTATCTTTGCCCTTAAGGATGAGTTTTTTCACTTCCTCCAGATCAAGGTCTTTTATCGGTCCCTTCCCATTGCTCACCTGGTCTACCAGATCGTTATGCAAAAGCACAAGTTGTCCGTCTTTCGTGGTACGCAGATCCAGTTCCACATAGTCGGCCCCTATTGAAATTGCCTCCTCAATGGATGCGATCGTATTTTCAGGCTTAATTAAGTGGCTTCCCCGGTGGGCAATAACAATGAAAGCATTTTTGCTTTTTGGTAATGGCTG
>Ga0065714_10064596_pt1 | contig 30781 bp, 26 predicted proteins | sample MisRhiReplicate2_FD_59101 | JGI IMG/M metagenome (GOLD analysis project Ga0065714, IMG submission 59101) | Miscanthus rhizosphere microbial communities from Kellogg Biological Station, MSU, sample Rhizosphere Soil Replicate 2: eDNA_1 v2... | ecosystem: Host-associated > Plants > Roots >... | reverse complement strand
TCAGTTTCATGTCAAAGAGCAAGGGGCAGCTAAACCAATTCATAGGCGCCGCCGGCGTCAGGACGAAAGTGTGCTTAAAAAAGTTCTTGACATCGATCGTCGCTTCATAGATGCGATCTCTGCGTTAAAAATTACTGTTAACGCCGAGAGATCGCAAAGATACGCCAAAGACCGCAGAGAAGATAGATCAACTCCCAATACAGTAGAGATTCTTCTCGCCGCGAATGAAGATTCTGTCATCCGTGTAATCGGTGGCTACTTTCCTGACTTGTTGTTCGAAGCGGGCGTTTCCCCAAAAGCAAACAGATGCGAGACCGTGCGCACGATCACCAGTCCATCCGAAATGGCCGGGGTGGCCATCATGACCTCGCCCACCGGGTTTTTCGCCAGCAACTCGTATTTCGGTCCGGCCTTCACGACAAACACGTCACCATCTTCGCTGGCAAGGTAAATCTTGCCGTCAGAGGCAACAGGTGAGGCAGTGAACGCACCGCCGGTCCCACCTATTCGCTCCTGGTAAACACGCTCGCCGGTCTTAGCGTTATAAGCCGTTAACACACCCTGAATAGAACAACTGTAAAGCAACTCGCCATAGACGATTGGCGTGGACATGTATGGACCGCCGCGCTGCTTGCTCCACGCAATGAACTCGCTCGATTCCTTGCCATCTTTCAGGGTCAGGTCGCCGTTGCCGCCTGGTCGAATAGCATAGATTGGCTGCACTGGCGGGTAACCACTGGTGACGAAGATCAGATCGTGGGCCACAAAAGGTGTCGGCGTGGTGATCTCTGACATTGGTCCCAGCCGCCACAATTCTTTTCCAGTTGCGGGATCGTAACCACGGATCGCCTTGGTCCCGTTGGCGATCAGCTCCGCGCGCTGCTTTCCTTCATAAACTGTCGGCGTGCCCCACGAAGAGAGCTCTTCTCGCGGAGTTTTCCAAACGAGTTTTCCCGTCTTAATGTCGTAAGCAGCGATGAACGAGTTCTTTTGAATGTCGGCCTGCACGATGACGAGGTTCTTGTAGATAATCGGCGAGCTGCCGTATTCCCACTGGTAATCGACATCGTAGAACCATCCGGAATCAAGCACACCGAGATCCTGTTTCCACAAAAGCTTGCCATTGAAGTCGTAAGCGTAAAGACCTTCTGAACCGAAGTTGGCGATCACGTATTTGCCGTCAGTCACCGGCGTCGAGGCAGCGTGCGACGACTTCGGGTGTCGCTTCACTTTCGGAATTCCTTCATATGCGGTCTGTTCCCAAAGGATCTTGCCTGTTGACTTGTCAATGCACAGCACTTTCCAGGCATGCTTGGGATCGTCTTTGACTGGCTCCACATCGCCATAGAGCCCGAAACGAGTTTCATCTTTGGGCGCACTGCTGACAGCCGTGGTCACAAAGATCTTGTCACCCCAGACCACTGGACTCGAGTGTGACAGTCCGGGGATAGCTGTTTTCCAGCGGACATTGAGTGATGTGGACGCGTCCCATTTAACAGGCTTGGCTGGTCCTTCAGTTACTCCGGTTGCGCCAGGGCCACGAAACTGCGGCCAGTTCTGTGCTCGCCCCACGGTAAAAGCAACGGCAAGGACAATAAAAGCAAATATCAATCGTTTCATTGTTGGACCTCGATGCGCTTCATTTGATTCGTCGTTTGTCCTTGCTTGAAAGTCACTGCGGTAACTTTGCCGCCTTCGACATTGAACGTGAAAGTAGTGCCACCAAAGGCGAGCGGGCGGAATGTCGTCTTATCGAGCGGCATCAATCCAAAATCCTGCCGGCCAAATCCCGTTACAAACAGCTTTCCGTCTTTGGCGGTAAATGTAAGCTCGGGACCTGCTTCTCCTTTGTATTTGCCGGTGTACGACTGGAGCGTGGCGGCGTCGATCTCGAGAGGAGGCTTGGCGCCTGCTTTTTTCAACATCTCGAGAATCGCGGCATTCTTCTCATTTCCCTCTGAGTTAGCAAGCGCGACCGTCAGCGTCTCTGGTTTGATTCCACCGCGATCGAGCGCGATCTTCACGAGTTCCGGGTTACTCTCCTGCGTGCCTTCCGTCAGAACATCATCTACTTCGTCAGAGCCTTTTTCGAGCAGCAGACGCACGACGTCGAAGTGTTTGCCACTGAGCGCCCACGTCATCGCCGTCGCCTGATAAAAGGTATCTTTCACGTTCACGTCAGCGCCGCGTGCGAGCAGGACACGAGCAACTTCAGTGTGGCCACGCTCAGCCGCTTTGAATAGCGCAGTGGTCCCGTAACGAAACTTGGCATTTACATCAGCGCCCCGATCCAGCAGCGAAGTGACGGCCGCGGCGTCGCCTTTGCGAACAGCCTCATAAAGCTGATCGTTTAGTTCCTGTTTTGAATTCGTCGTATTCTGTGGAAGCAGCAGCGCCAGTAGCGACAAGAGGAAGACCTTTTGCAGCACGAACATGATTTATCCTCGCGGTGAACAAAACAATCAGCAGTAGTGATGCGGTATCAATCGGCAGGTTCAGAGTTCAGCCTTTAGGCTGCTATCTCGGAAGGCAAGCTAAAGCTTGAACTCTAAACTGCATTACTAGACGGAACCTGCTAGAATTCAGAAAAAATGTAAACGCAGCAACGTGAGCTTACGTATTGTACATCCTTAAGGTTGCAAGCGCGCATATACTTCTAATCGCTTTTCTACTTTCGAGTGAGGGGCCTTCAAAATGACTACCCTTATCTCCATTTATTTGAATCTTTGTCTTGCATTTTCAGTTGTCGCCGCGAGCGATTGGGCCGAATGGCGTGGGCCGGCTCGCGACGGTATCTCGTCGGAAAAGAACCTGCCGTCGAAATGGTCTCCGACCGGGGAGAATCTCGCGTGGAAAGCGCCGTATGGCGGCCGCTCGGCGCCCATCGTGATGGGAGATCGAGTTTACCTGCAAAACATCGCAGGCAAGGGCGAGACCGAACAAGAGCGGCTCATGTGCTTCAACGCCGACACCGGCAAGCTGCTCTGGGAGCATCGCTTCAATGTCTACTTGAGCGACGTGCCGCCACATCGCGTCGGCTGGGCTTCTCCGGTTGGTGATCCGGCGACGGGAAATGTCTACGTGTTTGGCGTGGGCGGGAATCTCATCGGCTTGAATCGCGATGGAAAAGTTTTGTGGGAACGTTCGCTCGGCGAAGATTTTGGACTGTTGACCACGCATGGCGGTCGCACAGTCTCACCAATTATCGATGGCGATCTCGTGATCGTGAGCGGCGTAACATTCCAGTGGGGTAAGCACGGAGGCGGTGCGCATCGCTTCATGGCCTTCGACAAGAAAACCGGTGAGACTGTTTACGTTAGCGCTCCGGGAGGCCGGCCTTACGACACCACCTATGCGCCCCCGATTATCGTCAACGTCAATGGGACGCGCCTGCTCATTCAGGGAGCCAGCGATGGCGTGGTCCATGCGATCAAACCACAGACGGGCGAGCCGGTCTGGAAATATGAGATCAGCAAGCGAGGGCTCAACACGGGAGTCGTCGTACACGGCAATACCGCGATCCTCACGCATAGTGAAGAGAACCTCGCGTCAAGCGAGATGGGAATGATGGTCGCGGTTGACGCCACAGCGAAAGGCGCGATCACCAAAGACCAAATCAAATGGTCTACGTACGGCTGGCAGGGTGGATTCTCGTCACCAGTGCTCGATGGCGATCGTCTTTATCAGATCGACAACAGCGCCAACATCGCCGCCTTCGATGTAAACACCGGCAAGCAACTCTGGCTGCAAAACCTTGGAACCATTCAGAAAGCATCGCCGGTGCTGGCCGACGGTAAGCTGTATGTCGGTACGGAAAATGGAAAGTTCTTCATACTGAAACCGAGTGCGACCGGATGTGAGATTCTCGATCAGGATCAATTGGGAACGGAGGCGCAGCCCGAAGCAATCATTGGGTCCGCTGCCGTCTCCAATGGCCGCATCTTTTTCGCCAGCGACTCCAATCTTTATTGCATCGGTAAAAAATCGAACCACACTTCTTCGGACAGGCCCTCGACCGTGGCAGTCGGAACCAACGTGAGTTCGGGTCCCGTGACTCACGTGCAGGTCGTGCCAACTGAATTGATACTCAAAGCCGGAGACAAGGTGAATTTCCGCGCCCGATTATTCGATGCGCAAGGTAATTTCATTCGCGAGGAACCAGCGGCAAGTTGGTCACTCGACCAGTTGAAAGGCACTATCGAGAATGGACACTTCACGGCAGGCTCGGATACAGCCGCGCAAGCTGGTTGGGTCAAAGCCACAGTTGACGGCGTAACCGGTACAGCGAACGTCCGTGTCTTTCCTCCATTGCCGTGGAGCGAAACTTTCGATTCCTTCGCAGTCAATACGCTTCCGCCTGCCTGGGTCAACACGACGCTGAAGTTTGCCGTGCAGGATCAGAACGGAAACAAAGTGTTGACCAAGTTAACTACCGGCTCATCACTACTCACACGCGCGCGTGCTTACATAGGCCCGTCCGACTGGTCCAATTACACTATCGAAGCCGACGTCTCGGCAACGCAGAAACGACGCCAGCAAGGTGACGCCGGTGTAATCGCCCAACGCTACGGGCTGACTCTTTACGGCAATAGCCAGACGCTGCATATTGAGCCGTGGCAGCCCGAGATAAAACGCACAACGTCTATTCCCTTTGCGTGGAAGCCGGATACGTGGTATCGCCTTAAGCTACAGGTTGAGAATCTACCCGACGGAACGACGCGCGCACGCGGAAAAGCCTGGCCGGCCGGCGAGCCCGAGCCCGCCGCGTGGATGATCGAACGCATCGACCCGATTCCTAACCGGCAGGGAGCGCCCGGAATCTTCGGCAACGGTCTCGCTGAACTCTACTTCGACAACATAAAGGTGTACGCGAACAAATGAGAGTTAAATATATAAAATCCAACGCCATCATCACCCGACTTACCATTTCCCTTTGCGCGCTGCTCCTGCTGACTGCTGCATACTGCCTCGCGCCTTCTGTTTCGGCATCGGATCCCGGTTCGGGTGATTGGCCCATGTGGGGAGGGACGCCGGATCGCAATATGGTCTCAAACATGAAGGGTGTGCCGACGAGTTGGGACGTCAAGACAAAGAAGAACGTGAAGTGGGTGGCACAACTCGGTTCCCAGAGCTACGGCAATGTGGTCGTCTCGGGTGGCATGGTGTTCGTCGGCACGAACAACGAGGGACTGCGCGACCCAAAGATCACCGGCGACAAAGGCGTCCTCATGGCGTTTCGCGAATCAGACGGCGCGTTTATGTGGCAGATGGTCCACGACAAACTTGCCGCAGGCCGGGTGAACGATTGGCCGTATCAGGGCATCGCTTCTTCGCCATTAGTCGATGGTGATCGTGTTTATTACGTTTCCAATCGCGCCGAGCTCATGTGTCTCGACACGCAGGGCTTTCGCGACAAGGAGAATGATGGTCCGTTCACCGACGAAAAACTAACTGGCGAAACAAACGCTGACATAGTTTGGAAGTTTGACATGATTGAGGAAGTTGGCTCACTGCCACACAACCTGGCGAACTCATCGCCCGTCATGTATGGCGACCTGATCTATGTCAGCACTTCGAACGGCCAGGACGAGAGCCACGTAAACATTCCTTCGCCAAAAGCGCCGGCCATCATCGCCGTCAATAAAAAGACCGGCAAGCTGGTCTGGGAAGATAACTCGGTGTTCGACAAAATCCTGCACGGCCAGTGGTCCTCGCCAACGGTGGGAACAATTGGCGGCGTGGTCCAACTGGTCCACGCGCAAGGCGATGGGTGGATTCGCGGCTACGAAGCTTTGACAGGGAAGAAACTCTGGGAGTTTGACACCAATCCGAAAGACTCTGTCTGGCCCAAGACCCGGAATGAATTGATCAGCACGCCGGTCATCTATCAGGATCGCGTTTACATTTCCAACGGACAGGACCCGGAACACGGCGAGGGCGTGGGCCACATGTATTGCATCGACGCGACCAAGCGCGGCGATATCACGCAGTCTGGGCTGGTGTGGCATTTCGATAAGATTCGCCGCTCGATCTCGACGCCGGCCATAAAGGACGGCATTGTTTACCAGGCTGATTTCAGTGGCTTTCTCTACGCGCTGGACGCAAAGACAGGTCAGCCTTACTGGCAGCACGATCTCTTCGCCGCAGTCTGGGCTTCGCCGCTCCTCGTGGACGGCAAAATCTATCTCGGCGATGAGGATGGTGACGTCGTGATCATGCAGGAAGGTAAAACCAAGAAGGTGCTCGGTGAAATCAACATGGGGAGCTCTGTTTACTCGAGTGCTGTTCCGGCGAACGGAATGCTCTTCATCTCCAATCGCAATCAACTATTCGCACTAGCGGAAGAGTCCGCAGCTAAACCCGCCACCGCACGCAATTGAAGCAACAGAGGTTTCCCGCAAAGGCGCAAAGAGGCAAAGTGTACACGCCCTTTCTTCTTTGCCACCTTTGCGCCTTTGCGTGAAAAAACTTTATGAATTTGACAGGGTTTGATTTCCAACCTCGTAGCCGCGTGATCTTTGGCGCCGGGGTAATCAACCGTTTGGGCGAACTGGCGCGCGAGTTGAATTTTCAGCGGACGTTGCTCGTTGCGGATCGCGGGCTCGTTGCGTCGGGACACGTCGATGAGGCTGTTGGTTCACTGGGAAACGCGGGCGTTGAGGTCTTTCGTTTTCATGATTTCGAATCCAACCCTGACTCGAGAATGGTCGAGGCCGGAGCCGCTTTCGCTTCGCCGTTGAAAATTGATTCGATAATCGGGCTCGGCGGCGGCAGCTCGATGGACTGCGCCAAGGGCATTAATTTCCTGCTGACCAACGGCGGCCGCATGGCTGACTATCGAGGCTATGGCAAAGCAACGCATCCGATGTTGCCGATGATTGCCATACCGACAACTGCCGGGACTGGAAGTGAAGCACAAACTTACGCGTTAATCTCCGACGCAGAGACTCACGTGAAGATGGCTTGCGGCGATCCGAAGGCGGTGTTTCGAGTTGCCCTCCTCGATCCAGCCCTCACCTTGTCGCAACCACGCGGCATCACCGCCACCGCCGGCTTTGACGCCATCGCTCACGCGGTCGAAACCTTCGTCACTACCAAACGCAATCCTCTTTCCGAGATCTTTTCGCGTGAAGCGTGGCGATTACTTGAGCCTAACTATGAACGCGTGCTCAACCAACCGAGTGATTTGGAAGCGCGAGGCGCGATGCAGTTGGGCGCGTTCTACGCCGGAGTCGCGATTGAGAATTCGATGCTCGGCGCTACTCATGCCTGTGCCAACCCTCTGACTGCGCGCTATGGAACTGATCACGGGGCGGCGATCGCGATGTTGCTTCCTTCCGTTGTGCGTTGGAATGAAAGCGTCGCCGCTGAGCAGTACGGGATGCTCCTCAACTGGTCCAGCGTGGCAGGCAAACAAAGTGATCTTAGCGCTACCGAAGCACTGGCGCGACGACTGGAAGAATTGGCTGAGGCGGGTGGCTTGCGCAACAAACTCAGCACAACGGGTGTTAGCCAAACTGATTTGCATGATCTTGCAACTGAAGCGGCGGAGCAGTGGACTGGCACTTTCAATCCGCGACCTTTCAATAAAGAAGGAGCAATCGAGGTTTACCAATGCGCGTATTGAAGACGTTACTCCTGGTTCTTTGCCTCGCAGTTTCGGCGATGGCCCAGGACACGCCGGCAGCGAACTGGTCACAGTTTCGCGGTAATCACTCGCTAACGGGCGTGTCGGAGTCGAACGTACCAACGTCGCTGAAACAACTGTGGACTTATGAAGCGGGCGATTCCATCGAATCGTCGGCGGCTATCGTTGGCAGCACCGTCTTTGTCGGGTCGCAAAAAGGCGAACTTGTTGCACTTAATCTCGAAAACGGATCTGTTTACTGGAAATTCTCGACCGGGTCGCCGATCGGCGAGTCGTCGCCGGCATATGCCGGCGGCGCGGTCTACATCGGTGATCTGGGAGGCTGGCTAAATGCGCTAAACGCATCTGACGGCAAAAAGCTCTGGGCCTTCAAAACCAACGGCGAGATCAAATCGTCACCGGTGGTTGTGGGCGACCGAGTTTTGATCGGCTCCTACGACGAACATCTCTATTGCCTCTCGGCACGCGACGGTTCGCTGCTCTGGAAGTTCAAGACGAATGGGCCGGTTCACTCGACGCCTGGTATTTCCGGAGGCGTGGCTTTCATCGCCGGCTGTGATGAATTGTTCCGCGCGATTCGCATCGCCGATGGTAAGGAAGTGTTCAATGTTTCTTCAGGTGCTTACACGGGCGCGTCGCCGGCGCTGCGGTCGGGCTCAGCTTTCTACGGAACGTTTGATAACGAAGTGTTGAGTGTGAATCTTGCGCAAAAGCAGATTGTCTGGCGTTATCAACATCCGGAGCGAAAGTTTCCGTTCTACTCGTCTGCGGCCGTGACGACAACGCGTGTGGTTGTTGGAGGCCGCGACAAGCTGGTCCATGGATTGACATTGTCAGGCAAAGGCGTTTGGACGTTTGCGACACGTGCGCGGGTGGAGTCGTCGCCGGCAATCGCGGGCGGGCGCGTGTTTGTGGGATCGAATGACGGGCGCTTCTATGTTTTGGGGTTGAATGATGGAGCGAAGCTTTGGGAGTTCAACGCGGGCGCGCCGTTGTCTGCCTCACCTGCGATAGCTAACGGCCGGATCGTGATCGGCTCACAAGACGGGCGCCTCTATTGCTTCGGTTAATCTGTACAGGATTTGCAAGATTTTTCAAGATTTCTTTCTTGTTCATCCTGAAAATCTTGTTCATCCTGTCTAAAAATACTTCGCCAGCGTGGTCCTGGCGGGTTTCCTCGTCATCAGCGAAACGACGATCATCAACAGCGCTGAGATCAGCACCATCGGAACGACCGGCATAAAACCAAATACAGCCGTGCCTCCTGGAGTTCTCGACAAAACCTCGACACCTCCAGGCGCCCAGATGATCGTCGCTGGTCCAGGCGCGGGCGCCGGAACCATTGCCTGCAACACTGCAACAGCAACCACTGACAGCGCAGTCCAAACCGTTACCGCAAGCGCACCCCACTTGGTGCTTCCTCTCCAAAACAAGGCCGCCACCAACAACGGTGATAACGCCGCGTAACCTGAAAACGCGTACTGGATCGCAAGCTCAAAAATCGTCTCCGGTGCACGCAACGCGACCGCGTAAGCCAATAGTGTGATCAGGATGATGAAGATGCGTCCGGTTTGCACCTGCACAGACTCGCCGAAGCGAGTCTTCCCCCCGTAGAAGGCGAAGACGTCCTCCGTGAACATTGTCGATAATGCGAGAATCTGCGAATCGCTCGCCATCACCGCCGCCATGATGCCGGCGCCCAACAAGCCTGCGAGCCAGAGTGGCGCGTAGCGTTGCAGCAAAAGCATGATGACATCATCCGCGCCCGACTTCTCACGCAACTCGTCGCGTGCTTCGGGCGCCATGTTTCGACCTTGAGTCGCCAACACCCTGCGCGCCTCCTGCTTGGCGCGGATCTCCGGGATGTCAGTCACACGATTTGCCATCACGCCGAGGAACACGCACGGCAGCCAGATGGCAAGTATGCACAGCGGATAGAAGATTACGGTCTTCTTGAACTGGCTCATCTTTCGCGCAGTCAGACAGAAGATCAGGATGTGCGGAAAAGCGATTGCCGAGAGGGGAATGAACGTGTAGCTGAAAAAGTAATAAGGCGAGATTCGCTCGCGCGTCAGCAGTGAAGACATCGGCGACGCTTGTAACGCCTGCGCCGCGGTGCGAAAGCCTCCCATCCCAACACCAATAACGATCAATGCAAGCGCGCCAAAACACAGGAAAAGCACAGTCTGGAAGGTGTTGACCCAGGCAGTGCCGCGCATCCCGCCGAAGAACACGTAACTCATCACCACTAACGCGACGATGGCGCCCCCAAACCAATATGGGACCAGTCCACCGCTGATTGCGTAGAGCGTCGTACCGCCACCCATGATTCCGATGATGATGTAAGGAACCAGCAACACTGCCTGAACGACAAAGATCGTCGTGCCGATGTGACTGCACTCCCAGCGGTCTCTAAACATCTGCACCGGCGTCATGAAGCCGTGCTTCTTGCCGAGTGCCCAGACGCGCGTTCCGATCAGGAAGATCGTCAGTGGAATGACCAGACCAGACGAAGAAGCCATCAAGCCGAATGTCACTATGCCGTTGTTGAATGCGTGTCCGGACGAACCAAGAATCGCGAAGGCCGTCATGTTCGTGCCGAACAGCGAGAAGAGAAACACGAATGGTCCAAGCGAGCGGCTCGCGAGAAAGTAGTCTTCAGCTTCCTCTTTTCCCCTCGCGCGGCGAAAAGCAAAGATGCCGATGTAGAGAACGGTTGCGAGATAGAGGAAGACTACGATTGCAGGAATCAACGCGCTTCGTCCTCCCTGGGATTCGCTTTTTCAACCTCTTGTTCAAGGTGCGCTGGCCACGCGAAAGTGACGAGCAACCACATCAACAGCGCGGCGGCGATGGAGAAACATCCTTGATAAAAGAGTCCGATTGGGATGAAACCGAAAACCAGGTAGGAACTCCGCCAGAACCAGATGTCCTGGTGAAGTATGTAGAGGGCGGCGACAGCAACAACCAGGAGGAGTTTTTTCACGGAGGCCAGAAAGTAGCACAAGGCACTGTTATCGTGTCAAGCTTTTGAGAAGTGAGGACACACGAAACAGCGCAAAAGAACGGAACTTAGACACGGATTTACACGGATGAAGACGGATTTAGATCTGTCTTCATCCGTGTGAGTCTGTGATCTTTGCGCGAGATGATATGGTGACGTTTAATCATGCGGTCGAGGGTCTTTCGATCGACTGACAGAACGCGAGCCGCTGCCTGCTTGTTTCCGCGAGTGTGCTCCAGCACGCGCGCGACATATCGCCCTTCAATCTCCGATAGCGTGACCCAGTCTTCGACAAGCAGTTCACGTTTTTCTGACTCTTCGCATGCGGGCGGTAAGACTATCGTTGCGGAGTTCAGGCGATCGAAAAGATCACTCCGAAACCTTCCCGCGGCGACTTCCTGTTCAACGTTACGCTTGCCGGCAGCGATCACGCGCACATCTACTCTTTTCGTTTGCAATAGATCGAGCAATGTTTCCTGAAAAGATAAATTTGTTTCGGTGATCTCATCGAAGAAAACAGTGCCGCCACCAGCTTGCTCAGACAACTCCGCTTCGATTAATTCGGTATGGATCGAGTCACAGTTGATTGTGATAAACGGCTGTTCGCGGCGGCTGCTGCAATTATGGATAGCGGAGGCGACCAGTTCCCTTACTGGGCCTGAGCCGCCAATCAGCAGTACTGGTAGATCCGTATTGGAAACACGGTCCACCTGCTTCATTACCTCTATAAACGCCTGGCTGCGTTTCACCCCCTCGATGTCTGAGTGATACGCAGCCATGCGCCCCGTGGGTGAGGATCTCTGTATGTGATTTGGTAACTGCTCGCGCACCGTTCGTTCGTCGTCTACAAGCACTTTCCCAGTCCTTCAAACTCAATCATTGCAGGAGGGGGACGGCGACCTCGCCCTGGCCGCCGTCCCCCTTCTCTACGCGCGAGGAATGCACTGCTTACAACGCGCGCGCCTCCTGAAACTTACTTCACAGCCGGGTTGCAAACGCTTGTAGACAGGAGGTGTTTCAACAGGACAGTAGGCTAAGCCGTCTCCGAAAACTGCGCAATTGGGGAGAATCCTGAGCGCAACTCAGTTAATTCCTGAGCATTTAGACACCTATTCCACTTCTATGAGCCCGACAATTATCGCGTAACGCACGAGACCCGCGACGTCATGTATGCCGAGGCGTTCCATCAACTGGGCGCGATGGGTTTCGACGGTTTTGACGCTGATCTCCAGCACCTGCGCGATCTGTTTAGTCGTGCGACCTTCCGCGATCAGACGCAGCACCTCGCGTTGTCGCGGGCTGAGCGTGGCGAGAAGATCCCTTTTTGTCGTGCCCGAGCCCTTGCCAAAGGCCAGTAAAGTCTTTCGCGACGTTTCGGGCGAGATGTAGACTTCGCCGCGAATAACGGTTTGAATTGCCTGTTCAAGCTCCGTACTGGCGGCGCTCTTGGGTAAGAAGCCGGCGGCTCCTTCGCGCAAAGCACGGATGGCGTACTCTCCGGCTTCGTGGACCGTCAACACAATCACGCGTATCTCGGGAAAGTTCTTTGTCACCTGGTCCAGGACCTCAAAGCCGCTTCCCTCGGGCATGGTGATGTCGAGCAAGATGAGGTTTGGTTTGAGTTCCGCCAGTAGTTCGAGGGCTTCCGTGCCCTTGCCTGCTTCCGCGACGACAACTACGCCTGCGATTTTTTCGACCAGGGCACGAATACCTGCGCGCACGAGGGCGTGATCGTCAGCGATAAGGACGCGAACAGGCTTCATCCGATTGTGCAGCCTTGTTTTTCTCAGTCTGGTTTCAATCAGGCTCGTGAGAGTTAAACAAATCAAAACCGTTGCTATTGGTTTTCGCGAGCATCATTGCAGGATCTACCTGATCCAACAATCAGGAATAACCTGAGGCGGGGAGGAGAGCGCGTCTGTAAGATTAATCTTTTGCTCTGCTAATTAAAAGCAGTTAGAATCCGAAACTATGAAACGTTACCGCGAACAACGCGAAGAATTGCTCAAGACTTAATTCAAAAACTTACAAACAATGCTCACTTCTTGCGGCGCGTGATAACACCGGAGTCTATCGTCTCGCCGGTGCGCGAGATGGCCTGGAAGTACATTTGATCGCCTGCGACTTCAAACAACATGAAGTGCATGTCTTGATCGTATGACTTCTCGATCAATGGCGACGACTCCTTAACATCGCCAGTTCTTAATTGACCGCCGGCTCCTGAGACGAAATAGTAAATCCCTTTCTGCGGTTTGATCCTTTCGTACACGTGATCGTGACCCGTCAGTACAACGTCAACGCCATACTTCACAAAGATCGGTTCCACCACTTCACGGAGCTGGCCATCGGAACCGTGTTTCTTTGCGGAAGAGTACGGCGGATGGTGAAAGAAGCAGACTTTCCATTCTGAAGTGTCTTTGGCCAATTCACTTTCCAGCCACGCCACCTGTTTCTTGTCCATGTAGTTGCTATTCAACGAATAGAAAGCGACGTTACCCTTCTTGAAACGGTAGTACTCCTTGCCATTCATATTGAAGTTTTCGTAATTGACTTGCAGCGGCTGATCGTGATTTCCCAACGTTGCATAAAACTTCACTTTGTCGGAGAGAAGTTTTCTGTACGGCTCGGCGAATTTCTTTTCAAAATCCTGAGGCGTCTCACCACCATAAAGATTGTCACCCATCATCAGAACGAACTCGAACGGAAAGGCCGCGCGATATTGGACCATCATGTTTCCGACGTCGCTCTGTTTTGACGATCCGGAGCCGGTGTCGCCGATAACCGCGAAACGAAGTGAACCATCCTTCAGCGGCAGCGCCAGTTTCACCGGCGAAGTAGCTGAATCGTTTTTGGGCGTACTGCCGTTGAGTTTTTGCGCCGGCGCAGCAGTGCAGAGACTTGCAACAACCAACGCGACTAGCAGTAATTTTGAACTAAGAAACTTTCGCATGGCCCAACTCCTATCTGCGGGTGGTCACGGGTGGCACCCTCCCTCAAGGTAATGCATCCGGCATGAAATCAAGAATCACATTACTTTCTCGATCGACCAGAAGCAGATTGCGACCGACGAACCTGTATCGCACTTCCTTCGGCAACTGCGGCAGCTTCGCCAACAGTGTTGCGGGCATCTCTGAGAGTTCGGCGCTTGCGGCATACGGATAGTTCACACGCAGCACAACACCCTGCAATTCTGTTTCAAACGCGATATCGCGAAGGTCTTTTCGATCCTTGCCTTGAAATTCGTTCTTTAGCGTGCGGCGGATGAAGCTCGCAATGTCAGGCGTGAACAGGTCACCGCGCTTGGCACCCTTGCGTGCGTTCCTGAGCGAGCCCTCGAGAGTCGTGCGGTACGTTTGAATCTGTTCCGGCGTCGCATCCTTGGAGAGTTTTGGCGCTTGCTCCCTGACCTGATTATGCAGCTTCACATAATCTTTAACCTGATTCTCAAAAGCCTGGATGGCGGCTTTCTCAGCAGGCGAAGTCACTGGCGGAGCCAACGCGGGATGATCACTCTTTTGCGCAACCGCACCGGCGACGGTGAAGCTGAGGACAATTAAAGAGACACCTACTGCACGCAATAGGTCTTCAGTTATGTGTTTCATCACCGCGAAAATAGCAAGGAGGGTGCCAAGTTGTTCGCTGGCCGTACCTATGTGCTTGTAAGCTCAGAAAATGAGTTTCTGCGAGGTGGTTGTTTGGTCTGCGTTCACTGTTGTGTATCGGCGTGATGCAGGTGTTTACGCGAGGTTTGGTGGCAAGACAAACTGCCCGAGGTGTGGGCCGGAATAATTTTGCGCGGTGCGTAGCGCAAGCTCTAAAGCTTGCCTGGTCAACTCAGGCCTGATCACTGCATCGACAAATCCACGCGCAGCGGCATACTTCGCATCGAGCTCCATATCATAAGTCGCACGGACTTTATCCATCTCTTCGATCAGTGCCTGGTCCGGCGACTCACCATTCTTCTTTAACTTCTCGAGTTGACTGCCGAATACAGCCTGCACTGCCGAGTCGCCTTCCATTACTCCCATTCGACCAGTAGGCCAGCTATAGATGAAATCGGGATCGAAACCTTGTCCCGCCATCGCGTAGTAACCGGCGCCCGACGCATGATTCACGGTCAAAACGATCTTAGGAACCGTCGCGGTCGCCATTGCTTCTACAAACTTCGCTCCGGCACGAATAATCCCTGAATGTTCAGCATCAGAACCAACCATGAATCCGGAAACATCCTGAACAAACAACAAAGGCGTCTGATGCCGGTTGCAGGTCTCGATGAAATAAGCGACCTTTTCGGCTGACTCGGTGTAGATGATGCCGCCAAACCTCGGAGGCTTGCCGCCGGGCACGCGTATCATGCCGCGATGGTTTGCAATCACTCCGATTTGAATACCGCAGATACGAGCGTGGCCCGTGATCATTTCCCTGGCATAGTCGGACTGGAACTCGTCGAGATGACCTTCGTCCAGTAAACACTCGAGCAGCTTTCGTGCGTCGTAAGGTTGTCGATGATCCTCGGGAATGATGTCGTAGAGTTCATCGGGTGATCGCAAGGGCTCGGATGCCCCTGCGACAGAAGACGACGTTGGCCTTGGCAACTCCGAAACAAACTCTCGTATCTTCTCAATGCACGTTTGATCGTCGGCAACTCGGTAATGGGCCACGCCAGATAGCTCGTTGTGAGTGCGAGCGCCACCGAGAGTTTCATTATCGATCGTCTGTCCGGTCGCGCCTTTTACAAGGTTCGCGCCTCCCAACCCCATGAACGATGTTCCTTCAACCATGATGATGATGTCAGACAGCGCCGGCAGGTAGGCGCCGCCGGCGATGCACGGTCCCATCACGGCTGAAATCTGCGGCACCTTCAAATAGCGACGCATGATCGAGTTGTAGTAAAAGATGCGCGATGCACCGTACTGGCCGGGAAACACTCCGCCCTGATACGGAAGATTCACACCCGCGGAATCGACGAGGTAAATGATCGGCACGCGCGAACGCATCGCAATTTCCTGTGCGCGCAGGATCTTCTTGATCGTCTCGGGCCACCACGATCCCGCCTTGACCGTGGCATCGTTTGCAACAACGACGACTTCCCTGCCCTCGACGGGACCAACCACGGTAACGACGCCTGCGCCCGGGACGCCTCCGTCGTACTGGTCATAGGCCACGAGCAGTCCAATCTCCTGCGCGTACGATTCTTTATCGAGCAGTAGCTCGATGCGCTCACGCGCAGTCAGCTTGCCCTGCTGATGCTGGCGATCGATCTTGTCGGGACCACCACCCTGGCGAAGCCGGGTCTCGAGTTGACTCAGCTCTTCGGTGAGCTCGCGCAAACGTGATGGTGTTGTGGCGGTTTTTTTCATCAGCTTGTTTTCTACAAGATTTACAAGTTGTCACATGATATACAGGATTAATCTTGTAATCCTGCAACATCCTGTAAATCCTGTCACCAGATCATGCGAAGCAATGTGTTCGCATTCGTCTTTGCGGGAATGCCTTCGAGAATAGCAACGCGGGAGTCACGCAACTCCATCACAACTCCGCCTGCTGAAGTTTGCCACTCGATGCGATCGTCTTTCTGAGCGGTCACATTCGCATCCGCGTATCGCTTCGTAGTGCGCTTTGCGTAAGCATCAAAAAACTCCCTCGCGTCCTGCGGTGTGTCCCAGGCTGTCAACTGTGCCACAAACGTCTCCCCCGGCTTGCTCGTCTCATATAAGGCAAAACGATCTCCACCCCAGCCGGCAGACCCCTGCTTTGACTCAGTCGATCCAGTCAAAAACTCGTCGAGGATCAGGAAATATCCCCACTCGCCATTTACATCGTAGTCAATCCGTTTCCAGGACGGCCCAAGGACGTTCTTGAAATCAGGCAGAGTAAGTTTTTGCGGAGCTTCGTAAGAGAAGTATTTGTCGGCATGAAGGATCTGCTCGCTTGATTGCGGCAGCTTCGTAAACGCTTGTGACACCACTTGCCATCCGCCGCGCTTGTAAAGCTGAGTGGCCCATGCGGAACCTTCTTCATAAGGAAACAGCAGCGACTCACGCAACGCGCGCGGCGCTTGTTTGAACTGTTCCGTAGCAATTTCCTGCGAGCCTAAACTGCGAATAAAAGCCAGCGCTACCAGCGGGTTCTTCGCCATGTAGAGTGTCATGGCCAACGTCGCATCGCCTTCGATGAGGGCGTGCGCGGCGAGCTCAGCGTCGGAATCCCCTTTGGGCCAGTTTTCAAAACGCTTGAGATTGAAGTGCTGATCCTGTAGAGCATGGGTCAGCTCGTGGGCCATCACCGGTTTTTGGCCTTCCAGTTCGATCCAATCCGCCAGATAAAACTGCTGTGCTTTCGGATCGTAATAACCTGCAACTTGTTCGGTCAGCAGCTTGATCAGAAAAGAACGATAGGCAAACTCTTTTGGCGCGAGGCCAAACGCCTTGAGCAGGACTTCAGAAGCGTGCATCTCTTCCGGCGTGGTTTCAGTATCGAGGTTCTTGATAATCATCCGCTCGATATCAGCGCGCGACTGGGCGCCGCTTTTCACTGCTTTGAGTATCGAGAGTTCTCGCAGTTCGCTTGTTTCTTTAAGAACGGCGGCAGTCGTGGAAACAATAGCAGCGTTTTGGGCGGCAGCCGGCGCCGCCGTCTGGGCCTGGCCGTGCGGCAGGAAGCTGCCAGCGCAGAGACAAAACAAGGCCAGTAGGGCCAGACCGCCAGTAATTTTCTTTGACATAATTGGTCTTTCGCTCTTATAGTCCGCTAAAACGTTTACAGCTAAAGTTTGGATCGGGAATTTGTCCCCTCTCGCGCTTATGAGTCCGGAAGGCTTTGCTCAGATGACAAGCCCTGCCCCTGAAGATGTATTCGGCGTTTGGCACGAAACCTTGCTGCGCGTGCGTTATGCCGAAACGGACAAGATGGGCATCGTTTATTATGCCAACTATTTGGTCTGGTTCGAAATCGGGAGAACGGATTACTGCCGCGCGCGCGGGTTTTCTTACCGCGACATGGAAGAGAGCGAGGATGCTTTTTTGGTCGTCGCTGAGTCGTATTGCCGCTACAAAGCTCCCGCTTTTTACGACGACGAACTAATAGTTCGTACACACATTACGGAATTACGTAAACGCTCGCTTCGTTTTGGATATGAGATTGTTCGTGCTGCGAGTGGACAAGTTGTTGCTGAAGGCGAAACGGGACACGTCGTCACTGATTCCCACGGGCGCGTGCGCTCATTTCCCGAAGGGTATGCGCAGAGATTGCTAGCTCAGCCTTTGAATAAACCTTCCTCTGGTTCAATCGTGCCGACTCAGATCGCGCCGGAATAGATCTTCTTTTCTCGCCACAACTCATCGCACCACGGTGTTTCAGATCCAGAAGCCCCAGTTCTTTTTGTAACTTTTTTCAACTTCGTTCGTTTTAACTTCAGAACCCGGTGACCTACACCGGAAAAATTGAAAGCCTCGTTGCTAGTTGCGATAGCAACGAGGCTATTGGTGACAATAACAGTTCGATTGCCTCGCGGCGCTCAAGCTGCATCATCGACGCCCGCATCTTAGCGCACCTGGTGGACGAGCTACAAACGAGGAGGGTCTACCATGCGCCGCTGTGCGATTCTCTGCGCCGTCGTCTCCCTTTTGCTTCCGCTGAGTGCGTTTGCCCAGTCACAAGCACCTGAAGCTGCCGTCAACCTGTTCAATAACGCCTTAAAGAAAACCGGCAACGGAGATCTCGACGGCGCGATCGAAGACTACACTCGCGCCATCACACTGAGCTCACACTTTGACACGCGCAAGAATGCTGGAAACTCATTCACCGGTGGCAAAGACGCTGCGAGCGAGGAAGTCATAATCGTAGACCCGTTTACTGCCAGCGCATACTGCAACCGTGGACTTGCACGATATCAAAAAGGCGATAACGCAGGAGCGATTGAAGATTTCAACAAGGCAATCCGGATTCGACCGGGCTTGGCCACTGCTTATCTGAACCGCGCGGCCGCACTGCGGGCCAGTGGAGATCTGTCTGCTGCCTTGAAAGATCTCGATCGCGCAATCGCATTACAAAAGGACTTTTTTCAAGCCTACAACAACCGTGGCAGCCTGTATCTCGACCTCGGCGACCCGAATGCGGCACTAGCCGATCTCAACCACGCGATCGAACTGGACGATCATATAGCCCAACCGTTTTACCAGCGCGGCTATGCCTACCTGGCCCTGAAGAACTTCGACGCGGCGGTGACTGACTTCAACCGCGCGATTCGTTTGGCGCCTGAGACGGCGTGGGCCTATCAGGGTCGCGGAACTGCCTTGATGTATAAGGGCCAGATGCTGGAGGCAATCAATGACTTCAATCGTGCAATCGAACGCAACCCGCAGTACGCGGCCTTTTGTAACCGTGGGCTGGTGAAGCTGTTTCTGGGAGATGAGAGCGAAGCGCAGAAGGACTTTGCCGAGTGTTTGAGATTAAAACCGGAGTTCAAAACTGAACTCGAGAGAAAGATTGATTTGGCGAAGCAACTGCGACGGATCGGTAAACCAGAATAGGTCCTATCTGGCCTATATGTCCTATAGGACCTATAAGAACCGATAGGATCTATTAATCATGCGCCAAATTTAGCCGCTGAATCCCCGTCGTCTTCCCTGTCGTCTCGTCGATATCAAGCACGGCGCCACAAATCCTTACCTGACCGGTGGCATGCTCCGCGCGCCTGGCGGTGGCGGAGGTAAAGCGCGCGATAACATCCGCCTTATTCATACCGATTACTCCGGCATAACTTCCGGTCATTCCGAGATCCGTCAGGTAAGCCGTGCCGCCCGGCAAGATCCTCTCGTCAGCCGTTTGCACGTGAGTGTGTGTGCCCAGCACGGCTGACACGCGGCCATCAAGATGCCAACCCATCGCCACCTTCTCTGACGTGGCTTCCGCATGCACATCGACAATCCGAACTGTCGTTTCAGCCGGCAACGATTCCAGCACACTATCGATTATCCGAAACGGATCGTCAGAAGGTGGCATGAAAACACGGCCCATCACGTTCATCACCGCGACTTGCGATCCGTTCACTTGTCCAACCCAGTATCCACTACCGGGAGTGTTGGGCGGATAGTTTGCGGGACGAATGAGTCGCGGCTGTTTGCGAATGTAGTCGATGGCTTCTTTCTTATCGAAGATGTGATTACCGGAAGTCATCACGTCGATGCCGGAAGAAAACAACTGCTCGCATAGCTGTGGCGTGACGGAAAAGCCGCCGGCGAGGTTCTCGGCGTTCATTATCGCGAGTTCGATCTGGTGTTGCTCGCGCAGGTCCTGGATGCGTTCGAGCACAGCGATGCGGCCGGGCTTCGCGACGACATCTCCGATCATGAGGACTTTCATATGAAGAATCTGGGCTTGGAAGATAAAAAAGACCGCCAATCCCGGATCGCAATCATGAAGGCTTGCCGCATCACGATTTACGATTCACGACTCGCGGTTATTGGCAGGAGGGAGATCCGCATTGCCGTTCCGAAGCCGTAATTGAACCTGCATAGACAGGTGGGTGACCTCTTAATGACGCAGCCTCTGGCAGTTCTTAACGATGAAGAAATGCACTGGCTAAACGACCTCGGTCTCCCTAATCAACGGCGTTGGCTCAATCATCGTACACTCGGTGACGAACACCGCAGAACGTTTCCCTCCGCCGCCGCGAATAGTAGCATAGGTAGCCACAAAAAGGCACAAAAGGCACAAAAAAGAGATCGCGATCTGTAATTTATCTTTTTGTGACTTTTGTGCCTTTTGTGGCTGATATTTTGTGGCTATCCGAGGGTCAGCTTGCCGGCGCCGCCTTGCTCGTGCTCGAGGCTGGTTCGCACCTTCAACAGCCGATCGAGCATCTCCGCACATTCCGCGCTGCGCGCCGCGAGCTGCGAATCTGCTTGCTCGTGCATGTTCTTCAGCCGGTGGAGTTCGTCTGCGATGTGCAGCGCCGCGAGGATCGCTACTTTGAGCGAATCGACCGTGAGTGTGCCGGACGAGATTTCTCGCATCCGGCTGTCAACGAATTCTGCGAGTTGAATAATGTATTCGGTGTCGCCGTCAGACCGAATGTTGTAGGTCTGGTTGTAGATCTCAACACGAATCGTGGGACTGCTGGTGCTGGCTTCCATACTGCTCTTGTTGATCATGCGGCCGATCCCGGAGCTCATTTGAACTCCTCTACCATTTCGGGATCGAGAGCGGCCACTGCGTCGAGCATGGCTTCGACTTTCATGCGAATGGTCTCACGTTCGGCGAGCAGCTTCTCGACCTGATTTTCAAGTCGCTCTTTTTCATTGAGGACACTACCCATGTCGCGGTGTATGAGGGACAGTTCCTTTTCGAGGTTCTCTTTTTCCTGGCGCAGCGTTTTGGTGAGTTCGATGGTCCGATAGATCTTATCTTCCAAGTGAGAAAACTTTTCCAAACCTGACAGACCTACCATCATTCATCTCTCCAAAGTGTAGACTGAAAATCGCAGGTGCGATTATCCGTCTTCACGCCTGCAAGCGCAAGACTCATTCTGCAAACACGCGCGATTTATTTTGTCAGCGCTGCTCCGCTGCGAATGCTTCGAGCAACGACGACGTTAAACGCGAGTGGCGCTCTTCAACTTCTTCGTCGCGCAGCGTCCGTTCGTCAGAGCGATATTCGAGTCGCAACGTCACCGATCGTTTTGACGACGGAATGTTTCCACCTTCAAACGTACCGACCAACTTCACACTGCGGCAGTCAACCACATTCTGAGCGGTTACCACGTTGAAGATCTCTTCGAGCAGAACGTTGCGGTCAACCAGCAACGAGATATCGCGCGTCACCGACGGGTATCGCGGCAAGGGTGAGTATTGGATCAGTTTTGCAGGACCACTCAGGAGCGCGCCAAGGTCCAACTCCAATAGATAAACCGGTTGACGAAACTTGTAAGACGCGGCCACGTTCTCCGCCAATCGACCGATCGTGCCGATCTCGGTTCCGTCAACGAGCTTGATCAACGCAGTCTGTCCCACACGCAGATGGCGCGCGGAAGTTTGCGTGAAGCTCAACGGACTCAAGTTCATCCAATCGACCGCGGCCTCAAGCGCGCCTTTTAGATCGAAGAAGTCGAGTTCGCGTTCTGCCTGGGCTTTGTTCTCTTCAATGGCGCCGCCGGTTACGATCATCGCCAGCGCCAACGTTTCGTCCGGTAACTGTTTGGCCGCGGAAACCGTGAAAATCCGGCCAATTTCGAACAAACGCACGTCACGAATTCCGTGATTCAGGTTATGCCGCAAGGAACTCAGCAGGCCTGGCAGGAGTGTCGAACGCATCCATGCGGCATCCTCGATAATCGGGTTCGCGAGTTGAGGCTGATCGTTTTCGTGGCCGCGCAGCGAAGGAATCAGATCGAAACGATTCTCCTGCGGGATAAAACTGAAATTGATCGCTTCATCGAAGCCAAAAGCATTCAGCGCGCGCCGCAACGAACGTTGCTTCATCTCGCTCGGCTGGTATTCACCTGAAGCGGTGGATGGCGGCAGTTCGGATCCGATCTTTTCATAACCGGTATGCCGCGCGACTTCCTCGACGAGATCCTCTTCCTGTTCGATGTCTACACGCCACGACGGAACCTTGAAACTCGTGCCGCGATCTGACTGCCCCTCGTAAATGAAACCGAGCCCTTCAAGAATTCGCGAGATCTCAAGGTAGTTAACTGAAAGCGAAGTGAGCGCCGTCACGCGTTCGGGTCGAAGACTCACCATCCTATCGCTTAGCGGCTGCGGGTAAACGTCAATCGCATCTTCCGTTGCAACACCTCCTGCAAGCTCGCAGATGAGTTCGACGCAGCGTTGTTGGGCGTTCGGCACGCCTTCGCAATCAGCACCACGCTCGAATCGTCGCGACGCTTCGGTGTCCATGCCCAGTTGCCGCGCTGTTAGTCTGACGGAGTGTGGATCAAAGTAAGCGCTTTCGATCAAGACATCTGTGGTGTCTGTTGAGATCTCAGAGTCTTCGCCACCCATTATTCCGGCGAGGGCAACAGGCTTCTCCGCATCGGCGATGACGAGCATGTCAGCAGTCAGAGTTCGCTCGACGCCGTCGAGCGTCTTGAGCTTCTCACCGGGCGCAGCGCGACGAACGACGATGCGACGACCGCCGAGCTTGGCAAAATCGAAGGCATGCAGAGGTTGGCCGAGCTCGTGAAGAACGTAGTTGGTGATATCCGCGACGTTGTTGATGGGCCGCTGGCCAATCGTCTCGAGACGTTTCGCAAGCCAATCGGGCGATGGACCAATTTTCACGCCTCGAACGAGACGCGCAGCGTAACGGGGACACAGATCCGGATCCTTGATTTCAACTGAAGTCAGGTCTTTCGATCGCCCATGGGTTTTAGCAGGCGTGCCCTCAGGCAAATGCATCCGGCCTTTTTCAATCACGGCAACCTCGCGCGCGATGCCGGCGTGCGAGAGGCAATCGGGCCGGTTCGACGGCACCTCGACGTCGAGCACCACGTCGTGGTCGTGCTGCTCGGTCGCGTCAATAGCCAGACCAACCATGGTCAGCCGCTCTCGCAACTCCTCCGCGCTGAGTTTGATTTCTGTGAATTCCTTAAGCCACTCGTAACTAATGAACATTTGCTTTTGCTTGGACGAAGGTCAGTACCGGGAGCGGTAGCGACCGAGTCGGTACGCGTGTTTAACTTACGCACCCGGTCGCTACCGCTCTCGGTACTGACCTCGTTTTGTAGCCGCCCAAATCTATACTATTCAAACTTTTCCAGGAACCTGACATCGTTCTCGAAAAGCAGACGAATATCGTCGAGCTCGTACATCAGCGCGCACATTCGATCGATCCCCAAACCAAACGCAAACCCGGAATACTCCTCCGGATCGACGCCCACAGTGCGCAGCACGTTCGGATGAACCATCCCGGAGCCGCCTAGCTCGATCCAGCCGGAATTCTTGCAGATCCGGCACCCGCTGCCCTTGCACTTAAAGCAACTAAAATCAAACTCCGCGCTGGGTTCAGTGAACGGAAAATACGATGGTCGAAACCGTGTGATGGTGTCAGGACCAAACATGCGCCGCAGAAACTCCGCGACCGTTCCTTTCAAATGCGCCATCGTGATGCCGCGATCCACACACAGGCCTTCGACCTGGAAGAACATCGGGTTGTGAGTCGGATCGGGAGTATCGCGTCGAAACACACGGCCTGGCGCGATCATGCGAACGGGCACACCGCGACGTTGCATCGCGTGTATCTGGACCGTCGAGGTCTGCGAACGCAGCGCAAAACCGTCAGTAGTGTAGAACGTGTCCTGCCAAGCTCGGGCCGGATGATTTTCCGGGATATTGAGCGCGTCGAAGTTGTAGAAGTCAGTCTCGATCTCGCGGCCGTCTTCGATGGCGTAGCCGAGTGCGACAAAGACGTCTTCCAAACGTTCCCGCATCAACGTGATCGGATGGCGATGTCCGGAGCGCGGACGCCTGCCGGGCAGTGTTACGTCGATGCTTTCGCGGGCCGTGCGTTCGTCCTCGATTTGCTCCTTTAACTCCAGTTCGACTTTGTCGATCATTGCCTCGTATGTATCGACAAGCGACTGGACCAACTGGCCAAAGGCAGCGCGCTCTTCGGCCGGAATGCGACCAATCAACCTCTTCGAAGCTGCCAGTTCACTTTTCTTTCCTAAGTGGCGTGTGCGGAAGTCTGCCAAAGCGCGCTGCTTCTCAGTCAGAGTCCAATCTGATGAATCAACAACAAAGCGTTCGAACTCTTGCTCGAACGCTTTGCGGGCTGCCTCTACCTGACGCTCAGGATTATCCATTTTTATCTTCACCACAAAGACACTAAGACACAAATTATTTTTCTGTTTTGTGTCTTTGTGCCTTGGTGGTTAATTCTTCTTAACTGCCACCCACTTGCCCTGCAACTGGCCGGCATAATCAAACTCGCCCGAAAGTTTTCCGTCAACGACCGTCGCGCTCAAAACGATCACGCCGTTCTGACCTTCGACTTGAAGCGCGAGCTTGCCGTCTTTCCAGGTACCAGCCTTGATCGTCGAATCGCCGAGTTGCGAACTGCTGCTGCCCGTGACGTTCTCGCCTTCGACCTTGAGCACCAGCAAAAACGGAAACGGCTGTCCATTCGCGTCGGCAACCGCATCCCACTCACCACTCAGATTAACCGGACCAGCAGCCGGAGCAGCAGCAGGAGTAGGAGTAGGAGCAGCGGTAGCAGCAGCAGGAGTAGGAGCAGCGGTAGCAGCAGGCGTAACCTTCTTCAGCTCCATCTTCATCTTATCGGTTCCATGAACCGCCTCGCCGACGAGCTTGTCGCCATCGACTTTGGCAACAAACGTCGCATCTTTGCCAAAGCTTAGCGTGAGCGTTCCGTTTTCCAGTTTTCCATCCGTCACCTCGGCGGTCATATCACCGTGAGTCGCACGTCCTGTGATTTTTCCGCCTTCATTTTTCAACTCGAGCGAGATTTTCTCCTCGGTCGCTGCGCCGGGCCTCTTCACCATGCCCTCATACGTGCCAGACACATTTTGAGGCGCCGTCGCCTGGGCCAAAGCCGTGATGATTCCAAGCAGGAACGTGAGTATCAGTAAGCCGGATCTGTTTATATTGTGTTTCACTGGTCTATCCTTTCAGAGACTACGCTGCTTTATTTCGTTGTTCGTTCTCGAGCGCGCTCTTGGCCTGGGCCGCGACGCCTGCAAACGATTCCGGTTGGTGCACGGCGAGATCGGCCAGGACCTTTCGATCGAGTTCCACGCCCGCCAGTTTGAGACCATGCATGAGCTGCGAATAATTCAGACCATTTAATCGCGCGGCTGCTCCGATCCGCACAATCCACAAGCTGCGAAAGTCGCGCTTCTTCAACTTGCGTCCGGTGTAAGCAAAATTCAACCCGCGCTCGACTGACTCTTTCGCTGACCGGTAGAGTTTCGACTTGGTACCGCGATACCCCTTCGCCAGTTTCAATATCTTCTTGCGTCTCTCGAGACGCTTGTTGCCACGTTTTGCTCTGGGCATATGATTCCTCCTTTATGAATTGCCGATTAATTAATCTCTGCCGTAGGGCAACATCGACATCACGCGATCGTGATCCGCCTTGGAAACGAGCACATCGATATCCAGGTGACGCTTTCGCTTGTTAGTCTTCTTCGTCAATATGTGGCGCGCATGCGAATGGCCCCGCTTGATCTTTCCCGTAGCCGTCAGCCGCACTCGCTTGGCCGCACCTTTGTGCGTCTTAAGTTTGGGCATTGTAATTTCCTTCCTTTACTGATTAGGCTGCGGCGATTCCTTCGCGCCGCCCTTATGTCTCTTTGGTCCAAGAATGATGAACATCTGGTTCCCTTCCATCCTTGGCCGCGCTTCAACCTCACCCACGTCGGCGAGGTCGTGCTCGAGCCGCTCCAGGATACGCGCGCCTAACTCACGATGAGTCATCTCGCGTCCGCGAAACCAGATCGTGGCCTTCACTTTGTCGCCGTCCTGCAACCACTCGCGCGCATGCTTCATGCGATAGTCGTAATCGTGGTCGTCAGTGCCCGGCCGAAACTTCACTTCCTTGACGGTGATAGTTACCTGCTTCTTCTTCGCCTCGTTCGCCTTCTTCTTCGCTTCGTACTGATACTTTCCGAAGTCGATGATCCGGCAAACCGGAGGATCGGCATTCGGGGCGACCTCCACGAGGTCCAACCCCTTCTCCCGGGCGGCGCGCACTGCATCGCGCACATCCATCACGCCCAGTTGTTCTCCCTCCTCACCAATCACGCGCACCTCAGGCACGCGAATTCTTTCGTTAATGCGAACCGGCGGCAGACGCCGGTTATCAGGACGCTGACCGCGACCGCGAAAGCCTGTAGCTATTGCTGCACCTCCTGGGTTTGATTGTTGTTAATCAACGCGCGCGTCTCAACCAACCGGCGCGCCATCTCTTTGAATTCCGCGACCGACATCACGCCGATGTCACCCCGTGCACGTTCTCTAACTGCAACCGTTTTCTGCTCCATCTCGCGATCGCCGAGCACGAGCATGAACGGCACCTTCTGTAATTGCGCATCCCTAATCTTAGCGCCGATTTTTTCGCTTCGCAGATTCGCCTCAACGCGGAAGCCTTCTCCGCGCAGCTCACGCAGTAGCTCTTCCGCATATTCGTTAACGCGATCCGTGATCGGCAGCACCGCGACTTGCACCGGTGCCAGCCACATCGGAAACGCGCCCGCGTAGTGCTCGATCAAAACGCCGAAGAATCGTTCCATGGATCCAAACAGCGCGCGATGAACCATCAACGGCCGGTGCGGTTTGTTGTCTTCGCCGATGTATTCGAGTTGAAAACGTTCCGGCAAATTAAAGTCAAACTGCACCGTCGTCAACTGCCACGTGCGGCCAATCGCATCTTCGACTCGAATGTCGATTTTCGGACCGTAAAAGACCGCTTCGCCTTCGATTCGTTGGTACGGAATCTGGCGATCGTTCAACGCCTCCAGCAACGCTGCTTCGGCACGTTCCCAGTCTTCGTCGGAACCGAGGTAAGCACTGCGGTCCTCACCTCTGACCGAAAGCTCGACTTTGATGTCCTTGAAGCCAAAGACTCCAAAAAGGTCGAGCGCAAAGTCGATGCAGCCGAGAATTTCGGCGCGCGCCGTTTCCCTGGTGCAGAAGATGTGCGCGTCGTCCTGCGTAAACCCGCGTACTCGCGTCAGTCCATGCAGCGTGCCGGAAAGTTCTGCACGATAGACCGTGCCTAACTCCGCATAGCGAAGCGGCAAATCGCGATACGAGCGTTGTGCTGACTTGTAAATGCCGATGTGAAACGGGCAGTTCATCGGCTTGATGCGAAACTCCTGCTCCTCGAACTCCATCGGTGAGAACATCGAGTCAACGTAATTTTCCTCGTGGCCGCTCGTGAACCACAGATCGCGCTTAGCGATGTGCGGCGTGAAGACGAGTCCGTAGCCACGCACTAATAGTTCGTGGCGGAGGTAGTCTTCCATCTCCTTACGGATGGCGCCGCCCTTCGGATGCCAGAAGATCAGCCCTTGTCCGAAGTCTTCCTGGATCGAAAACAGATCGAGCTCGCGACCAAGCTTGCGATGATCTCGCTTCTCCGCCTCTTCACGTTGCTTCAACCAGGCGTCGAGTTCTTCCTGCGTAAAGAACGCCGTGCCGTAGATGCGCTGCATCTGCTGCTGCGTCGCGTCGCCTTTCCAGTAGGCGCCGGCGAGCGAAAGCAGTTTGAAAGCACGCAGCTTGTTCGTGTTTGGCACGTGTGGACCAAGACAGAAGTCGATGAACGGAGAGCCGTCAATGTAATAGACGCTGACATTATCGCCGGCCTTCTCGTCAATCAACTCACATTTCAGCGGCTCCTGCCGTTCACTGAAAACGCGCAGTGCTTCAGCCTTGGGAATCTCCTCGCGACGATAACCGAGGTTCTTGCTCGCGATCTGCTTCATACGTTTCTCGATAATGGGCAGATCGGATTCGGTCAGCGGTTGCGGCGCAATCACGTCGTAGAAAAAGCCGTAGCGCGGATCGTCTAGCAGCGCTGGGCCAATTCCGAGTTTCGTGCCGGGAAACAGATCGAGAACAGCCGCGGCCAGCAGATGCGCGGTTGAATGACGCAAGACCTCGAGGCCGTCGCGTGTTTGCGGCACTATCGGCTCAATTTGAACTGACTCGCCGTTTGCACGAAGCGCGTCGAGTGGGACAGTGAGGTCTACCTCGCGACCGCCCACCTTTGCGGCCAAAGCCTGCTTCGCCACATCGCGATCGAGCTTCTTGAGAGCTTCCGCGACCGTGGCCGAATCAGGCACGGGAACCGGCTCGCCGTTTTTCAGTTGTACGTTGATCTCGCTCATTTCCGTGTCCTCAGCCGCCAACAATCAAAAGCGCGGGGACTACAAGAAAGACCTGAGTCCCAAGGCCGAAGACATTCCCTACGATTTACGATTCACTAAATTTGTTACTACAGTCGATCGGATTCGATAGGAGCGCCTTCGCCGCGCGCCCGCATGGTTGCGGGTCGGCAATCAAAAAGTAAAGAATCGAGTGAATGTTCGATTCATGACGAAGGTCTTCCGGAGCGTCCTATCAAAAAATTAGATCCTAACGAAGCCGGATTCTAGCAAGCCCATACTAAAGGTGCAACCACAGATTGCACGGATAGGATCTGTAAAAATCCGTGTAATCTGTGTAATCTGTGGCCGAACTCAACCAGTTCCCATCCAGGAGACATCAGCATGCGCTCAGGCAGGATTTTAACGACAGTTACCTTGTTACTCTGTCTTTTAGTACAGGTGTCAGCCCAAAACGGAGCGAAGACGCCGGTCAGCGAGATGCGGAGCGCTATCGAACGGTACACCGTCGATCGTGGCAGTCTTACACGCTCGTATCCGGTGGCTGTGTCGCGTGCCCGGCGTGAGCGATTTAACAAATTTTACAGCGAATGGCTCGCTTCGCTACAGCATCTCGACTTCGACTCGATGAGCCAGGACGGCAAGATCGATTACATACTCTTCAAGAACCATCTCGAGTACGAATTGCGCCAACTCGATATCCAATCGCGCCAGCTCAACGAGATCGAGCCGCTGGTTCCTTTCGCAGCCAGGATCATCGACTTGGAAGAAGCACGCCGGCGCATGGAGCCGATCGATGCAGCGAAGGTGGCGGCAACTCTGACCGAGCTGCGAAAACAGGTGGATGACAGCCGCCGCGCGATCGAACTCAGTATGCGCGAGCAGGTGCCTATCAAGAAGACCGTCGCCAATCGAGCGGTCGCCGCAATCAATGGACTGCGCACCAACCTGCGAAACTGGTACACCTTTTACAACGGCTACGATCCACTATTCACGTGGTGGAACGAAGAACCTTACCGTTCACTCGATCAGTCGATGACTAACTACGCCAGTTTTATTACTGAACGAGTTGTCGGTATCAAGCCCGAAGGAGGACAGACACAGACAGCACAGAACCGTGGCAGTGGTGGTCCAGGTGGCGGGCAAGGCTCTCAGCGCCCCGCTGGAACCAGCCCAAGGCCGGGTGACACAAGCGACATCGTCGGCGATCCGATCGGTCGCGAAGCGCTGCTGAGTGAGCTGCGCTCCGAAATGATTCCTTACACACCGGAGGAATTAATCGCCATCGCCGAAAAAGAGATGGCCTGGTGTGAAAACGAAATGAAAAAAGCGTCGCGCGATCTCGGCTACGGCGACGATTGGCACAAGGCGCTCGAACACGTCAAAAACCTTTACGTGGAACCCGGCAAGCAGCCCCAGATGATCCGCGATCTCGCACTCGAAGCAATCAAGTTTGTCGAAGACAACAACCTGGTAACAGTTCCAGAGCTCGCCAAAGAGAGCTGGCGCATGGAGATGATGACGCCCGAGCGACAGCTAGTCAGTCCATTCTTTCTCGGCGGCGAGGTCATTCTAGTGTCCTTCCCGACCAACACCATGGCCCACGAGCAAAAGATGATGAGCATGCGAGGCAACAACATTCACTTCGCGCGCGCCACCGTGTTTCACGAACTGATTCCGGGCCATCATCTCCAAGGCTTCATGGCGGCGCGGAACAAGCCGTATCGAGCGATTTTTGGGACGCCGTTTTGGACCGAGGGAAATGCGCTTTACTGGGAACTGTTGCTGTGGGATCTCGGCTTTGCCAAGACGCCTGAGAACCGCATCGGCATGCTCTTCTGGCGCATGCACCGGTGTGCGCGGATCATCTTCTCACTCAATTTCCATCTCGAGAAGATGACGCCGCAGGAGTGCATAGATTTCCTGGTAAACAGAGTGGGTCACGAGCGCGACAATGCAACTGCCGAGGTGAGGCGTTCGTTCGATGGCAGCTACGGACCGCTTTATCAGATCGCGTATCTCATCGGCGGACTGCAGCAGTATGCGATGCACAAAGAGTTGGTTGATTCGGGCAAGATGACCAATCGTGCTTACAACGATGCGTTGCTCAAGGAGAATCGCATTCCGATCGAGATGCTGCGGGCTGCGATCACGAATCAGAAGCTGACGCGAGACTTCGTCACGAATTGGAAGTTTTACGGCCCAAATCCCGAGGCGAAATAATTGTAGGGGCGGCCCTCTGTGGCCGCCCCTCTCTTATCTCCAACGAGGGGCG
>Ga0065714_10003657_pt1 | contig 30790 bp, 30 predicted proteins | sample MisRhiReplicate2_FD_59101 | JGI IMG/M metagenome (GOLD analysis project Ga0065714, IMG submission 59101) | Miscanthus rhizosphere microbial communities from Kellogg Biological Station, MSU, sample Rhizosphere Soil Replicate 2: eDNA_1 v2... | ecosystem: Host-associated > Plants > Roots >... | reverse complement strand
TAATTAAAAAAGCAGGGATTTAAAATGCAAAGTACCCGATTAGTAAAGTTATTAGAGTTTTTAGAAAGTGATCCTAATGATCCGTTCGTATTGTACGCCTTAGCGACTGAATACAATACCTCAAATGAGACAGAAAAAGCTCTTGAGTACTATTTAAAGTTGATTAAGGATCACCCGGATTATGTAGGTACTTATTATCATTTGGGTAAGTTATACCAAAAATTAGATGAAACGGAGCGCGCGCTGGAAATCTACCAGAAGGGGATGGCTGCGGCGCGAAATAAAAGAGATATGCATGCCTTCTCTGAGCTTCAGGGAGCTTACAATTCGGCAGCCGGTTTAGATTATGAAGATGATTAATTAAGACAGGTGAGCAGAAAAAGGCAATTGTTGTTTATCCGTAATGTATTCCTTTTTACTTTCACGGCTTTTGGTGGTGCTCAGGCGCATTTAGCGCTTTTACTTAAGTATTTTGTAAAAAACGTTAGGTTTATTTCCGAAGAGGAGTTACTTGAGCTCAATGCGCTTGCTCAAATATTGCCCGGCCCGGCATCTACACAAACGCTTGTAGGTATTGCTTATAAGATGGGTGGTCTAAAGCTTTCCATCATTACATTTTTGATCTGGATATTGCCTTCTGCAGCAATTATGACCTTTGCTGCAATCAGTTTTGCGAAGTTAGATCATAAGGATAAATTCATCGAAATATTAAAATACGTACAGCCAATAGCATTGGGTATTGTCGCATATGGTGCTTTTAATCTGGCAAAAAGAGTCTTAGTATCACAGTTGACCATTTTTTTAGCGATATCAGCAGCCATAGTAACTTTGGTGCTGAAAAACGCATATGTATTCCCCCTGGCCATATTAGTTGGAGGGATAGTGTCCTCGGCAATAGGCACACCAACAGAAGAAAGTAAGATCAGGTTAAATCTTTTTTCGAACATAAACCCGAAAAAGCTTACTTACTTTTTTGGCGTATTGTTGTTTTTGGCGTTGATGGGGGCTATTATTAACAGAACTTCACCTTTTAGTCTGCCAATCAGGTTATTTGAGAATTTTTACCGTAACGGTATAGTTATTTTTGGTGGCGGACAAGTACTTGTTCCTTTGATGTTTACGGAGTTTGTACAAATGAAGCAGTATTTAACTGCTTCGGGTTTTTTATCGGGTTTTGCCTTACAACAGGCACTGCCTGGTCCGACATTTTCGTTTACCAGTTATCTCGGAGCACTAAGCATGAGAAATTTCGGCTTTGGCGTTACGGGGCAGATTTTGGGAGGATTGGTAGGTGTTATCGGAATCAACTTACCTGGATTGATTCTGGTGTTATTTATTGTTCCGTTTTGGGAGGATCTAAAAAAGATAACCCATATCAAATATTCTTTAACAGGGATTAATGCGGTGAGTGTTGGGTTTATTATAGCTGCATTTATATTATTGCTATTGCCCGTAGCATTAAATGCAATGGCAATAGCAATAATGGTTGTTACCTTTTTGATTCTAAATTATACCAGAATTAGCACTCCCTTTATTGTGCTGGCGGGTATATTGTTAGGTTACTTTTTATAGTGTGTTAGAAAGGGGCGTCATCATGCATATCGTCCATGCGTGATGGCTTAATGATTACATTTCCTGCCGGTCTGTCAAAATCCTGCGAAGGCGCCATTCCTGCGCTTGGGCTATCCATTGAGAATGAAGTTGGCGCAGAGAAGCTTTCCTCCAAATCCGCAAATTTAACGTACTTACCAATAAAGCGAAGTGGTACAATACCGGTTTCACCATTACGGTGTTTAGCGATAATAACCTCACCAACACCAGCCTGAGAACGTCCTTGCTCATCTTCCGTGATTCCGTAGTATTCAGGTCTGTAAAGGAATAATACCATATCCGCATCCTGCTCAATAGATCCGGATTCACGCAAATCTGACAGCATTGGCCTTTTTCCGTTTACACCTGGTCTACTTTCTACGGCACGACTTAACTGAGATAGGGCCAGTACAGGTACATTTAATTCTTTAGCTACGGATTTTAATGCCCTTGAAATACTACCAATTTCCTGCTCCCTGTTTCCGCCTCCGCTTTGTCCTTCACCTTTACCATGCATCAGCTGCAAGTAATCGATGATGATCAATTGGATATCATATTGTGCTTTCAGCCTTCTGCACTTCGCTCTGAATTCGAAAATGTTTAGTGCCGGGGTATCATCTATAAGAAGGGGAGCTTCTGTAAGTCCACCTATTTTACTGTGTAATTGCTGCCATTCCCATTCAGCAAGGTTTCCCTTTCTGATCTTTTCCTGTTCAATTTCAGCTTCTCCGGAAATCAAACGATTTACGAGCTGAACGGAAGACATCTCCAGAGAGAATACTACAGCGGGACGGTGGAACTGAACACTCGCATTTCTGGCGCAGGTTAACACGAAAGCCGTTTTACCCATGGCCGGACGAGCAGCGATAATTACCAGATCTGATGGTTGCCATCCACCGGTAATTCGATCCAGATCCGTAAAGCCGGATGGTACACCCGTTAAACCATCACTTTTGGTTCTTAGTTCTTCCAAAGTTGCAAGGGACTGCTTTACGATTTCGTCCATTTTCTGCGTATCCCTGCGCAAGTTATTTTGTGCAATATCAAAGAGGCCTTTTTCAGCCTGATCTAGCAAATCGAAAATATCAGTAGTATCTTCATAGGCATTCTGTATGATCTCCGATGAGATTCTGATCAGTTCTCTTTGAATATATTTTTGCGAGACAATCCTCGCATGAAATTCAATGTTTGCTGCAGAGGCAACCCTGTTTGTAAGATTTGTAATGTAGTAAGCGCCTCCAATCATTTCCAGTAAACCCTGGGTGCGGAGCTCCGAAGTAACCGTTAAAATATCTACCGGCTTTGATTTTTGGAAAAGCCCCTGAATCGCCTCGAATATCTTTTTATGCGCTTCATGATAAAACATATCAGCCTTAAGGATATCGATAACAGTTGATAAAGCGTCTTTTTCGAGCATTAACGCTCCTAAGACAGCCTCTTCAAGGTCAATGGCCTGAGGCGGTATCCTGCCCATAGTGCTCACCGTGTTGCTTAATCTGTTCTTCCTTGCACTGAAGCTTGCCTTATCTTGTCCTTGGGATGCGTGATCGTTACTCATGCCTACAAAATTATAGAAAAAATAGGTCGTTTTGGTATTTCTTTATGCACATTTCGACATTCATGAATAGCTTCATTCTGACGTCCCTTTGGTGAATTTTAGATTTTTGCTAACAAAACTATGTGGAAAAGAATGACTATTTTTGCGGCTCAATTTAATATTAATGGAAAATTCCAGAAGACCTTCAAGACCTAAAGAAAATAATGAATTCGTATTTGGTATACGTGCTGTAATAGAGGCTATTAAAGCTGGTAAAGATGTAGAAAGTATTTATATCCAGCGTGGACTTGCCGGTGAGCTTATTTTAGAGCTAAAGGCTTTATTAAAAGGTACCGACATTCCCGTACATAATGTGCCGGTTGAGAAGCTGAACAGGATGACACAGAAAAATCACCAGGGCGTGATTGCTGTGATTTCTGCTATTCCTTTTCAAAAGATTGAAGATATTATTCCAACCATTTATGAAAAAGGAGAGACGCCTTTAGTGTTGATATTAGATGGAGTTACTGATGTAAGGAATATGGGCGCGATTGCCAGAACTGCTGCCTGTGCAGGTGTACACGCGATTATTGTCCCTTCAAAGAATTCAGCACAGATCAATGCGGATGCAATCAAGACTTCAGCCGGAGCTTTGTTTACGATTCCGGTATGCAGACATCAGAATTTACATAAAGTAGCACTTTACTTACAGGAATGCGGTTTACAGATCGTGGCTTGTACAGAGAAAACGAATGACTTGATCTATGCCCCTGATTATACTGCACCAACGGCAATAGTCATGGGAGCCGAGGATGAGGGGATTTCAAATGAGATTATGCGTATGGCTAATCATCTGGCTAAGATTCCGATGATTGGAGAGATCAGCTCGCTGAATGTATCGGTATCAGCAGGAGTTATTTTATATGAGGCCATCAGACAGCGTCAATAGCTGATTGATGACCCTTAATTCATTATTCTTCATTAAATAAATAACCGCTGTAGGCTAATCCCTTGGCAACACTCATAAAGTTGTCTCCCGTATGGATGGCTACATCCGGAAATTTAGTGTTAAACAAGTTCTTAACTGCTGTAACCATCGAGGTACCACCGGTTAAGAACAAACTGTTTATGTCGCCCGGTTTGATCTGATGTGTAGCTAAAAACTCATCCAGATAACGACTGATCTTTGTCATGTCTTTTTCTATGATGGTTTCATACTGGTCAATTGTAACCTCTTCTTCAATCTCTATCTCCATTTTGGAGTACTTAAATACAGATGAGGATTGCTTAGATAACTCTATTTTCGTTTTTTCAATAGACTGAAATACAGAATACCCAAGGTTGTTATCTGTTAGTGTGATCAGATTTTTAAAGCTCTTGTCTTGCTTAGCGTAATGATAATAAGTTTGTATATCGTTTTTTATCTTTTGCCCATTAAAAAAGTTCATTTGCTCCCATGAGCAGATATTAGCAAACAGAGATACCGGGACTTTTAGCATTTTTCCCGGTGCAGCCTCGTACATGGTATGCTTTCCAAAATATGGAGTGCCTTTTTCCCACATGAATGCCGAATCGAAACTGTCTCCACCAATGTATATACCACCAGTGGCAATGATATCCTTTCTGCGATCTTTACTTCCAATTTTAGCTGGATCCAGTTCCAGGTAAGTGAAATCAGTTGTTCCACCACCCAAATCGGCAACCAGTACCCGCTCTTTTTGACTGATTGTTTTTTCGTAGGCAAAAGCAGCTCCAATGGGTTCAAATTGAAACCTTACTTCATCAAAACCTGCATTCTCAGCTGCTTTATTCAATCTTTTTTGAGCAAGTGCATCTTTGGAAGCATTGTCGTCATCGAAAAATACGGGTCTTCCGATAACAGCTTTTCGGCAGTCGATGCCTGTAATCTGATCAGCTCTGCTTTTTAATTCCATCAGGATTAAAGTAACGAGGTCTGAGGCGTTGAATCTTTTATTGTGAATCCTTGTTTCNATAAAGCTACTTCGAGGTAGGATACGTTTGATCGATTTCATGAANCGCCCCTTCATGCCATCGCTNAGGTAAGATGNAATAGCTTCTTCACCNACAACATATTTTAATGGTTCGGTAGCAGCCTGTTCACTTTGAAAGTATAGAATAGATGGAACAATTATGGTGTCTATAATCTCTTTTTTCTCTTCATCATAGATCGACAGGGCAGAATTGGTTGTTCCAAAATCAATTCCGTATAAAAACTTACTCATTGTAAAAGGGCAATATTTGAATGGTTATAAAAAAAGCATCCGAATCGGGGAAAACCAGATCCGGATGCGTACGGTATTTTAAGTTAAAAGACTAAATGAACTTTGTTCCAAATTTAGCTTTAACATCAGCTACTATTTGTTTGATGCTTTGCTCTTCTGACCTTGGGCAGATTAGAAGCGTATTGTTTGACTCCACAACAATATAATCATGTAAATCCTGTAGTATGACCAGTTTATCCTTAGGTACGTTAACCATACAGTTAGATGAATTGAACATCATTACTTGTTTTGCCGGTATTACTGCATTACCTACATAATCATGTTCTGCAATATCGTATATGGATGCCCATGTGCCTAGATCCGACCAGCCAAAATCAGCCGGTAAAACATAAACATTCTCGGCTTTTTCCATAATACCAAAGTCTATCGAAATGTTGGTGCATTGCTGATAAGCATCACTGATAAAATCTTTTTCTTTCTTGGTATTATACAATGAATTGCCTTGCAGAAATATATCATGCATTTCCGGAAGATGTTTAGAAAACGCATCGTTTATTGATTTGGCAGACCAGATAAAAATTCCGGCATTCCATAAGAAATCTCCACTTTGTATAAAGGATTTTGCTAGCTCAATATTCGGTTTTTCTGTAAAGATCTTTACTTTATGGATTTGATCGTCAGTTTTTAATGTGTTCTCTATGTATTGAATGTAGCCATATCCTGTATCGGGGCGACTAGGCTTAATTCCAAGCGTGATCAGGCAGTTGTTTTCTGACGCTGCTTTTAAAGATTGCTCAATTGCTGCAAAAAACGCATCCTGATTGGTAATAGTATGGTCGGATGGAGCAACAACAATGGTTGCATTTGGGTTAATGTGCGCAATTTTCATGGATCCATAGGAAATGCATGGTGCGGTATTGCGCATGATGGGTTCTGCGAGAATCTGGTTCTCGTCTAAAGCGGGTAGTTGTTTTTTAACGATATCAACATAGATTTCATTCGTTACAACAAATATATTTTCTGGCGGACAGATCTTTAAAAATCTATCGTATGTGCTTTGAATCAATGTTTTTCCAACTCCAAAGAAGTCTATGAACTGTTTCGGGAATTCCGTTCTGCTAACTGGCCAAAAACGGCTGCCAACTCCACCAGCCATTATTAATGCATAATTATTTTTATTCATGTCAAGTTAGAAAGTGTTAAATAATGCCTTCCTGTAGAAGGTCGTGCAAATGTACGATACCAAAATAATTTCCGGCATCAGTGACTAATAATTGAGTGATATTGTTTTCTTTTATGATTTGGAGTGCGTGAAGTGCCAAGCTGTCTTTCTCAATTTTTTTGGGAGTAGGATTCATTAAATCACTAGCTTTAATATTGGTTAAGTCGTTGTGGTTTTGCAGCATCCTTCTGATGTCTCCATCGGTAATGATGCCCAAAACGACATTTCCATCAACAACAACTACAGCACCTAAACGGTTTTGACTAATTTCTATAATGACATCTTTTACCGGGGCTTCGGGGTGGATACTTGGTTTTTGGTTTTTTACAGCCAGGTCTCCCGTTTTTAAGTATAGTTTTTTACCTAGTGAACCACCAGGGTGATATCTTGCGAAATCCTGTTCATTAAAGTTTCTTGCGTGCAACAAACAAATAGCCAGCGCATCGCCCATGGCAAGCTGTGCAGTCGTGCTGGTTGTAGGGGCGAGGTTATGCGGACAAGCCTCTTTTTCAACGAAAGTATTCAGGATTAAATCTGCTTGTCTGGCCAGCTCGGAATTCAATTGTCCAACCATACCAATCATGGTATTCCCGGATAGTTTTAACAGGGGAGCCAGGACCTTTATTTCAGGTGTATTTCCGCTTTTAGAAATGCAAATTACGATGTCATTTTGCTGGATCATACCGAGGTCGCCATGTACGGCATCTGCGGCATGCATAAAAATAGAAGGGGTGCCTGTAGAGTTAAAAGTTGCCACGATTTTTTGGGCAATAATGGCGCTTTTGCCAATTCCAGTAACGATTACACGTCCCTTACTTTGGATAATTAAGTTAACGACTTTAACAAAATCATCATTTATATTCTTAATTAAGCCTAAAATGGCCTCAGCTTCCAACTGTAAAGTGCTGACCCCGGCGTCGATAATAGATTTTTTACTTTTCAAACAGAATTAATTAGTATATTGATGCTTTGAATTAGTGCAAAATTATGTTATTTTGAAGTAAAAATAGCACTGAATATTTTATACACGAAATGGATGTGAAAAAGTCGTTGTTTGACAACTTACAAACCTTTTTTGGTTTTGACAATTTTAAAGGTGATCAGGAGTCAATAATCACCAATGTTCTTGAGAAGAAGAATACTTTTGTGATCATGCCTACAGGTGGGGGGAAATCCATATGTTACCAGTTACCAGCATTGATGAATGAGGGGACTGCAATTGTTATATCCCCGTTAATAGCTTTGATGAAGAATCAGGTGGATCAGCTGAGAGCTTTTGGTGGGAGTGATAGTATAGCACATTTTTTAAATTCGTCTTTAAACAAGACGGAAATTGCCCAGGTTAAAAGTGATTTATTAAGCGGACAAACCAAGCTACTTTATGTAGCTCCGGAGTCGCTTTCAAAGCAGGATAATATTGATTTTCTGCGACTGATTAAAATATCGTTTGTAGCAGTTGATGAGGCGCACTGTATTTCTGAGTGGGGCCATGATTTCCGACCTGAGTATCGCAAGATAAGNCAGGTAATTAGCGGATTGGGAGAAGGAATTCCTATTATTGCTTTAACTGCAACTGCAACCCCTAANGTACAGCAGGACATCATTAAAAANCTGCAGATGAGCGATGCTACACTGTTTAAGTCTTCGTTTAACAGACCAAATCTGTTTTATGAGATNCGTCCCAAGCGTGACGTACTTAAAGAGATCATCAGGTANATCAAGTACAATACAGGTAAATCGGGTATTATCTACTGTCTGAGCCGTAAAAAAGTAGAGGAAGTTGCTGAAGCATTAAATTTAAATGGGATAAAGGCTTTGCCTTATCATGCTGGTCTGGAACCTAAAGTCAGAGCTGAAACTCAGGATAAGTTCCTGATGGAAGATGTAGAGGTGATTGTAGCTACAATCGCCTTTGGAATGGGGATAGATAAACCAGATGTTCGTTTTGTTATTCATCACGATATTCCTAAGAGCATGGAAGGCTATTACCAGGAAACTGGTAGAGCTGGAAGAGATGGTGGTGAAGGTGTTTGTATAGCCTTTTATGCGCAAAAAGATGTAGATAAGCTGGCTAAGTTCATGAAAGATAAACCTGTATCTGAGCGTGAAATTGGTACACAAATATTGAAAGAAGTAATTGATTATGCAGAATCTGGTGTTTGCCGGAGGAAGCAGATCCTTCATTATTTTGGCGAGAACTTTAATGAAACTGGTTGCAATTCCATGTGTGATAATTGCAAGAAGCCGAAAAAGTTGTTCGATGCTGAGGAATCCTTATCTGTACTATTAAAACTGATCCAGAAAATGGGTGAGAAGTTTGACGATTCGCATATCATTAACGTTTTAATGGGCTCCGAAACTGCGCAAACCATCGCTTACGAACACAGCAAATTGCCTGAGTTTGGACTTGGAGTAGTTGAAGGGGAGAACCACTGGAAATCATTAGTTAGACAGGCAGTATTGAACAACTTCCTTTCCAAAGATATCGATAACTATGGGTTACTTGGTTTAACGAACTCTGGTCGTGGTTTTATAGAAAATCCATATAGTCTCAAATTTTTGCTTAACGAACCTATTGATAGTGCTGCTGATGATGATGAGGATGATGTAAAGCATGGCTCAGGTACTTTAGATACGCAGCTACTACAATTGCTTAAAGATCTGCGTAAGAAAATTGCCAAACAGAAAAACGTACCTCCGTTTGTGGTTTTCCAGGATCCTTCATTAGAGGAGATGTGCACACATTATCCAATAGCGATGGATGAGTTAAAGCAGATTTCCGGTGTAGGAAATGGTAAGGCACTAAAATTTGGCGCTCCTTTTCTGGAACTGATCAAGAAATATGTTGAAGACAATGATATAGAGCGTCCGATAGATCTGATCATTAAAACCCAGGCGAATAAATCTCAGTTAAAAGTTTCCATTATTCAGAATATCGATAGAAAAATCGGACTTGAGGATATTGCCAGAGCCAAAGGAATTACATATGATGATATCTTGAAGGAGATTGAAGCCATTGTAAATTCGGGCACAAAACTTAATCTGGGCTACTTTGTAGATGAGGTAATTGATGAAGATCGTCAGGATGAAGTATTTGATTATTTCCAGTCGGCCGAAAACGACTCAATAGATGAGGCATTAAAAGAATTAGGTGAAACAGATTATTCACGTGAGGAGATACAGCTGATGCGTATTAAATTCATGTCTGAATTAGGTAATTAAGCGTAAAATAAAGTAATGATAAACTTTTCATTAGATAAATTAAAGCATACAGATTCCGGTAATTTCTTTTTAATGGCAGGGCCATGTGCGATTGAAGGAGAGGACATCGCGCTGCGAATTGCAGAGCGGATTGTAACCCTAACAGATAAACTCGAAATTCCTTTTGTTTTTAAAGGTTCATATCGTAAGGCAAACCGCTCTAAAGGTGGTTCTTTTACGGGTATCGGCGATGAAAAAGCACTCAAGATTTTAGAAAAAATCGGCAAGACCTTTAATGTCCCAACGGTAACAGACATTCACGAAAGTGGAGAAGCGGCTATGGCTGCTGCATATGTTGATGTTTTGCAGATCCCTGCTTTTCTATGCCGTCAAACGGATTTATTGATCGCTGCTGCAAAAACCAATAAAGTGGTGAATGTGAAAAAAGGACAGTTTCTTTCAGCAGGTTCAATGAAGTTTGCAGTTGAAAAGATTGTTGAATCCGGGAATAATAGGGTAATCCTTACTGATAGGGGAAACACTTTTGGATACCAGGATTTAATTGTGGATTATCGTGGCCTTCCGGAAATGCAAAGTTTTGGTGTTCCTGTCGTGATGGATTGCACGCACTCCTTACAACAGCCTAATCAAAGTTCTGGAGTTACGGGTGGTAAGCCAGAGCTGATTGAGACCATTGCAAAAGCTGCGATAGCAGTAGGGGCCGACGGATTGTTTATTGAAACTCATCCGGATCCGGCAAATGCTAAATCGGATGGTGCTAATATGCTGCATCTCGATTTACTGGAAGATCTACTGGTTAAATTAATTAGAATAAGAAAAGCGGTTATTTAACCGCTTTTCTTATTTTTCTACTTCTCTCTTTTAGATTTTTGTAATAACAAAAGAGGTTCGTCTGTTTTGTTTGCGTCCTGAGTCAGTATCATTTGAAGCAATCGGTTTACCCTCTCCATAACCTTTATAGGTTAACCTTTCAGGGGCAATTCCTGCTTCAACCAGATGGTCGTAGACAGCTTTTGCACGTTGTAACGAGAGTTTTTCATTTTGAATATCATTGCCTATGTTGTCTGTATGACCCTGGATTTCAATTTGCAAACTTATATTGTTTTTAAGCAGTTCTTTGAGCGTGTTTAACTCAGTAAGCGAAGCAGGCAATAGTTCATATGCGTTGGTATTAAAAAATATATTCTTCAACACCATATTCTTTCCGGCAATTAACTTTTCTAAGGCTACATTTACTACAAATGGCTTATTGATGTATGCACTATCTAACTGATAATTTTCAGAATAAAATAGATAACCGTCTGCGGTTACATTAAAGGCATAGTTACTTCCAATAGGCATTACCGCCATGAAATCACCGGTTTCCTTTGAAGTGAAGTCGTTATAAACTACTTTTCCGGTTTTCAAATTTACAACCTGAACATTGGCTTCCAGAAATGCTCTGCTCTCTTTATCTGTTACAATGCCTTTTACATACGTAATTGGCAGCGGTTTTTTGTGTTCCGGTATCCTGAACTGGTAGATATCCATATCGCCGTAACCATCTTTTAGATTGGATGAAAACAAGCCATCTTTACCATCGGGTGTAACAATTAAGCCGGTCTCCTCATTAAAGGTATTAATGGGGTAGCCCATGTTTTCTGGTTTTGTCCATTTACCATTCTCATCAGCACGGCTAAGGAAAATATCTTTATTCCCCATGCCGGGCCAGCCATCAGAGGAGAAGTATAAAGTCCTTCCATCCGGATGGATAAATGGAGTATGCTCATCATATGGAGTGTTGATTTCCGGCCCAAGGTTTTCTGGGTTGCTCCAATACCCGTCGGCCTTTAAGGTGCTTTTCCAGATATCGTAACCACCCAGACCGCCGGGTCTGTTACTTACAAAATATAAGGCACTACCATCCGGACTAATAGCCGGTTGTGATTCCCAATAGGAAGTATTAATTGGAGCGCCTAGATTAAAAGCATCTCCCCATTCTTTTCCCGTTTTATGGCTGACATATATATCGCATCTTCCTAAACCATCTGGTCTGTTGCATCCTGTAAAAAACAGATATAAACCATCCGGAGAAATGGATTGAGCCCCTTCATTGTATTTTGCAGTATTAATTTTCTCACTTAGGGGAACAGGACTGCTCCATGATTTGTTGTTTCGGTAAGCAGTATAAAAGTCTTCATTGCCATCGATATTCCTGCTGAAAATTAACTGGGTTCCATCGGCAATAACAGATGGAAAGTAATCGCGATGGGTTGAATTAATTTCTGAACCCATGTTAACCGGTTCATATTTTACAGGATGTTTTAATGCTTCCACAGCAAATTCACAATCCTTTAAATACTTTTTCGCCTTGTTTATGAAATCAGGATCTGTCCCTTTATAGTTTGCGATAAAATGGGTAATATTTTTTAAAGCATTTTGATAATCACCGGTAAAGATCCCGGCCTCAGCAAAACCATAATAAACACGGGGTTCCAGGTTTCCGCCCAGGGCTATTGCTTTGGCATAATTTTGCTTTGCCTCTTCATACAACTTAAGCCTCCGTTGGATATCTGCGAGTTGTACAAACGCTAATTGAAAACCAGAATCGGTCTTTACAGCTTCCTGTAATGAAATTACGGCCTGATCGTAATTGCTGGTATTAAGATATTGCTGGGCTTTATCAAAATTGACTTGTGCTTTTTTTACTGTTGAGTTTTGCGCACTAAGACTTTGAATGATAAAACACAGGAAGACTAAAAGCGTAATTTTCTTCATCACTGCTACAATATGGGATTAACTATGATGTTAAATGTAGCAAAAATATAATACGCCCTTAAGGGATGTTTAAATATTTATGCGTTTGCAAAGAAATTTCCCATTTTGGGTTCGCCATTACGTAGTCAATAATCAAAGGTGTCATTTCTTTTGACTTTGACCATTCGGGCTGTAAATACAACTTGCAATTTTCCGAAACGGTTTCTGCATATTTCTCGGCCCATTCAAAATCACTTTTGTTAAATACAATAACCTTCAGCTCATTTGCAAAGGGTGTGATATCCGGTCGTGGGGCCTTAAATTTTTTAGGAGACAAACAGATCCAGTCCCAATCACCAGAAAGGGGATAGGCGCCTGAAGTTTCTATAAAGGTTAATATGTTTTTTTTACGCAGTTCTTTCGTCAGATAATCCAGATTGTAAATCAAAGGCTCACCACCAGTAATTACTACAGCTTTCCCAGGAAAGGTATCAGCTTTTGCAACTATATCATTCGCATGCGTAAGTGGATGTAGTTCGGCATCCCAGCTTTCTTTTACATCACACCAATGGCAACCAACATCACAACCGCCTAAACGGATAAAGTATGCTGCCTTCCCTGTGTTAAATCCTTCGCCCTGTATGGTGTAAAATTCTTCCATTAAAGGAAGTAGTGTGCCGTCTTCTGGTATTTGATGTGCCATATTTATTGAATTGCAAAGGTAAATAAATATCTAAGGAAATGGTGATTATATGTATCTTGATCAGGATATATGACCAATGTATGAATAAGTTGAAGTGGTATAAAGTTGATACTGAACTCCCTGAGGCGGATTTTGTTAAGCAAATTAATGTCAACGGAAAGAAACTCTGCCTGATAAAGCATGCAAATGAGTTTTTTGTCGTCCAGAACTATTGCCCACATGCGGGTGGTGTACTGAGTGGAGGATGGTGCAGAAACGGACACCTGGTATGTCCAATACACCGCTGGGAATACAATTTGCATACAGGTCGTGGTGCGGAAGGACAGGGCGACTATATAAATAAATATCCCGTAGAACTGAGGTCCGACGGGATATATGTAGGTTTTAAAGAAAGCTGGTTCAAGAGCCTTTTTGGCAGTTAAACAAAAACTTAACTATAAATTTCTCCTTTAGCTGAAGCTAACGTGTTTTTAAGCAAGCCAACAATGGTCATTAAGCCAACACCTCCGGGAACCGGAGTAATCCATGAAGACTTAGGAGCAACATTTTCAAAATCAACATCACCGAATAGCTTATATCCTGATTTTGTTTGCTCAGAAGTTTCTCTGTTGATTCCCACGTCAATGATAATTGCACCAGGTTTTACCATATCGGCAGTAACAAAGTTCTTCTTACCAATCGCTGCAACAATGATATCGGCCTGAAGTGCCAGTTCTTTTAAATTGGTAGTTTTACTATGCGTTAGGGTTACCGTACAGTTACCTGGATTGGCATTACGGGCCATTAAGATGCTCATTGGACTTCCAACGATATTGCTTCTTCCAACAACTACGCAGTGCTTACCAGTGGTATCAATCTGATAAGCCTGTAGCATCAATAAAATACCATATGGAGTAGCCGGAATAAAGCAAGGAAGGTTACGCATCATGCGGCCCAGGTTTACCGGGTGAAAACCATCTACATCTTTACGGTAATCAATTCTTTCTGTAACTTTTTCCGGATCAATATGTTTAGGAAGGGGCAGCTGTACGATTAAGCCATCTACTCCGGCATCCTGATTAATCTCTTCAATTTTTTGCAGTAGTTCTGCTTCAGTTACGCTTTCATCATATCTGATCAAAGAAGATTGGAATCCAACTTTTTCACAGTTCTTCATTTTACTGGCAACGTAAGTTTCGCTGCCGCCATCGTTACCAACTAAAATTGCTATCAGATGTGGCTTTCTACCACTCTTAGCTAAAAAATCTGCAGCTTCAACTGCTATTTCCTGTTTTATTTTTTCTGATGCGAATTTTCCGTCAAGTAACTGCATGTATTAATGATGTTGTTTAGTTTAAAATTATGAGCAATAAAAAGATTAATCCAGTTTTAATACGGCCATAAAGGCTGTTTGTGGAATTTCTACGTTTCCAACCTGGCGCATACGTTTCTTTCCTTGTTTCTGTTTTTCAAGTAATTTACGCTTACGTGAAATATCACCACCGTAACATTTGGCGGTAACGTCTTTACGTAAAGCACTAAGCGTTTCGCGGGCAATAACTTTCGCACCAATAGAAGCTTGTATCTTAATCTCGAATTGCTGACGAGGAATTAATTCTCTCAGTTTCTCACAAATTTTCTTTCCAAAATCGTAAGCATTACTACGGTGAATCAATGATGATAAAGCATCAACAGGTTCTTCATTTAACAGCATATCCAATCTTACCAGATCCGATTTGCGATAACCAATCTGATGATAATCAAATGAAGCATAACCTTTGGAAATCGTTTTTAGCTTATCGTAAAAGTCGAAAACAATCTCTCCCATTGGCATTTCAAAGACCAGCTCAACACGATCCGAAGTCAGATAAGATTGATTTACGATAATTCCCCTTTTTTGAATACACAGTGACATAACCGGGCCAACAAACTCGGCTTTTGTAATAATATTCGCTTTAATAAAAGGCTCTTCCACAGAATCCAACTTACTTGGATCCGGCAAATCTGAAGGATTATTTACGATAACCTCATCGCCCTTAGTAGTTTTTGCAATATAAGATACGTTGGGAACAGTTGTAATAACCGTCATGTTGAATTCCCGCTCCAAACGTTCCTGGATAATTTCCATATGCAGCATTCCAAGGAATCCGCAACGGAAACCAAAACCTAATGCAGCAGAACTCTCAGGTTCGAAAACGATTGAAGCATCGTTCAGTTGCAACTTGTGCATCGCCTCACGTAATTCTTCAAACTCATCGGTATCAACAGGATAAATACCAGCGAAAACCATTGGTTTAACCTCTTCAAAACCCTGGATGGAGTCTAAGGATGGTCTATCAACAGTGGTAATGGTATCACCAACTTTTACCTCCCGAGCTTCCTTGATTCCGGAAATAATATATCCTACATCGCCGGTTTTAACTACGTTACGAGGCGACATATCCAATTTAAGGATACCAACTTCGTCAGCCAGATATTGTTTACCTGTGTTAATGAATTTAACTTTATCACCTTTTTTAATTTCGCCATTTACTACTTTATAGTAAGCTATAATTCCTCTGAAAGGATTGAAAACAGAGTCGAAAATCAATGCTTGTAAAGGCGCTTCAGGATCACCAACCGGTGGGGGAACACGGTCTACAATAGCCTGAATGATATCAGGTATACCCATGCCCGTTTTTCCTGATGCTGGAATAATATCCTCACGTTTACACCCGATTAAATCTATAATCTGGTCTTTAACTTCTTCCGGCATTGCGCCAGGTAAGTCCATCTTATTTAGAATAGGGATGATTTCAAGGTCATGCTCTAATGCTAAATATAAGTTTGAGATGGTTTGTGCCTGAATACCTTGAGACGCATCAACAATAAGTAACGCACCTTCGCAAGCTGCAATAGAACGAGAAACTTCATATGAAAAATCTACGTGTCCAGGGGTATCGATCAGGTTGAAATTGTATTCAATTTCACCAACCTTATAATTCATTTGTATGGCGTGGCTTTTTATAGTTATACCACGCTCACGCTCTAAATCCATGTTGTCAAGTAGCTGGGCCTGAGCCTCACGATGACTAATAGTTTTAGTGTATTCTAATAAACGGTCAGCTAAAGTGCTTTTCCCGTGATCAATATGTGCAATTATGCAAAAATTACGTATGTGCTTCATCAGTGGCGCAAATATAAGATTTTTGGGCCAATTATTCATCGTAAATAAAAGACAATATCGCTCAGAATGAAATGTCTTTACCTGAAGGTGGCACTTATATTAGTAATAGCTTTTTCCAGGGATCAATAAGTCTGTCTTTTGTTCGGTGCAAACCGCATAGCTAAAGCCCTTTTGGATAGCATAAGCGCCGTATTCTCCTTTTTTATTTAATGCAAGAAAGCCAACCTGAATGTTTTTTGCCGTTTCCGGTTTTTTTCTGATAATTCTCATTACGGCTTCTTTACAGGCGTCTTCGGGTGAATAACCTTGCCTCATAAGTTCCACTACCAAAAAACTCCCTACATTACGTATTACCTCTTCACCAACACCGGTAGAAGTGGCGCCACCTACCTCATTGTCTACGTATAATCCGGCGCCAATGATAGGGCTGTCACCTACACGCCCGTGTAATTTATAGGCCATTCCACTTGTTGTGCAGGCTCCTGAGATGTTTCCATGTTTGTCAATGGCCAGCATACCAATGGTATCGTGATTGTATTGATTTCCTGGTAATTTTTGAGGAGCGGATTTATCATAAAGCTTATTCTCGATGTTCATCACAGGTGCGTACTTAGCCGTTTTCAGCCATTCTTTCCAGGCTTTTTCACTTTCTTTTGTAAGTAAGTTTACCTTTTTGAAACCATTTTCGAGTGCAAATTGAAGTGCGCCGTCACCTACAAGCATAACGTGGGGAGTTTTCTCCATCACCTTCCTGGCTACGGATATTGGGTGCATAATGTGTTCTAAACCAGCAACGGATCCACAATTACCCGCTTCGTCCATGATGCAGGCATCAAGGGTAACATGACCATCACGGTCCGGTAAGCCTCCATAGCCCACAGATTGATTTTTAGGATCAGCCTCAGGCACACGAACACCTTGCTCAACGGCATCCAATGCTTTTCCTCCCGAACTCAATGTCTTCCAGGCAGCCTGATTAGCGGCAATTCCAAAATCCCAGGTCGAGATGACTATAGGCTTAATTGCAGCGTTCAAAGCAGTTGGGAGTAATCCTGCTACACTGTTTTTGTTAATTGCCAGCAATGATGCTGAGAGAGCGGTGGTTTTTATAAATTTTCTGCGGTTAAACATAATAGAATAAGCTATAGGATTTTAAAATTATCAGCGTCTTTCAGGAAAGGGAAGGTTCTGCGGGTTTTAACCAGCTCTTCGTAACCAATACTAAAAGTATATAAATCTTCATCTTCAGGTTTATAGTAAACCGTTTTACCCATTGGATCAATACACATCGAATGCCCACTATGATAAACCTCTTTTCCGTCATGACCAACCCGGTTAGCAGCAATCACATAACTTTGGTTTTCAATTGCGCGGGCAGGAATCAGTGCTTTCCAATGTGCTGATCGTTTATCTGGCCAGCTGGCAATGATCAGGAGAATGTCGTACTCTTCGTTTTGGTTCCGTAGCCACACCGGGAAACGTAAGTCATAGCAGATGGCTAAACGTATTTTCCACCCTTTTAATTCTACAATAACTTTATCCTTTCCGGGGGTGTAGTTTTTGTCTTCATCTCCTAATCCAAATAAATGTCTTTTATCATAATGACTCGTGTCGCCGTTTGGCAGCATCCAGATTAAGCGGTTATAATAATTACCATTTTCTTTAATGATCAGACTTCCAGTAACCACGCAATCATATTTTTCTGCAATTTGTTTCATCCATTGCATGGTTTTTCCGTTCATTTCTTCAGCAAGTTCAACTGCATTCATGCTGAAGCCAGTGTTAAACATTTCCGGTAAAACGATCAGGTCTGTTTTTTCCTTTACCCCAATTGAAAGACGCAATGAAAGGTTCTGTAAATTTTTATCTATGTTTTCCCAGAATAGATAGGCCTGGAAAATGGTGACTTTTAGGTTGTTTATATTTAAGTATTCTGGACTGTTCATTCTTTTAAACTATAGGGGATTAAAATTATAATTTTATTAGTCTTTCAACGGCTTTTTCTAAAGTTTCTTGCTTTTTAGCGAAACAAAATCGTAATACCTGGTGGTCCGTATTCCTGATATAAAAGGCTGAGACAGGGACACTTGCTACACCATATTCTTTGACAAGTTTTTGCGCCATATCCGTATCTTTTTCTTTGTTTAAGTGCGCATAGCTAACACATTGAAAATAAGATCCGTTACAAGGTAGTAAATTAAACTTTGTTTCTGTAAGTAATGAGCGGAAGAAATCCCTTTTTTCCTGAAAATAAGCGGACAGCCCCATATAGGTATCTGCATTTTTAAGGTAATTGGCAATTCCAGCCTGCATAGGCGTATTTACACTAAAAACATTAAATTGATGTACTTTTCTAAACTCTTTCATAAGTTGTTCGGGTGCCAGGCAATAGCCCATCTTCCAGCCTGTAGTATGTAGCAGTTTGCCGAATGAAGCGACGATGAAGCTTCTTTCTTTTAGCTCAGGATAGGAGGCAATACTTTGATGCTTTTGGCCATCAAAAATGATATGTTCATATACCTCATCACTTAAAATCAGTACGTCTGTATTTTTAGTAAGCTTGATCAGTGCTTTGATGTCTTTTTCTGATAAGATACATCCTGTAGGGTTCTGCGGACTATTCAGGATAATCATCTTCGTATTGGCTGTAAATAGTTTTTTAACGATTTCCCAGTCTATTTCATAATTAGGTGGGGCCAATTCATAAGGCTTAACCAGTCCTCCCAATAATTTAATTGCCGGTGCGTAACAATCATAAGCAGGCTCAAAGATGATTACTTCATCCCCTGAATTGATGCAAGCGCTTAAGGCTGTAAAGATTGCCTGTGTACCACCTGCGGTAATAGTCACCTCTGTATCCGGATGGTAATTTGCTCCATACAAATTATTTACTTTTTCGGAAATTACCTCCCTAAGTACGGGTAAACCAGGCATGGGCGCATATTGATTAAAGCCTTTTTGCATGGCATCGGTAACCAAATCTAATAATACTGGATCGCAATCATAATCAGGAAATCCCTGAGACAGATTGATTGCATTATGCTCTTCTGCAAGTTTAGACATTACTGAAAAAATCGTAACGGCTGTGTTCGGTAGTTTCGACTGAATGGATATCATTACAACGAAAATAGAAATAATATTTTATCGGCTAATATCAGATTTATTTAATAATTTCAGCTTGCTATGAGTTTTAAAACAAAAGAGAGTAGATTATTACTCGTTCTGGGTGCTTTTTTCGTTGCTAATGCTATCTTATCAGAATTTATTGGGGTGAAAATTTTCACAGTTGAAGGTTCACTGGGTATCAAACAGTTTGACATTAGTTTGCTTGGTGTACCTAATCTATCTTTCAATATGTCGGCAGGTGTATTAACCTGGCCTTTTATATTTATTATGACCGATATTATCAATGAATATTTTGGTGTAAAGCAAGTCCGTTTTTTATCGGTATTGACAGCAATTTTAATCTCTTATGCCTTTATCGTTGTGGGGGCTGCTATGCATCTCACTCCTTCAGATTTCTGGGTAAATCAAAATGTTAACGGGCAGGCATTAAACATGAATGTTGCATTTGCAGGTATATTCGGGCAGGGAATGTGGATTATTGTAGGATCGGTAGTCGCATTTTTGGTAGGNCAGATGGCCGATGTGTTGATCTTTCACAGGATNAAAAGGTTTACAGGAGANAGGGCACTCTGGTTACGGGCCACGGGGTCGACAGTAGTATCGCAATTCATAGATAGTTTTGTGGTTATCTTTATTGCATTTTATTTGAACCCGCAATACCATTGGAGTTGGCAAATGGTAGCCGCTATCGGCCTGGTTAATTACACCTATAAATTCGTTGTTGCCATTTTAATGACGCCTATTTTATATATAGTTCATGGTATAATTGATGGCTATCTGGGTAAAGATCTTGCACAACGTATGATTCAAATGGCAGGAAGGAGATAGGAGTTCAAGCTCCAATATCTCCTTTGCACATATTTTGCGGGCTACAGTCTGTTAACTTCTAATATTTTGAATTCCTGAATTCCATCGGGCATTTCCCAATTGATGCTGTCGCCGGTTCTATAACCAAACAATGCAATGCCGATTGGTGCAAATACTGATACTTTCTGAACTTTAATATTTGCTTCCTCAGGCATTACGAGCTTGAAAGTAAATTCTTTTCCTGTTTTGACATTGGCAATTCTTGCTTCAGATTTTAAACAAACAACATCTTTTGGAAGTTCATCTTCCGAATATATTGTGGCAGCTTTTAATTCCGCCTGTAGTTTTTCTTTATTGTAAGCACTCATGTTCGATTTTTCCAGGTGCTCCTTTAAAAGTTTGAAATCGCTTTTAGATAGTGATAATGATTTTGTTTCCATGATTGTATATGTATTAAATAAGATTATTAATGTAGGCTCAAATGCAAAGAGAACAACAACCGAATGTACAGGCCGCTGTTTGGTTCTTTAAAAAAGAATATTGCATGAAGTTTTATCAGAAAAATTTCTGAGCCCCTGAATCGAAGAAGGTAAAAGGAATGATTCGGGGCTTAAATAATAAAGTCCTTACTTGTGGTTTGAAAGGTAAACCCTAATGGATAGTTCTCTCTGGAAAACTTTTTGAATAGGGCATAGGCCTGCTGCTGACTTTTGTTGTAAGTCACCATGATAGCTTTATGAATCCCTGTTTGTTCCATTGTGGCTAATGTCGTTAGCTTTTTTTAAAAATCAAAGGAAAATGAAGATTATGACATTTTTATTCTCTTATCAAAAACGAAAGTCTCTGATTTTAAGAGTTTAATAGATTTGAAGTCTTCGTGTAGCGGATTAATGAGATAGTTGAATTCGGCATTAATAATGGACGAAGGTACCTTTAGTATAGCGGACTTCTTTTCCCTGATCCAATCTTCGCCTAATTTTTGGGTAATTGGCATTTGACTGAAATCACTCCAGTTTACCGGCAAATTCTTTTGTTCAATCGTTAGGATGCATAGATCGTCAGGCACCACTATAGTCATCACTTTAAATAAATGGTTTAGTCCGGCCTGATTTCTGTGGACTACGTTTTCGAGACAAGCGAGTGATCTTGAACCTGCAGTATATATAACTTCTATATCATTAGGGTTCCATCGGGCAGCTCTGCCGGAAGCATTTAATCCCGATGCATATTTAGCAAGTGCAATACGAAATACCTGCATAATTAGGCTAAATCACCGTATTCTATTCTGATTAATTCTTCTTCGATAAGGGAAATACCAGTTATTGTGTCCATTAAATCAAAGGGAATTTGATCACCAAGACCATATGAAGGTGTATTTAACCATCGGTGAAACGCATCAGCCGAGCCAAATACGGATATGCCTTTGTCAAATAAAGAAAACGATTTTAAAAGCTTTTCACTTAGAGGTGCATCTAGTTTTGAAGAATTAGATACATAGTTTTGTATCGTTTTAACATTTGTTTTAAAAGTATCCTGAAACTCTTCTTTGCTGAAACCCGATAACGTAATGAAATCCAGTGCTGCCTTGGCAGATAAGCCTTTTTTAGAGCTTGTAAGTAAACTTATTGAATTGCCATACAAAGATTGGTACGGAGCAATGAGCTGGGCAACCATAGTTACTTTAGCTTTTGTTTTATATGATTTTGGTGTAGCTGCCATATGCTTTGTATTTAAGATTATTCAAATATAAGAAAAAATTCTGGTATTTGTGGAATATTTTCCTGTATTGATTCTAAGCTTATTGAGGTACTGTGATTATGGATTTGAATAAAGTTTAAGTAGAATAATGCAATAGAAGTTAAGTTCTGTATGTTTATTTGCAAAAAAATATATATTTGACTTAATTATTAATCAAAACATGGAAGCAGCGCAAGCAACTTCCGTATAATTAAAAAGTAAAAACACAAAAAACATGGAAAAATTTTCAAAAGTTAAAGAATTGTTAGCTTCTGTTGAAGCTGATGCTGAGAAATTTTACAGCGCAGGTAACAATGCAGCAGGTACAAGAGTACGTAAAGCTATGCAAGATTTAAAAGTTCTGGCTCAAGAAATTCGTGCTGAAGTTACAGAGAAAAAGAACGCTAAATAAGAATTAGTCGATTGAATATCAGTAGTGGTTTTATTCCGCTACTGAATATTTTACCCATATGGCATACCTACCAAAACCCAACCGATACACCCAGATGCAATACCGCCGTTGTGGCAATAGTGGATTAAAATTATCTGCAATTTCATTAGGCTTATGGCATAATTTCGGGCATGTTGATCAATTNGAGAATTGTAGNAACATTTTGAAGTTGGCTTTTGATCATGGCATTACTCATTTTGATCTTGCAAATAATTACGGACCTCCTCCNGGGTCAGCNGAAGAGAATTTCGGGCGTTTACTAAAAAGAGATTTTTCAGGGTACAGAGATGAAATGATTATTTCTACCAANGCCGGNTATACCATGTGGGACGGACCNTACGGAGATTGGGGATCAAAAAAATACCTGGTATCNAGTTTAGATCAGAGTTTAAAGCGAATGGATCTCGATTACGTCGACATCTTTTATCATCACCGCCCTGATCCCGAGACCCCACTGGAGGAAACCATGTCAGCACTCGACCTTATTGTTCGTCAGGGTAAAGCTTTATACGTGGGGATTTCTAACTATAAACCTGCAGAAGCGGCTAAAGCAATTCAGCTGTTAAAAGAGCTTGGTACACCCTGTGTGATTCACCAGCCTAAATATTCGATGTACGAACGCTGGATTGAGGATGGCTTGCTTGACCTGCTTGGAAATGAAGGGGTAGGGTGTATCCCATTTTCGCCGCTCGCACAAGGTTTGTTAACCGATAAATATTTGAAGGGAATCCCTGTTGATTCAAGAGCTGCAAAAAATCACGGAGCCCTGCAGCAGGACCAGATCACAGCGGAACGACTACAACAATTGAATCAATTGAATGCTATTGCAGCGGCCAGGGGACAAAAATTGGCCCAAATGGCTTTATCATGGATATTGCGTGATGATCGCATTACTTCTGTTTTGGTAGGGGCAAGCAGACCGGAGCAGTTGGCTGATTCCCTGCAGTGTTTGAACAATATAACCTTCAGCAAAACTGAGCTTGAAGATATTGAGCAGATTCTTTCCGCTGTTTAAAATTAATTTCATTTAACAGGAAGTGATTTATTTCTATATTTAGCAATGGAATCATCTCAAACATTACCAATTCTTGATGCTGTAGAGCTTCGTGTTTTAGGCGTACTTATGGAAAAATCCAAAACAACGCCAGAGTATTACCCAATGACAATCAATGCGATTACGCTTGCTTGCAATCAAAAAACTTCACGAAAACCTGTTGTTCAGTATGATGACCAAACGGTAATATTAGCGCTGGATACCTTAAAAAGAAAGAGTCTTATCTCAACGGCCACTGGTGGTTCAAGCCGTAGCATAAAATACAAACACAATTTTGCCATTGTATTCCCGGTAACACCTCAAGAAGTTGCCGTAATTTGTTTGTTGATATTAAGAGGTCCCCAAACTCCCGGTGAATTGAATACCAATTCTGGAAGAATGTATGAATTCGAATCACTCGATGAGGTTCAATCTGTATTGGAAAGACTTTCCGACCCCGAAATGCCTTATGTGATGCAATTACCAAAACGCGCAGGTCAAAAAGAAGTGCGCTATGTACATTTATTGGCCGGAGTTCCGGATTTAACACAGATCGATCAGGCAGAAGAGACCTATAGCAGGCCTGCCAGTGAATTAGAAACCAGATTAGCTACGGTAGAGCAGGAGTTAGCTGAGTTAAAAGAAGCTTTTGAGAAGTTAATTAAAGTCCTATACTAAACCTCTTCGTTTAAAACCAGGCCATAAGCAACATCTTTATTTAGTATAAAGTGGTAGATTGAAGATCTGCCCAGGCCAATTTATGTCTAACACACAAATCAAATATTATAATGTCAGAAAACAAAAAACTAAGCATCCACGAGGATTGGGTAGTCGTCATTTTGGGCGCTTTAACTATTATTTTGTCCATCTCCGGACTAATCCTGCCCGTTCCGAATTTCGGTTGGAAAAATACGACAGATCTTTTTACTGCTGTATGTTCACTATCCAACTTCGCAATCATCAGCTCTCAATTTCTATTTGTAATCGTGGTTGCAGGCCTCGGTGCATGGTTAACCGGGAAATCTATAAAGAGCGCTTTATTAACCTTTCCAGTAGTTTACATACTAACTATAATTGCTTTGATATTGGCTGGTAATAGTCAGGTTAAAGCATTGAACCTTGAAGCTGTGATCTTCAGCTTAACCATAGGTCTTATTATCGGGAATTTCCTTAAGTTACCTGAATGGTTTAAGGCCTCTCTTTCAACTGAACTGTTTGTTAAAATTGGCCTTGTGTTATTAGGGACCACGGTAATTTTTTCTGAAATATTAAATGCCGGCTCACGAGGTTTATTACAATCGTTAGTTGTAGTGCTTTCAGTATGGTACTTTGCCTACTGGGTATGTAAAAAACTGAAAATAGATAGTGAGCTAACGATGATGATTTCTAGTGCGGTGTCTATTTGTGGTGTCTCCGCAGCAATTGCTACCTCGGGAGCTATTAAAGGGGATTCTAAAAAACTGTCTTATGTAATCTCGATGGTTCTGATTACAGCCATCCCAATGATGATATTTATGCCATATATCGCCAAATACTTTGGATTTCCTGAAGAGGTTACCGGTGCATGGCTGGGCGGAAGTATAGATACTACGGGCGCAGTTGTGGCTTCGGGTTCACTGGTAGGACAAAAAGCATTAGAAATCAGTACAATTGTTAAGTTTTCGCAGAATGTACTTTTAGGAATTGCTGCATTTGCCATCTCTGTTTACTGGACGTATACCCAGCATCCGGCAGGAAAGGAAAAAGAAGCTAAGCCTACTTTAAAAGTGATTTGGGAGCGTTTCCCTAAATTTGTGCTTGGTTTTGTGGGCGCCTCATTATTGTTTTCTTTCTTTATTACTCCGGAAATAAATAAAGAGGTAAAAGGGATGCTCAAGAATATGCAAGGTCTGTGGTTTGCATTGGCATTTACAAGTATTGGCTTAGAAACCAACTTTAAGGATTTATTTGGGCGTAATAGCAAAAAGCCATTTTATGCTTTTTTAATTGCCCAGGGATTCAATATCATCGTCACATTAATTATAGCTTATTTCTTGTTTAGCTAAAAATAACATAGCTCCTGACAATTTGATGTGCAGGAGCTATGATTCAGTCTCATTCAGGTTTAGATCTTACATATAAGTCAGACTACGGTCTCTTTTGTCTACAAAGTACTGTGCATCATGGCTATGCTGGATAGTCGTTGTGTTGCTTGTCCTGAAATTGTCGAACGGAGGTTTGTCTTCTGCCTTTGAAAGTTCACTAAGTAACTCATTATATTTCTCCAGGAGTGAGATGTACTTGTTCATCCAGTATTGGATAGAGTAACTCTCATCTGTTTTCTCAGGGGCTGTATCGTTAGTATGGTGAAGATTAGCATTTGCAAATTCCTCGGGGAATTCATTTGCAAAATCATGGTTTATAGCTTGCCCAATCTTGCAAATGGTATCAAGATTTAGGTGTCCATGCTCAAACCAGTTATAAATAGAAGTTCTGCTAACATGCAAAATTCGTGATAACTCACTGATTCCAATTTTTGTGCGAACAATACGTTCGATCACATCCCCCTTATTTGATGTCATAACCTTTCAAAAGTTTGTGGTGAAACCTTATACTATTATCAAATACAATGGATTAGAGGGATGTGCTAATCTTAATGAAATTTAGGGATTTTTTTTTTATTAACAAAATAAAAATGTTAATAAATTTTCTTTAGATAATTTTGTTTATTCAGTTTTTTCAATTCACGATTTGCATCAGTTTGTCATAAGCCTTATCAATACTGTAATCGGTTTTTATGAGGTTTAAACTTTCCTGGCGGTGTATATTAATCAGTTTGGGTTCTTCAAGATAACGTTCCATTGCAGCCTCAATATTACTTTCAGTTGCTTCTATGAGATATCCGTTCTTATTGTCTTTAATATAATGTGCAGTTCCGTTATCCTGTGAGCAAATTATTGCGAGTCCATAAGACATTGCTTCAAGTTGTGAAACTGAAGCAGGTTCATTAATACTTGGCATCAAAAAGACGTCGTGAGATTTGTAATAATCAGGCATTTCGGAATGCGGGATATTTTTCCACAACGTAATAACATGCCCTAAATCTTTTGATTTGATTTTAGCCAGCATTGTTTGATAGTAGGCTTCCCTAAGGGCATTTCCCGTACTCCCAATAATAGTTAGTTTGAATTTTTTATACCGCTTGTTTAGCTCAGCCGTCGCATCAATCAGTAGCTCCACATTTTTCCTTGATTCAAATTTAACCACACACAGAAATTTTAATATATCGCCCTTATTTTTCCCTGGTATTTCAATTTTTTCCGGGTAAATGAAGAAGGGCAGGTAATCCATATAAGTTAAGTTCTGTAAATTTTCTTTTAAAGGCTCCCTGTATAAAACAGGAGTAAACCAACGGATTTTATGTCCAATAGAAACAATATAATCATGTGCCTTTCTTAAAAAGCTGAGTTTTTGCACAAACTTAGGGGCTTGTGTGTAATAGATGAGTTTCGTTCTGGTGAAGAAATAAGGAATCAGGAACCAGGAATAAACCATACTAAGCGCTCCCCTCACAATAATTACATCAGGTTTGAATTGATTAATCATGCGAAAGTACTTGGTCAGATCAGGAATAGCAATAGCTGAAAATTCGGCAATATCCATATCCTTTTTAAAATACCTGATATAGCTTTTGGTGATAATGGATATAGGTATTTTTTTTGGTCTGATGGTCGAGTAATCTTCTGTATTTCCCATTCCCATTACAAAAAAGTCTATCTGGTGGCCTTCCTCCTGTAACTTTTTAAGCAGCGATACCTGATTGGTATGGAACCGTGGCGCTATGAATAATATTCTCATAAATCATATGCTAGTGGAATTCGGTCTAACTGTTCATAAATTGAATTTTGACTGATATATTCCGGAATAACTTCTTTTACTTTTCGGATCGTCTCGTAATTGTTGTTGATGCTATTGAGGTTTAATATCTCTTCAATTGATCTTTGCACATAATTGTAATTGTAGCAGATCGTTTTAGAAATTTTGATTTTTTTGTGGTAGGTAGGAATGGTGAGCTCTTCCTTGTGTAAAAGTTCTTCATGTATTTTCTCACCCGGACGCAATCCACTGTACACGATTTTTATGTCGGTTACCGGAGAAAGCCCTGCAAGCTTTATCATTTTTATAGCCAGATCCACTATTTTAACCGGTGCACCCATATCAAAAATAAAGATTTCTCCTCCATTACCCATAGAAGCTGCTTCAAGTACCAATTGAACAGATTCACGAATGGTCATGAAATATCTGGTTATTTCTGGATGTGTTACCGTTACTGGTCCCCCTTTTTCAATTTGCGCCTTAAATCTCGGAACTACCGAACCGTTNGATCCCAACACATTNCCNAATCTNGTTGTGATAAATTTAGTTCCTCTTTGTAATGAATTTTGGTTTATGAGGTTNTCTGATGAATCAATAGTTAAAGTTTGGTTTTGGTTCAAAGACTGTATGTATATTTCTGCCAGTCGTTTTGATGCACCCATTATGTTGGTTGGCTTAACCGCTTTGTCTGTAGAGATCATCACGAACTTTTCAACGCCGAATTCCAGCGACATGTCGGCCATGTTTTTAGTACCCATTACGTTAGTCAGTATCGCTTCTGCCGGATTGTTTTCCATCATAGGAACATGCTTATAAGCAGCAGCATGAAAAACTATCTGCGGTTTAAACTCTTCAAACAAGGTTCTAAGGCGTTTGGTATTTTGCACATTTGCCATGAAAATTCTTGTTTTTCCGCCTGCGATATGGTCCTCCATTTCCAATTGCATTTCATGTAATGGTGTTTCGGCCTGATCACATAAAATAACGTACTGAGGATTATAGTTAAGCAGCTGCCTTACAATTTCAGAGCCAATAGAACCAGCCGCTCCGGTTACCAGGATTCGTTTTCCTGCAATTTCTCTAAAAACATTCTGGTTGGTGATTTGAATCGGTTCCCGCTGAAGTAAGTCTTCAATTTTTAAGTCCTGCAGCTGGTTTAAGCTTAATTTTCCATGCAGCCATTGGTTGGAAGGCGGAACGGTCATCACTTTAATTCCAAGCTCCATACATTTTTCGATGGCGGCTTTTTTACCATTCACCGTCATGCAGTCACTTGTGATCACCATTTTTTCGATAGAATGCTTAGCTTTAAGCATTTCAATAGCAGAAGAATGATAAACTTTAGTCTGCTCAATTCGTTTGTTTACCTTATCATCATTATCATCTATAAATCCTAAAATCTGATAACAGGTTTCCTGGTGCGATTCCAGGGCCTGTTTTACCAGAATGGAAGCACTGTCTGATCCATAGATCAGGATGTTTTCTTTATTTTTTCCTGATTCAAGATCCTTAATGTAGCCATATAAGCTTTTAACGGCTATACGAAGCATGATCAGTAAGGATGATGAAATAAAGAAATTAAGCAATAGTACCGGATCAAACCAGATGGAATTGATTTTAAAAGCAGGGGCGATGAGTAAGTTGCTGATTATATTAAAGAGCATACTGGTTACAAATACTGCTAAAAAAATCCTGATCATATCTTTCGTGTTTGAATATCGTATGATCCCGGTATGTATACGCATTAGAATAAATACGGGGATAGCTACACAGCTAAACATCGCTATATACGAGAGGTGCTCGATGTTTAGTAACCCGTTAAACCCGATTCTCTTGATCAATAGGATTGATAGAGATAACGCCGATACCACTAGAAATTGGTCAATAAATAGGATAAGCCACCTTGAATGAACCTTATCGTGAAATAGATTTTTCATTTTAGTGAGTTTAAGGTTTGTGAATAGCGATATAAAGGGAAAAAATCAACGTCAGTGTTCTGATCTACGCCAGACCTCTTTACGAGGGTATTATAATTAGCCTCATCCGTAATGTATCTCCAGCTGCTATAATTAAGCATTAGGTCTGAGAAACCTAATTTCCAATTAAACAACGTATCCTCTTTGTAGCCAAATCCCCCTCCCAGATGGTAGTGTTGCATGCCGTGTTTTCGTCCCAGTTTACTAATTTCGTCGACCAGAAATTTGCTTGGAGATTCTGAAAGATACTTTGTTCTGGTAGCCATCAGGTGACCTTCGATAATGGTGCCGGTGAAAGTAACCATCGATCCGCAAATCGCTTTATCTCCATGGTATACCAAAAGTACTCGGCAATCAAATTCTTCAGCATTTACCATATCATGAAAGTAAGTGTCGGTAAACAGATAATAGTCCTTGGCACCCACGCGCTTCATGTTCTCAATATAGATATCCTTGAAAATCTGTATGTCTTCTGGTTCTCTGGTTTCTTTTGCAGTTAATCCCTGTCTCCATGATCGTTTTATCGCATCATAGGTAGTTCTTCTGTATTTTAATCGTTGTGATTCGATAGGTACAGTAAGGTCGATATTGATCGTCTTTCCGTTTTGATATACACCACCAAATTTTTCCATCAGGAAGTTCTGATGAAACAGGGGGTGCAAACGCGAAAACACAGAAACATTTTCCCTGCTCTTTAGAAAAGAAAGGAATGTCCTTTTGAAGTTTTCCATAAACTCATCATTAAGTTCTTCAAACTTTAGGTTTGAGATTGGCCCCGTGTACCCATAAACCGATGTAAGATCTGAGAATTCGGAATCTTCGATTTTTCTGTTCAATAAGGGAAATGCGATATAATTACCGTTTTCTTCGTAAATAAAGAGGAAGGGGTCACCAGTCTGATCCAGCGAGTGATAATACCAGGTGTGATAAAAATCATACTCAGCTGAATTTTTGACGTACCACATCCACTTGTCCTTTTGACGGATTGTGATTAGATGATGCATAATGGTAGGTGTTCGGTGAACAATAAGACAGCATATACTTTTGTTGATTCAATGACTTTCTTTGTGTATCTGTACAAAGGGAAAAAGTCTACCTCTTCATTTTTATCAATATGATTCTCTTCCAGCAGGGACGTATAAGGGTCCTCGTCTGCGATAAATCTCCAGCTCTTAAAATCTAAAATGTAATCAGAAAAACATGCTTTCCATTCAAATAAAGAGTCTTTTTTGAAGTTCAATCCGCCACCAAGGTGGAAATATTTTGCGCCCATCTTGCGCCCAATAATCGTGATTTCGTCTGTCAGCAGCTTTGCTGGCGAATCACCTAAATAAGCTGTACGCGTGCCAAGGAGGTGGGCCTGTATAATATCATTTGTGCATACAATAAAAGCACCACATACGGCCA
>Ga0065714_10002454_pt1 | contig 30842 bp, 30 predicted proteins | sample MisRhiReplicate2_FD_59101 | JGI IMG/M metagenome (GOLD analysis project Ga0065714, IMG submission 59101) | Miscanthus rhizosphere microbial communities from Kellogg Biological Station, MSU, sample Rhizosphere Soil Replicate 2: eDNA_1 v2... | ecosystem: Host-associated > Plants > Roots >... | reverse complement strand
CCCAAAAAAAACACAGCGGAATATCAAAATGAACAGCATTACGCACATTATCCGGTGCTTTGCTGTACAACAAACCTGGCCGCTGTGTCGTTTACAGCATCGCCCTTCTTGCGGAAAAACTCATGCGCCTGGCCGATTTCATTCTCGACAATATCGAGCCGATTCTTCAGGCGTGGGAAGACTTCGCCAAAACCATCACCCCCGCATCCATTGGCATGGATTCCGTGGCCCTGCGCGACCATGCCGAGCAGATGCTGCGCACCATCGCCGCTGACCTGCGCACCTCGCAAACGCGCAAGGAGGCAATTGCCAAGTCCCACGGGGAGGCCCCGACGGCGGATGCCGAAACCGCCGCCGAAACCCATGCGGTCATCCGCCAGTCCTCGGGTTTCACCGTGGAACAAATGGTCTCCGAATACCGGGCCCTGCGCACCAGCGTGCTCATGCTCTGGATGCCGCACACGCAGTTGGATCACAAACAGGTCATGGACGATCTGATTCGATTCAACGAGGCCGTGGACCAGGCCTTGGCCGAGTCCGTCGTCAGTTACTCGGGGGCGGTGGATGCGTCGCGCAACATCTTTCTCGGGATTCTGGGGCATGACCTGCGCAGCCCCTTGGGCGCGATCCTGCTGAGTTCCGAAGTGCTGCTGCGGGCGGGGGACCTGCCCGCCAAGGCCACCAAGATAACTTCGCGTATCTACACCAGCGTCAAGCGGGCCAACAAAATCGTCGGCGATCTGCTGGATTTCACCCGTACCCAACTCGGCTCGGGCATTCCGGTGCAGCGTTTCAACGGCGATCTGGTGGCCGCCTGCGAAGGCATGGTGGAGGAGGCGCGGGCCTATCACCCGGAAAGCGAAATCCGCTTTGAAACGACCGGTGCCCTGGAGGCGCGGTTTGATCCCGCCCGCATGGAGCAAGTATTTGCCAACCTGATTGGCAACGCCGTCCAGCATGGTGCCGAAGGCACGCCGGTGACTGTTTCGTTGAGCGTGGAAAAGGATATGGCCGTGATTGCGATCAACAACCAGGGCAAGCCTATCGAGAAAGAGGCCATTGCCAACATCTTCAACCCAATGGTCCGAAGTCTGTGCAGCGGTGAAATGCAGTACGGTTCCACGGCTGGGCTCGGACTTGGCCTGCACATCGCTTCGGCGATCGTATCGGCCCATCAGGGCACCATCAAGGTCCACTCGGAGGCGCAAGTCGGCACGACATTTACCGTTCGTATACCGCTGAACCCGGCCTGATCGACTGTCCGCAAGAGCAGATTCACATACTTGTACGATGTCTTATCACGTAGTAAAACTGTCGTCCCGTCCAATAATAATTAACGGAGACGCACCGATGGATGCTTCGCAATCTGCAACCGCCGCCGATCAGGGCCGCCGGGTATTCCTGAAAAAATCCCTGGTGGTCTCGGCCGCTGCCGCCGCCCTTGGCAATCTGCCAGGGCTCGCCCAGGCCGAACCCTTGAGCCAGCGTTACCCGGACCCGCTGATCAATATCCTTGACCCCAGCTTCATGGACTTGCGCATCTTCAACGCCAGCGTGGAGAAACTCGCCACCGGTCTGCGTTGGGCAGAAGGGCCGGTGTGGGTCGGTGACGGTCGTTACCTGCTGGTCAGCGACATTCCCAACAACCGCATCGTGCGCTGGGATGAAATCACCGGCAGCCTGTCGGTGTACCGCGAGAATTCCAACTTCTCCAACGGCATGTGCCGCGATCGCCAGGGCCGGCTGCTGGTGTGCGAAGGCTCCACCACCGCCAGCGAAGGCCGACGCATCACTCGCACCGAGCACAACGGCACTATCACCGTGCTGGCGGACAGTTTCGAAGGCAAGCCGCTGAACTCGCCCAACGACATCGTGTGCAAGCGTGATGGCTCGGTCTGGTTCACCGACCCGCCGTTCCAGACCGGCAACAACTACGAGGGACACAAAGTCACCCCCGCCCAGCCCCACGCGGTGTATCGCATCGACGGCGGAACCGGCAAGGTCAGCCGGGTGATCGACGACCTGGCGGGGCCGAACGGGTTGTGTTTTTCCCCGGACGAGAAAATCCTCTACGTGGTCGAAGGCCGGGCCAAGCCCAACCGCTTGATCTGGGCAATCACGGTCAAGGACGATGGCACGCTGGGGGAGCGGCGCAAGCACATCGAAGGCCTGGATTACGCGGCGATCGATGGAATCAAGTGCGACGAGAGCGGCAACCTCTGGTGCGGTTGGGGCGGCAATGGCGACCCCAAGGCCGACCTGGAAAAACTCGACGGTGTGCGAGTGTTCAACCCTGAAGGCAAAGCCATCGGGCACATCTCCCTGCCGGAGCGCTGCCCCAACGTCTGCTTCGGAGGGCGGGAAGGCAATCGGTTGTTCATGGCCGGCAGCCATTCGCTGTATTCGCTGTTCGTGAATACACGGGGGGCGACGTTTGCCTGATTGAGCGGTTCTCCATTGTGGCGAGGATACTGTGGGAGCAAAGCTTGCTCGCGATACAGGCGATGCGGTCTTTCAGAAATCGAGTCGCCTGTATCGCGGGCAAGCCTTGCTCCCACGGCCTAGTCACAAGGGTGTGTTCAGTGAGTATCCTCTGATGGGTTCAGGATTGTCCGCAACTCCATAGCTCCACGGTCGGCTGGCCCTCTGTCGGCGGCCCCAACCAATGACTCATCGGTCGGCAAGTGCCATCGAAGCACACTTGATAATCGCCGGCCTGCGGCGTACGGCCCAGCCTCAGCGGTTGCAGCGGCGGCATCTGGCGTTGGTAGTGCCAACTGCCATTTTCCAGTCGGGCGTTTTCGGGAATCTCCATGCCCGCGCCATTGCCTCTGACCCTGGCTTCACCCAGGACCAACCCTTGTGCGGTCACGCGATAATCTTCCTCCCAGCGGATCTTTTCGATGGTGTGGTTCCATGCCAGCGTGAAATCGGCAACGGGAAGCTGGGCCCAGACCACGCCGGACAGGCCCAGACACAGCCCGATCACGCCAAGGCCCGTCCGGCACGCCGCGAGCGCCAGATGTGCTGGAAAATCAGCAGCCCACCCAGCACGAAGCCAATCTCGTCGGTCAGCGGCAGGGCCACCACCAGCAACGCGCCAGCCGCAAAACACAACAGGCGCTCCCAGACCGGCATCTTCTGTTGCAGATAGCCGGTGGACGCCATGCCCCAAAGCCCGACGGCCAACAACGTCTTGATCAGCATGTACGCGGTCATCCACAGGTTGTCGCCCTGGAGCATCAGTGCCGGGTTATAGACCGCCATGAACGGAATGACGAAACCGGCGAGGGCGATGCGCACCGCCCAGAAGCTGATCTTCAGGCCACTTTCCCGGGCAATGGGCGCGGCTGCGAAACAGGCCAGCGCCACCGGTGGGGTCAGGTCGGCGAGGATGCCGAAATAGAACACGAACATGTGCGACACGATCAGCGGCACGCCCAGTTCCAGCAGGGCGGGCGCGGCGATCGAGCTGGTGATGATGTAGTTGGGAATGGTCGGGATGCCCATGCCCAGCACCAGGCAAGTGAGCATGGTGAGGATCAGCGACAGCAACAGGTTGTCCCTGCCGATGGCGAGGATGTAGCCGGCAAAAGTGGAGGCCACGCCGGTCAGCGAGACCACGGCGATGATGCTGCCTACCAAGGCGCAGGCGATCCCCACTGGAACGGCATGACGCGCGCCATCTACCAACGCGTGCAGGCAGATGACCAGGGTTTCCCGCGTGCCTTGCATGAACCAGCAGACCACCACCAACACGCCGATCACCGCGAACACGACACCGATGCCCAACCGGAAAAAACCGACGCACAGCAGCCCCAAGGCGATCCAGAAGGCACAGCGCAAAGCATAGTTCGAGACCTTGAGAATGATCGCCGAGCCGAGAATCACGATGGCTGTCAATGCCAGGCCCACCATGCCGGAAAACAGCGGTGTGCGTCCGGAAAACAGCAGGTAGACCAACACCCCGAGCGGGATCAGCAAGTACCAGTTTTCCTTGACCGCGCCCCAGGCGCTGGGGCACTGGTCCTTGGGCAGGCCCTTGAGGTCGGAGCGTTTGGCTTCCAGGTGAACCATCCAGAACACCGAGCCGAAGTACAGGCACGCGGGTATCAATGCGGCCTTGGCGATTTCAACGAACGGCACATTGATGGTTTCGGCCATGATGAAGGCCACCGCGCCCATTACCGGCGGCATGATCTGGCTGCCCATGCTGGAAGTCGCTTCCACACCGCCGGCAAACGCGGCCTTGTAGCCGAAGCGCTTCATCAACGGGATGGTGAATTGCCCGGTGGTGACCACGTTGGCGATGCCTGAGCCGGTGATGGTGCCCATCAGCGCCGATGACACCACCGCCACTTTCGCCGGCCCGCCCAGTTTGTGGCCGAACAGGCCCATGGCGAAATCGGTGAACAGCTTGATCATGCCGGCCTTTTCCAGGAAGGCGCCAAACAGGATGAACAGGAAGATATAGGTGGCCGACACGTAGGTCGGCGTGCCGTACAAGCCTTCGGTGCCGAATGACAGTTGGTTGATGATTTGATCGACGCCATAGCCGCGATGGGCCAAATCCCCCGGCAGGTATTCGCCGAACAGGCCATAGGCCAGGAACAGGCCGCAGATGATCGGCAGCGCGATGCCCATCACCCGCCGGGCGGCTTCGAAGACCAGCACGATCAGGATCACGCCGATGATCATGTCGGCGGTGGTCAGGTCGCCAGAGCGCTGGATCAGGTCGGCTTCGAACACCCATTGATAGAGCGCCGTCGCCACGCTCCCCAGGCTCAGGACCCAGGCCAGGGGTTGCCAGGGACGCTGCTTGCCATAGGCCGGGTAGCTGAGGAACACCACCCACAGCAGGAAGCCGACATGCACCGCCCGCAGCACGATGCTGGAGACTGGAGAAAACGCGGCGGTGACGATCTGGAACACTGAAAACAGCAAGGCCACGTAAAACAGTGTCTTGGGCCAGTCCCGCGGGTCCGTGGCGATGCCGTGCTGGTCTTCACTCATGAGGTGCCTGCCTTCTGTTCACATTCAAGGGGCGAAAACACGATGCATCAACGGCGACGGGCGCCGTTGATGCGTAGGGTGTTACAGCGCGCCCACTTCCTTGTAGTAGCGCTCGGCACCGGGGTGGAGTGCGATCGGCAGGTTTTTCGCGGCGTTTTTCAAGGTGATGTCCTTGGCCGCCGAATGGGAAGTGCCCAGGCGAGTGAGGTTCTCGAAGAGCAGCTTGGTCATCTGGTACGCCACCTCATCCGGCACGTCCTCGCGGGTGACCAGGATGTTGGTGATGGCCACGGTCGGTACGGCGTCGGTCTGGCCGTCGTAGGTGTTGGCCGGAATCATTGCGCTTTGATAGGCCGGGTTAGCGATTTTCTCCACCACATCGGTGGGCACCGATACATAGCTCAGCGCCATGGTCGAGGCCAGGTCACGAATGGCCGCCATCCCCAGGCCGGAGGACTGCAGTGTGGCATCCAGTTGGCGGTTCTTGATCAAGTCCACCGACTCGGCGAACGGCAAGTACTGGACCTTCATGTCCTGGTAGGTCAGCCCTGCGGCCTTGAAGATCGCCCGGGCATTGAGTTCGGTGCCGGATTTTGCCGCGCCGACGGAAACGGTCTTGCCCTTGAGGTCGGCCAATGTCTTGATGCCGGACTCCTGGCTGGCGACGATCTGGATGTAATTGGGATAGGCGCCAGCGATGGCGCGCAGTTTGGTCAACGGTGCCTTGAAACCGGCGTCTTCCACACCGTTCCTGGCATCCGCCACCGAGTCGCCCAGGGCCAGGGCCAGCTCGCCACGACCGGCTTGCAGCAGGTTGAGGTTTTCCACCGAGGCCTTGGTGGCTTGCACCGATGTCTTGGCGTCCTGGATACCACTGCTGTAGATCTGCGACAGCCCGACCCCGATCGGGTAATAAACCCCACTGGTGCCCCCCGTCAGGATGTTGATATACACCGGGGCTGCCTGGGCCGTGGTGCTGACCACCAGGGCTGCCGCGGCGGCCAGGAGGGTGAAGCGCTTGTTGACTCGCATGGGGACCTCTCCGTCTTGTTATGGCTGTATGCAGAGTCTTTCCACTGTAGTTCAAACGGGGGCGGTGGCGAGTCGAGCCGTGGTCAGGAGGTTTTTGTGGTTATGCCAGGGGCGCCGTACTGCCTCGCACCGTCAACTCAAACGGCAACACCACATGCCGTTCGGCAATCGGCTTTTTCTCGATCAGGGCAATCAGCATCTCTACCGCTTTTTGACCAAACGCTTCGGCAGGTTGCGCAATGGTGGTCAGGGGCGGGTCGCAATAGGCGGCGAACGGGATGTCGTCAAACCCCACCAGGGAAATATCCTCGGGCACCCGCAGGCCCATTTGCTTGATGCGCCTGAGTGCGCCGATGGCCATCTCGTCGTTTTCACAAAACAGCGCACTGGGCCGGTCGACCAGCGCCAACATCGCGCCGGCGCCGTCATCACCGGCCTTCAAGGTGAAGTCGCCATGGCAGATCAGGTTTGGGTCGACGGCGATACCGGCCTGGCTCAGGGCATCCTGGTAGCCGGCCACGCGGTCCAGGGTCAAGGGGCTGCTGCGCGGTCCCTTGATGATGCCGATGCGGCGATGGCCGAGGCCGATCAGGTGCTCGGTCATGGCCTGGGCGGCGGCCCGGTTGTCGAGGCTGATGGTTGGGTAGGGGGCGTTCTTGACCACTTCGCAGGCGTTGACCAGCGGCAGGCTTTCAGTGCCTGCGGGCATCGATTCGAAAGGATCGCTGGCGCGTAACTGGATCACCCCGTCGGCCTGGTGGGCGTAGACCAGCGCGGCAAATTCACGCTCGATCTGCGCGCGACCCTGGGTGTCGCACAGCAGCAATCGATAACCCGCCGCCTGCGCGGCCTGCTGCGCGCCGCTGATGACCCGGGCGAAAAACGTGTTGGCGATGGTCGGCACCAGGATCACCAGGTTGCCGGTGCGCCGGGAGCGAAATTGCACCGCCATCAGGTTGGGCCGATAGCCGGCCTGTTCCACCGCCGCGTTGACCTTGTCCCGCGTCTCGGGAAGCACCCGTTCGGGCGATTTCAGGGTTCTGGACACCGTGGCCACCGACACACCGGCCAGCCGGGCCACTTCACGAATGTTGGACAAAATCACCTCGGGGGGCAGGGGCTACGGTTGGGGAGCTTACCGCAGGTTGAGCGCCTCACAAATGTTCATGCGTGACCTCGTGGGGTTTGACACGCAGGAAAACTGAGCCTAGATTTCCGCCATGATGTAACCGGTTACATCATCATCCTCACAGGAAGACAATCGCGATGAATCCTGTAGCACCGAAAATAAGAATGGGCTTCGTCGGCGGTGGAGAGGGCGCGTTCATCGGCCAGGCCCACCGTCAGGCCGCGGGCCTGGACGGCGGTTTCGAACTGGTCTGCGGCGCATTCAGCCGCGATCCTCACAACACTCGGCAGACCGGCGCGGCCCTGGGCCTGCCAGCGTCCCGTTGCTACCACGACTGGCAGCAGATGCTCGACACCGAAGCGCTGCTGCCTCTGGATCAGCGCATGGAACTGCTGGTGATCGTCACGCCCAATCACCTCCATGCGCCTATCGCCAGCCAGGCCTTGAAAGCCGGTTTCCATGTGTTCAGCGAGAAACCCGCCGCGCTGGACCTCAACGAGTTGCTGGCCCTCAGGGACGTGCTGCAAGGCAGCCGTTGCCTCTACGGCCTGGCCCACACCTACCTGGGCTATCCCATGGTTTGGCAGGCCCGGGAGATGGTGCGTTCGGGCGAGATCGGCCAGGTGCGCAAAGTGCTGGTCGAGTACCCCCAAGGCTGGCTCAGCCAGGATGTCGCCGCTCAGGGTAATAAGCAGGCGGAGTGGCGTGATGACCCCGGGCAGTCCGGCCTGGGCGGTTGCATCGGCGACATCGGCACCCACGCGTTTTCCCTGGCCGAGTTCGTCGCAGACCAGCCTATCCAACAACTATGCGCCGTCTTGGGTACGCACGTCCCGGGCCGACAATTGGATGACGACGCCGCGATGCTGTTCAAGATGGCGAGCGGTGCCAGCGGCGCGTTGATCGCAAGCCAGGTCTGCACTGGCGAAGAGAACCCGCTGAAGATTCGCGTCTACGGCGACAAGGGCGCCTTGGAGTGGCGCCAGGAAGAACCGGCGAGCCTGATCCATCGCGCCTTTGACCAACCCCTGCGCATCTTGCGTAGCGGTGTCGGCCAGCCGTGGCTGTGCGCGGCGGCCACGCGGCGCATGCGCCTGCCGGCCGGCCATCCCGAGGGCTACCTGGAGGCCATGGCCAACCTCTACGGCGATTTCGCCCAGGCCATTCGCAACCATGTCGAAGGCCCTGACGTCCCTGGCGTGCCCGGCATCGAGACCGGTTTGCGTGGCATGGCATTTATCGAGGCCGCCATCCTCAATCACCGTGGCGACGCGAAATGGACCGCCGTGCAAACCGGAGCATCCCTGTTGTGAATACCCTCGACAAGACACCGAACGGCCTGCGTGGCCCAGGCATTTTCCTGGCGCAATTCATGTCCGCCGAAGCGCCGTTCGACACCCTGGCCAACATCGCCCAGTGGGCGGCGTCGCAAGGCTACAAGGCCATTCAATTACCGACGTCGGGCACCCAATACATCGACCTGGCCCGGGCCGCCGAGAGCCAGGATTATTGCGACGAGCTCAAGGCCACCTGTGCCCAGGCCGGTGTCGAGATCAGCGAGTTATCGACGCACCTGCAAGGCCAGTTGGTGGCGGTGCACCCGGCGTTCGACGCGCTGTTCGACGACTTCGCCCCGGCCCATCTGCGCGGCCAGCCCCAGGCACGTACCGAGTGGGCGATCGAGCAACTCAAGCTGGCCGCCCGCGCCAGCCAGCGGTTGGGGCTGAAGGCTCATGCAACGTTTTCCGGCGCGCTGCTGTGGCCGTATCTCTACCCATGGCCGCAACGTCCGACAGGCCTGGTGGAGCAAGGGTTCGCCGAACTGGCGCGGCGCTGGTTGCCGATTCTCGACTGCTTCGACGCGGCGGGGGTGGACCTGTGCTACGAAATCCACCCCGGCGAAGACCTCCACGACGGGGCCTCGTTCGAGCGCTTCCTGGAGGCCGTCGATCATCACCCGCGGGCGGCGATCCTCTATGACCCCAGCCATCTGCTGCTGCAACAGATGGACTACCTGGGTTTCATCGATCGCTACCACGCGCGCATCCGCATGTTCCACGTCAAGGACGCCGAGTTCCGCCCCGACGCCCGTTCCGGGGTGTACGGCGGTTACCAGGGCTGGGTCGATCGGCCCGGGCGGTTCCGTTCGTTGGGCGATGGCCAGATCGATTTCAAATCGATCTTCAGCAAATTGACCCAATACGATTTCAGCGGTTGGGCGGTCCTGGAATGGGAGTGTTGCCTGAAGGATTCGCAACAGGGCGCCGCAGAAGGCGCTGCGTTCATCCAGCGGCACATGATCAGCAAGACGCGCAAGGCTTTCGACGATTTTGCTGGTGTAACGGCGGATGAAGACTCCAACCGGCGGTTGCTGGGCCTGTTGAGGTAGCCGGCCCAACCCAAAAACCTGTGGCGAGGAAACCCGGTGTGGGAGCAAGGCTTGCCCGCGATGAACGAAAACGCGGTTCAACGGTTAGACCGTGGCGCGGCCATCGCGGGCAAGCCTTGCTCCCACAGTGGAGGTAAATCCCTTTGCAACAAAAGCGGTGCGTTTTTTCTTTCTTCACAAGAACAACAATAAAACGGTGACTGTCATGACCACGATGAACGCACGCCTCAGCGTGATGATGTTCCTGCAGTTCTTTATCTGGGGTGGCTGGTTCGTCACCCTGGGGACTTTTCTCTCCAGCACGCTGGGCGCCAGCGGCGGGCAGATCGGCATGGCGTTTTCCACTCAGTCGTGGGGGGCGATCATTGCGCCGTTTGTCATCGGCCTGATCGCCGACCGCTACTTCAATGCCGAACGGATCCTGGCGGTGTTGCACCTGCTGGGCGCGGCGTTGCTGTATCAGCTGTATTCGGCGGCGGACTTCAGCGTGTTCTACCCGTATGTGCTGGCGTACATGGTGGTCTACATGCCGACGCTGGCCCTGGTCAATTCCGTGGCGTTCCGGCAAATGCGCGACCCGGCGCTGGAGTTCTCGCGCATCCGGGTGTGGGGCACGATTGGCTGGATCGTCGCGGGCGTGGTGATCAGTTTTGTGTTCGCCTGGGATTCGCGTGAAGCGATCTCTGCAGGCGGTTTGCGCAATACCTTCCTGATGGCGGCCATCGCTTCCCTGGTCCTGGGGCTCTACAGTTTCACGCTGCCGGCCACGGCGCCGTTCCAAGAGCAGGCGAGCGGTGGCGGCATCAAGCAGTTGTTGGGCTTGGATGCATTGGGTCTGTTGAAGGACCGCAGCTACCTGGTGTTCTTCATCGCCTCGATCCTGATCTGCATTCCCTTGGCCTTTTATTACCAGAATGCCAACCCGTTCCTGGCCGAAACCGGCATGACCAACCCGACGGCGAAGATGGCCATCGGGCAGGTCTCGGAAGTGTTGTTCATGTTGCTGTTGCCGCTGTTCATCCAACGCTTCGGCATCAAGCTGGCGCTGTTGGTGGGCATGTTGGCGTGGGCGCTGCGCTACCTGTTGTTCGCCTACGGCAATAACGGCGACCTGGCGTTCATGCTGTTCACCGGCATTGCCCTGCACGGCATCTGTTATGACTTCTTTTTTGTCTCGGGGCAGATCTACACCGATGCCAAGGCGCCGAAGCATTTGCGCAGTTCGGCCCAGGGCCTGATTACCCTGGCGACCTATGGTGTGGGGATGCTGATCGGCTTCTGGGTCGCGGGGCAGGTGACCGATCACTTTGTCCTGGAGGGCGGCCACGATTGGAAAAGCATCTGGCTGTTCCCGGCCGGTTTCGCGTTGCTGGTGTTCGCCTGTTTCCTGTTTTCCTTCAGCGGCCGGCAGGCGGTTAGCGCGCCATCAAAGGCCTGAAGCACAAGCAGGGCTGGGCGTCAGTCATTTGTGGCTGACGTCCAGTTTGGTGTAGGTCACTTTTCCGCCTTCGTTGGAATAGCCTTTGTTGTCCAAGGTGTAGACGCCGGCCTTGAAATAGAAGTCGTAGCCTTGCCAGGACTTGTCCAGCTTCACCTGTTTGCCACTGTTGCCGATCAGCACCGAGAGCTGGCCTTGCTTGTCCATTTGCAGCGTGTACGAGAAGGATTTGTTCAACGGCACCTTGGGCACGGTGTAGATCACCGGGCTCTTCTTGTCCTTGGGCTTGATCCGGTATTCCACGTCGATATTGCCGGTACCCTTTTCGTAGCGATATACCAGCTTCAACAACGGCGTCGGCGCGTCCTTGGCGTGAATCTGTGCCACTACCACGCGGCCTTCGGAAGGCACCTGGTTCACCGACAGCTCGCCCTTGAGGGTGTTGGTGCCGCTGTTGTAGCGCCAGTTGCGCAGCTTTCCGTCTTTGCCGGTTTCCCGCAGTTCCGAGCGCGGGTATTCGCTTTTACCGGTATGGGAGCCAGTGACCGGCGCCCAGAAGACGATCCGCTGGCCGTTGTTGTCGAAGTACTTGTTTTTCAGGGTCGGCATGGCTTTGGTCGCCACGACCTGCGCCGGCGTTTGCACGGGCAGGGTAATGTTCCAGACAGTCAGGTCAATCATGATAAAACCCTCCAACGGGACCGGCCGTTACCTATCGGCCGTCAAGGCAAGAACTGCCTTCCGTGGCGCAGTTTTCATGTTATCGACGAGGGCCTGCTTCGCTGGAGGCGCAACTGACGGATGGCTCTGCGATGAGCCTTCCAGGCGCTGAATAGGGCGGATTATCGTATGTCAATTTGTTGCTGATCGGTTAGAGTACGCGCCGCCCGAGAGACGGATCCCGGGCGTTTTCTCATGGAGTATTCAATGAATCACATCAGCAAAGTTGTCGCCTGCGCACTGTTCGGCCTGGCCCTGGCGGGTTGCACCGGCACCCCGATGAAAACCCAGCAATACGACAGCAGCCAATACACCGTTGTCGGCCACAGCGAAGCCAAGGCCACCGGCCTGCTGCTGTTCGGCGTGATCCCGATTCGCCAGAACAACCGTTTCGTGCGTGCCCAGGACGCGGCGATCAAGGCCAAGGGCGGCGACGCCATGATCAACACCCAAGTCCAGGAAAACTGGTTCTGGGCCTGGGTCCTGACCGGCTACACCACCTCGGTGTCTGGTGATGTGGTCAAGCTGAAAAACGTTCAGTAACACCGTTGTTTTGATCGTTCCCACGCTCCGCGTTCCGTTAAGCGTGACGCAGAGCGTCAGTGGGTGCATTCCCACGCGGGAGCCTGGGAACGATCAATATTCCTGTTAGCGTCCTCCCACCACCATATGACTGAACGGCGCCACATACGCCTGCAACGTCACCAGCCCGCCCACCAGAATCGCCAGCACCACCGAGTGGAAAAACACGTAGCGCAGGATCTCGCCTTCGTGACCGTACCAACGGGTGGCGGTGGAGGCGACCACGATCGACTGGGCGTCGACCATCTTGCCCATGACCCCGCCGGAACTGTTGGCCGCAGCCATCAACACCGGGCTGATCCCCAACTGTTCCGCTGTCACCCGTTGCAAACCACCGAACAGCACATTGGACGCCGTGTCCGAACCGGTCAGCGCCACGCCGAGCCAGCCCAGCAAGGTGCCGAACATGGGGTAGAAAATGCCCGTAGCGGCGAAGGCCAGGCCCATGGTCGCGTCCAGGCCTGAGTAGCGCGTGAGAAACCCCAGGGCCAGCATCGCCACGATGGTAATCAGCGAGTAGCGCACCACCCAGAGCGTTCGCAGGTAGTGGTGCAGCAGTTGCGGGATGGAATAGCCCATCAGCAAGCCACCGAGAATCGCCGCCAGGAAGATGCCGCTGCCGGTGGCGGTGAACCAGTTGAACTTGTAGACCGCTTCCTCGGTTTTAGGCTGGGGCACCACGGGCGGGACTTTTTCGATCTGCTGGTGGATGGTGCCGAAGGTCACCAGGGGCGAGAAGATCGGGTTGGCCTCACGCATCGGCTTGCCTTGGGGGTCGAGCTTGGCCGATTGGGTCTGCGGGTCCAGCGCCGGGCGGGTATCGAACAGGTTCTTGAAACTCTGGGTGCCCCAGGCGAACACGAAGACTGTAAGGATGATCCATGGCATCCAGGCCCGCAGCACAGCCGGTCGCGCATCACTGGAAAAGGTGGCGCTGGCCTGCGGTTTTTCATCTTCGCTGGCGTCGATTTTCGAATCATCGACCCGTCCCGACAACGCTGCGGACGTGTGCACCGTGGCCGGTTTCCAGACCTTTAGAAAGCCGGTGAGGCAGGCCATGGAAATCAGCGCGGCAATCACATCCACCAGCATCGGCCCGTGGTAGTTCGACACCAGGAACTGCGGGATGGCGAAGCTGACACCGGCCACCAGAATCGCCGGCCAGATCTCCAGCATCTTGCGCCACCCGGCAAACGCCCAGATCAACCAGAACGGCACGATCACCGAAAAAAACGGCAACTGCCGACCGACCATCATCGACAACTCCATTTCATCCAGCCCGGTAACCTTGGCCAGGGTGATGATCGGCGTACCCAGGGCGCCGAACGCCACGGGCGCGGTGTTGGCGATCAGCGCCAGGCCCGAGGCGGCCAAGGGGGAGAAGCCCAGCCCGATCAGGATCGCCCCGGTCACCGCCACCGGCGTGCCGAAACCCGCCGCGCCTTCGAAGAACGCACCGAAGCAAAACGCGATCAGCAGCAATTGCAGGCGTCGGTCGTCGGTAATGCGTGCGAGGGAATCCTGCAAGACCTTGAACGAGCCATTCTCGGTGGTCAGCCGGTGCAGGAAAATGATGTTGAGGACGATCCAGCCAATGGGCAGCAGCCCGTTGGCCGCGCCGTAAAGTGCCGCCGAACCGGCCATGCCGGCGGGCATGCCGAAGGCGAAGATCGCGATCAGCAAGGCCGAGGCCAGGGCCATCAACGCCGCCAGGTGTGCCTTGACATGAAAGAACGCCAGGGACGCCAGCATCACCACCACGGGAACCGCCGCCAGGAGCGTCGACAGCACCGCATTACCGAAGGGATCGTAGACTTGTTGCCAGACCATGTTCCACCTCTGCTTTTTATTGTTGGAAGTGCAGGCCCCGGGGGGATTGGCAAAGAAGTATAGGCGGGGATTGGGGGAGGGGATTGGTCCAGGAATAGCCAGGCATACTCCAGTCGATCGTTCCCACGCTCCGCGTGGGAATGCCGCCAGGGACGCTCCGCGTTCCGATTCTGGGATGTGACGCAGAGCGTCACGGGATGCATTTCCACGCAGAGCGTGGGAACGATCAGGTTGCGGGAGCTGCGGAAGATCGTTCCTCACGCTCCGCGTTCCGCTTCTAGGCAGTGGGCTCGCTCAGCCCTTCGCCGCCATCGCTGTCACTTCCACTTTCATCCCTTCAACCGCCAGCGCCGCCACGCCCACGGCGGCACGAACCGGCCAGGGTTTGGCGAAGAAGCGTTTGTAGACCTCGTTGAAAGCGGCGCGGTCAGCCATGTCGGTCAGGTAGATGGTCAGGTGCAGGACCCGATCCATGGAGCTGCCGGCGCCCTCCAGGGCGGTCTTGAGGGCTTGCAGCGTGCATTCGCTCTGCCGGGTGATGTCGCCCAGTTCCAGGCTGCCGTCGGCGTGGGTGGGGATTTGCGTGGAAACCAGCAGGCCGCCGAAACCGGCGACGTCGGAGGAAATGGAGTCCGCATCCGGATCTGGAATAAACGTAATGTCTGGGTTGCTCATGCAAAGCCTCATGCTGGAAAAGAAAAAGACCGCCGCAGTTTACCGTCCATTGCTGCGCCGTTCCTGCATTCCTTTATCCGTGCGCTCCCAGCCCGTTGTTTTGCACCAGCGCCTGGATGTAGGCCTCAAGCGTCGTGGTGCCGTGCAAGGCGTCGTCGCCCACGTCGAAGCCGCTGTCGAGGCTGACGGCGCTCATGCGCGCATAGGATTGCGCCGCAGCGAGGCTGAAGCCGAGGCTTTGGAAGGTGCTTTCCCATTGGTCCCTGGGTATCACGTGCACCTCGACCGGCCGGCCGAGCGCCTGGGAAAATGCCTGCGCCACATCGTTGGGCGAGTACAGGCGAGGTCCCTGCACGTTACGCACGCCAATGTCATCAACCGACGATAGCAACCGCGCGGCCGCCACTTCGCCCAGGTCCCGGGGCGCAACCATGGGGAAGGCCAGGTCGGCTGGAAACAGCGTGGGCAGCTTGCCGGTCTCGCGCACGGTATCGAGCAGGCTGTCCCAGTTGCTCATGTAATAAGCCCCGCGATTGATCGCCGCCGGGATCGACTGGTTGCTCAGCCCTTCTTCCAATTCCCACAAGACGCTGAGATCGCCGATACGCTCGCCAGGCTGGGCGCCGGCGGTGGATTGCACGACGATTTTCTCAAGGCCCGATCCGTCGAGGGCAGCCAGGATGTTGGCGACCGTGCGCCGTTCCACCGCATCGGTATCGGTACTGGGAGCCGCCGGCGGGTTGAGAATGAACGCCCTGCGCCCGAGCCGAAAGGCGGCGCGCAACGACTCGACGTTTTCGGCGTCCGCTTCGACGATTTGAGCGCCCCTGGCGTGCCATTCGGTGGCGTGGGTGGCGTTGCGGGTCAAGATAGTCACGGCATGCCCTGGCGCCAGCAAGGCTCGGGCCGTGGCCGAACCAACGTGGCCTGTGGCGCCCATGATCACGTACATGGCTTTATCTCCCAAAGTCAAAGTCCGCCCTGGGCCGGACGCTGGGTTGTCATTTCCGCTTCAAGGTGCGGTTGCGCGCTGTTCAGGCGTGCGGCCAGCTGTTGTGCCTGTTCCCATCCCAGCGCGGGCTCCAGCCAGTCGAGCGCATCGTCGGCGCTGAAGGCCAGGACCCGCTGCTGCTGGTTGACGATGTCGCCATACGTCACCAGGGCCAGCCCGTCACAGCCAAACGGGGTCTCGCTGGCCTGGGCCAGGGCGGCCAGGAAGATTGGCGCCGATTGCCGCGAAGTGGTGTAGGTGAGGCGTTGCGCCTGGGAGGGCGAGGCGGGGGCTTGCGACTCATACCAACCCTCCACGGCGACCAGTACGCGGCCCTCGTGCTTGATGGGATCGAAGACCTTGGAGCGCATCACCAGATGCAAGGGCAGATGGGTCAGCGGCGGCATCGTTCCGACCGACCAGATCGGTGACCAACCCCAGCGAACCTTGATGCACTCCAGGTGCCCACCGCGACGACGAATGGCGCTGACCTGCATGTCTGGCTTGATCAGGCTCTGGCGGTCCTGGGCCTTGGGCGGCGTTGTCACGTGCAGGTCCAGGGGCGTCACGCTTGCATCGAAACGGCTGCCGGGCGTGTCTCGCTGGGCGAAATACGCCAGGGAGTCTTTTGAAGAAACGTGTTGAACAAGACTGTCACACATAACGAAAACTCCCGGCAGTGAAACGCAAAGCATTCCTGATGTGCCCGCCGTTCAGGCCGTGACGGTCGAAGCGCGTCATCGTGGCTTTCAGCGGTGTCATGTAGGTCCGAGCCGTGGCGAATGGCTTGGTTCGAAAATCCTTGCGGCGGGGAGACGAGCGGGCAAAGGGGTGAATGCATGACCGCCATCGCGAGCAGGCTCGCTCCCACAATGGATTTGTGGTGGGGCAGGATTTTAGCTACGCAGCCGAACCCCTGTGGGAGCGAGCCTGCTCGCGATAGCGGTGTATCAGCTTGCGGGGAGGTTGGCTGTGCTGACGCCATCGCGAGCAAGCTCGCTCCCACGCTGTTGTGCATGGATGAAATCCACAAAAGCCCTCAGCGGCGAGGGCAGGTAGCGGCGGCCNGGGTAGTAGAGGAANGGNCCGGTAAAGCGCTGCCACCAGGGTTCGAGTACCGGNTCGAGGGCGCCGCTGTCCAGGTAGGGCCGCAACCAGTCCTCGAACAGATGGACAATGCCCAGCCCATCCACCGCAGCCTGTACCGCCAGGTCCATCGCGCCGCCAATACGCACGATCAACGGGCCGCTCGGGTCGACGCTCATCGTTTCGCCGTCACGTTCATATTCCCACAGGGGCAGGGCGCCGCTGGGAAACTTGCCCGTCAGGCAGGCATGCCCAAGCAGGTCCCGTGGATGCTCGGGGCGGCCCCTGGCGTCGAGGTAGGCCGGTGAAGCGGCCGTTGCAAAGCGCTGGAACCGTGGGCCGATGGGAATGGCGATCATGTCCTGCTCCAGGCGCTCGTCGTAGCGAATGCCGGCGTCACAGCCCGCCGCGAGCATGTCGACGAAGCTCTCCTCGGTGACCACTTCCAGGCGGATGTCGGGATAGCTTTTCAGGAACGGCGTGATGATCGCCGGCAACACCAGCCGGGCGGCGCTGACCGGCACGTTCAACCTGAGGGTGCCCGAAGGACGGTCGCGAAAGTCGTTGACCACGTCCATCGCCGCCTCTACCTCGCCCAGGGCCGGGACGATGCGTTCCATCAACCGCGCACCGGCCTCGGTCGGGACCACGCTGCGGGTGGTACGGTTGAGCAGGCGTACACCGAGCCGGCTTTCCATCCGGCGTACGGCATCGCTGAGGCTCGACGCGGACTTGCCGCTCAGCCGCGCACCTTCACGAAAGCCCTTCGCATTGACCACGGCCACAAAGGCCAGCAAGTCTTGAATATCCGTTGCCATTGTTCTCTCCGCCGTACAACCCGTGCTGATTGCACCTGATTATCAAGGGAATGGTCAACGCCTATAGTCGGCCCACTCACATTGATCCGAGGGCGACGAGATGAACATTGCAGGCAAGGCAGGCAACTTCTTACTGGGCGATCGCGCGGTCAATCGCATGGGTTACGGCGCGATGCAGTTGGCGGGGCCCCAGGTCTTCGGGCCGCCCAAAGATCCGGCGGCCGCCATCGCCGTGCTGCGCGAAGCAGTGGCGAGCGGGGTCAACCACATCGACACCGCCGATTTCTACGGGCCCCATGTCACCAACCAGCTGATCCGCGAAGCGCTGCACCCTTACGCCCAGGACTTGGTCATCGTCACCAAGGTCGGCGCTGTTCGCGGTGCCGACGCGTCCTGGAACCCGGCCCACAGCCCAGCCGAGTTGACCCGTGCGGTCCACGACAATCTGCGCAACCTGGGCGTGGAGGTATTGGACGTGGTCAACCTCAGGGTGTGGGGCGACCTGCATTCGCCCACCGAAGACTCCATCGAAGAGTCGTTCACGACACTGGCCGAGCTGCAGCGCCAGGGCCTTATCCGTCACCTGGGCCTGAGCAACGTCACGGCCGCGCAGGTCAAGCAGGCCCAGGGCATTGCCCAGGTGATCTGTGTGCAGAACCACTACAACCTGACTCATCGCGACGACGAACAACTCATCGCTGACCTGGGCCGGCAGGGCATCGCCTACGTGCCGTTCTTCCCCCTGGGTGGCTTCACACCGCTGCAATCGGAAACCCTTTCCAGCGTGGCGACGCGCCTGCAGGCATCACCGCTGTGCGTGGCCCTGGCGTGGTTACTGCAACGGGCGCCGAATATCCTGCTGATTCCCGGTACGTCGTCGTTGGCGCACCTGCGGGAAAACCTCACTGCGAGTGAGCTGAAGATCCCTGCGCCGATGCTGGCCGAGTTGGACGGGTTGGCCTAGGCCGCCCGAAAGACCAACGTCTCGCCATCTTTCGGTATCAACAACCGGCCTGCGACACCGGCCAGCGCGGCTGCTTCGGCAAGGGCTTTGCGTGTCGTCGGGCAGTGGCTGATCGCTTCCAGGTGATTGGCCACCACGGTCCCGCGAGATAAACGAGTGAACTCCAGTGTCTCGTCGATGCCCATGATGATGTCGCCGCCGATATCGAACCGTGCCCCGCCTGCCGGAACTACGCTGACCTGCGGTTGGTGTCGCAAGACGAATTCGCACACGGTGGGGGTGAGCACGGTATCGCCGGTGAGGTAGACGCTCGGTTCGCCGGGCAGCTCGATCAGGTAGCCGACGCCATGCTCCATCAGCTTGCCCACCAGACCCAGCCCATGGGTGCATCGAACGGAGCGAATAGTGCCGCCCAGGAATGGGTTGGGTTGGTCATGCGCCTTGGCCAGTGGTTGGACATTCAGGCCACGCTTGGTGAGGTAGGGGGCGTCATGGGGTGTGCAGATGACCGGGATCTGTTTTTCCCTCAGCCACTGCTTGGCTGCGCGATCCAGATGGTCGAAATGGCCTTTCTGACAGTGGGTGATCAAGCAATGGGTGACCGTATCGAGGTCCTTCGCTGTCGAGGCCGGAAGCGCCACCAGCGGATTACGCTGCGTGGCACCAAACAGTCGGAGCGGCGGCAGCGTGCCCTTGCCAGCCAGCATCGGGTCGACGAGCACGCGATACGGGCCGAATTCAAGAATGATCGTGGCGTTACGGATCTGCTGGATGTTCATGAGGCGTTCCTGTTGAGCGAGCGCTTCATGGTGCCGATCCTTTCCCATGTGCATAATGGCCGGATCTGACATCTTTGATTCGTTTCCAGTCATGATCAAAAAACTTCGAGTCGGTCTGCTCCTGTTTCCCGGCTGCATGCCCGCGGGCCTGTTCGCGTTCGCCGATCTGCTGCATGCCGCCAACCGCAGAAGAGGGCGGGTGCTGTTCGAGGCTCGCTACATCGCGTTGCAGGCCGGGCCGGTGGTATGTGCCCATGGCGTGGCCCTGCAGGCGGAAGCGGTGTTGGGCAGCGCGGGTTTGGATGCCGTTCTGGTTCCTGGCTTCTGGGCCGAATCGGCCGAGCAGGTGAATGCGGTGTTGGCTGAACAGACAGCCCTCGTGAGCGCGCTGTCCAAGCATGCCCGATCGCTTCAGCTCTGGTCCTATTGCACCGGTGTCTGCCTGCTGGCCGCCGCCGGTCGATTGGACGGGCAGGGCGCGACAGTGACCTGGTGGCTGGCGCAGGCGATGCAGCAGCAGTATCGAAAAGTCCACTGGCAAAGCGAGCAGAACTGCGTGTTCAACGAGCGCACGGCGACCGCGTCCGGGGTGAACGGCTACCTGCCCATCGCCGAAAAGCTCATCGAACGCAGCGTCAGCAGCGACGTACTGCGCGATATCACGCGGCTCATGGTGCTGCCGCGCCCGGCCATTCCCCATGCGGCGTTCCAGGGCACTGCCCTGATCGAGCAACCCAGCGGATGGTTGCGGCACTTGCATGGGTTGATCGAACAGATGCCGGCCGAGCGGGTCACCGTCCAGGCCCTGGCAAGCGAACTGGCGGTGTCCGAGCGCACGTTGGCACGCAAGGTCAGCCGTGAAACGGGTGAGACTGTCGCGGCCTACGCCCGGCGCATCAAGTTGAACCAGGTCAGCGAACGCCTGACGTTGACGGCGCTGCCTCTCGCCAGCATCGGCGCCGAGCTGGGTTTCAGCAGCAGTTCCAATTTGCAGCGTATGTTCAAGGCGCTGACCGGGCTGACGCCGGTGGTGTACCGGCGCAAGTTCGGGCGTGTGTGACGCCGGTCAACCGGCCGTCTTTTCCGTTTCGTTGCGATGATGTTCCTGCCAGTTGTCGACGGGGCGGGCACGGTCTTCGTTGAACATGTCCGTGAGCAGCGCATTGGCGCGCCGGTAGGCATCGTGGCGGAACTTGAGGTCATCTTCCGGCTGGGCGACGATTTCCTCCAGCATCTTGAGGTTCAGCCGTCGGAACTGGTCAGCCCGCTCGCGCGCTTCGTAAGCCCCGACGCCCATGTGCTCCAGCGCACTGCGACCCAATGACAGCGCGCTCTCGAAGGTTTCCCGCTCGGCCGCCTCCACGCCCATCTGCCGCAGGGTGATGAGGTGGCCCATGTCCCGCGCCCGCACGATCAACTGCAACGCAGGGAAGTGCTCCTGGGCCAGTCGGGTCAGCGTCAGATTGTCTTCCCGATCGTCGATCGCATTGATCAGCACCACCGCTTGGGCCGCGCCTGCTGCATGCAACAAGTCGAGGCGCGTGGCATCGCCATAAAAGACTTTCACGCCGAACTTGCGCAGCGTCTCGATGTTGTCCGGGTCGTGATCCAATACCACCACCTCGACGCCGCAAGACATCAACAGACGTCCGGCGATCTGCCCGAAACGGCCGAACCCGGCGATGATCACCCGTGGGTTCTGCTGATCGACGAGGTCGGATTCGCGTTTGTTTTTCTTGGCAACGGACTCGAATCGATCCAGCAACACGATCAGCAAGGGCGTCAGGCACATGGACAAGGCCACCGCCAGGGTCAGGCTCTTGCCCCATTGATCGGTCAAGATGCCGGCCACGGTCGCCGCACCAAACACCACGAAGGCGAACTCGCTGCCTTGGCCCAGCAACACCGCCTGCCAGGAGCGCTGGCCGGCGGGGACGTTGAGGAACCGGCCCGCCATCTTGATCACCAGCAGCTTGATCAGAATGAAACCCAACGTCAGGGTGACGACCTTCAGCGGTGCGTTGATCAGGGTGCCGAAATCGATCGACATGCCGACACCGATGAAGAACAAGCCCAACAGCAGGCCTTTGAACGGCTCAATGTCGCTTTCCAGGGCATGGCGGTATTCGGAGCTGGCGAGCAGGACCCCGGCGAGGAACGCGCCCATGGCCATCGACAAACCGGCCTCTTCCAGCAGAAAGCCGAAGCCGAACACCAGGAACAGCGCGACGGCACTGAATATCTCGCGCAAGCCTGAGCGTGCCGCGAAGCGCAGCAGCGGCCGTGTCACGTAGCGTCCCAACAGCACGACGATGGCGATGGCGGCGACGATTTTGCCAATCGATAGCAACAACGCCGTGCCCGAAGGCGTGTCGCCGTGGGCTGACAACAGCGGAATCATCGCCACCAGCGGAATCGCCGCGATGTCCTGGAACAGCAGCACGGCAAAGCTGCTGCGGCCGACGGCGGTGGCGGTCAGGTTGCGTTCGCTCATCGCCTGCATGGCGATGGCCGTGGAGGACAGGCTCAGGGTCAGGCCGACCAGCAGCGCTGCCGTCCAGTTCAGGCCAAGGGCGGTGCAGAACAAGCCAATGGCAGCGCCACAGGCGAGCATCTGCAGGGCGCCACCACCAAACACCATCTTGCGCAGGGCCCAGAGCCGTTTGGGGTCGAGCTCAAGGCCGATGATGAACAGCATCAGCACCACGCCGATTTCAGCGAATTCCAGAATGGCCTTTACGTCGGTAATCAGCTTCAGCCCCCATGGGCCGATGATGCACCCGGCCAGCAGGTAACCCAATACCGGACCCAGGCCAAACCGAACGGCAATCGGTACGATCAGCGTCGCCGAGGCCAGGTAGATCAGCATTTCAATCAGGCTGTGCGTCTCCATTTCAATCTTCCTTCCAGGCGGCCAGGCGTTCGCCGTAGTGTTCGATTTGTGCGTGTTGGGCCTCGGGGTCGGCGGCATAGGCGCCATGCACGACCACCGGCTCCAGCCAGCGCATGCCGCAGTAAATGGCCGTGGCGTGGAGCGGCTGGGCCAGCGCCGAAAAATCGGGGTAGTCGCCGATCGCAAAATGCGCGTGATCGCCACCGGTGGTAACGGCCCACAGCAAGCGCTTGCCTTTGAGGGCGATGGCGTCTTTACCGTAGGCCCAGCCGTGGGTGAATACCTTATCGATCCACAGTTTCAGCAGGGGCGGTGTGCTGTACCAGTACATCGGGTGCTGGAGGACGACAAGCTCTGCTTGTTCCACCGCTCGCTGTTCCGCCTCGACGTCGATGTCGAAGTTGGGGTAAAGCTCGTAGAGCGAACGTATGACCACGTCCGGGTTGGTCGACACTCGCTTGAGCATCTGCTGGTTGACCCGCGATTTGTCGGGGTAGGGGTGCGCATAAATGATAAGAATCATCGGTGAATTCCTTGGTTTGGCTCCGTCGATTCCTGTCTGTCGTGAGCGCGAACGATGGCATTGAGTCGGGCGATACAAACAAGAGCACCTTCCTGGAACAGGGTCCAGGCCGGGAAAACCGGACATCCTACCGAGGAAGGCGCTGATTGTTTAGAGCGGATCGGTACATCGGGCACTTCAGTCAAGCGGCAGCGAGACCCTGGCCTCCAACCCGCCGCCGCGTCGATTCCTCAGGGTCAGCGTGCCTCCATGCTCCAGCACTGTCGCCCGGGCCGCCGACAGGCCCAGCCCGACGCCGCCGGTGTGTTTGTTGCGAGAGCCTTCGATGCGAAAGAACGGCGTGAAGACCTGCTCAAGGTGTTGCGCGGCGATGCCTGGTCCGCGATCCAGAATGCAAATGTCCACACGATTGGCGTCGGCCTCGAGTCGAACAGTCGGCGCGTTGCCATATTTGATTGCGTTGTCGATCAGGTTGACCAAGGCGCGTTTGATGCCGATGGGGCGGCCGACATAAACCAAGCGGTGGGCGTCATCGAATGCGACCTCGGTGCCGGCGTCCTTGAGGTCATCGACGATGGTGTGCAGCAGCTCGGCCAGGTCGAACGCGGTGGCATGTTCCAGGCGGGCATCGTCGCGGAAGAATTCCAGGGCTGAGTTGATCATCGCCTGCATTTCGTCCACGTCCCTGAACAAGCGCGATTGCTGCTCGGCATCCTCGATGAATTCCCCGCGCAGGCGCATGCGCGTCAACGGCGCGCGCAAGTCATGGGAGATGGCGGCGAGCATCTGCGTGCGGTCTTGCAGAAAGTGCTTGAGCTGGGCCTGCATGGCATTGAAGGCGAGGATCGCCTGGCGGATTTCGTGGGGGCCGATGACCGGAATCGGTGGTGCCTGGTGGTCGACGCCGAAGCGTCTGGCGCCTTCGGCAAAGCGTTGCAAGGGTGCTGCCAGGTGTCGCGTGGCGATCAGCGCGACGATAATCGTCGACACCAGGATCAGCGCCAGCATGATCAGGCTGCGCTCCCATTCCTCCAGTCCCCAACTGCGCGCAGGCAGGGAAAACGCGACCCACGAGTGGTCGGTCAATTCGATCATCGCGGCGTAGCGTGCGCCGGGCTGGCCGGCGTGCCAATCGCTTGGCTCATAGCCCTCGATCCTCGCATCGGGCCGGCCCAACTGTTGGCGCAACCGCAGTGCGCCATCGTTGTATTCGGGGTCGTCGATCACTGGCAGCTTGGCATCTTCATGGCGTTGGAGCCATTGCGCGTTGAAGCTCTGGTCACTGGCCGCCCTGGCAATGGTGGGCCGCTGTTCGGGCGCTGCCGAGTCGATGATGCGTGTGATGGCGGCGACCTTTTCAATCAGGCCGGTTTCCATCAGGGGCGGGCGGGCCCAGGCATCAGCCAGTTGGCTGAACAGCGCGTTAAGGGCCAGCAATGTCAGCATGGCGACCAGGGTGGTCAGGGCGATCCACCGCGCCAGCGTATCCCTTGGCCGTCGAGTGTATTTCATCGCTTCACCACGTGGGGGCTGAAGAGGTAGCCGCTGTTGCGCACGGTACGGATCATCGATACGCCGGTGAGATCGGTCTCCAACTTGCGCCGCAATCGACTGACCTGGACATCGATGCTGCGGTCAAACGCATCGAAGGTTTCGCCGCGAGCCAGGTCCAGCAACTGCTGGCGGGTCAGCACCCGGCGCGGGTGTTCGGCAAACACCAGCAGCAGTTCGAACTCCCCGGTGGACAGCGGGATCATGACCTTGTCCGGTGAACGCAGTTCGCGCCGGGTGACGTCCAGTTGCCAGTTTTCGAACTCCAGGATTGGCCGGGAGGAGTCGTTCAGCGTGTCCCTGGCTTCACCGGTGCGCCGCAGCACGGCACGCACCCGGGCCAACAGCTCGCGGGCGTCGAACGGCTTGGTCAGGTAATCGTCCGCCCCCAGCTCCAGGCCGACGACGCGGTCACTCAATTCGCCCATGGCGGTGAGCATGATGATGCCGACCGTGTGCTCGGCCCGCAGTCGTTGGCAGAGCACCAGGCCGTTGTCGCCCGGCAGCATGACGTCGAGGATGATGAGGTCCGGCACCCGCCGTTCCACCGCCTGCCACAAGGCGGTGCCGTCGGCGGCCACATCCACGCTGTAGCCATGTTGTTCGAGGAATTTGCGCAAGAGGGCGAGGACTTCGAGGTCATCGTCCACCAGTAATAAATGGCTCACGGTGGGCACGCAGGGTAATGAATACAGGAGGCGATACTAGGGTCAATCCAGGGCCTGCGTCATATATTTCAATCCGGCAATAAAGTTGCCGGCGGGCAATATTCTGGAAATCTCCAGGCAAAAAAACAGCGGCAGGATGGCCTTTGATGTCGGTCAGTTAAAAACGAGTCAGCCCTACACAAAACCTGTGGCGAGGGGATTTCTGTGGGAGCAAAGCTTGCTCGCGAAACAGGCGCCTCGATACTTGAAAGTCCGCGTCGCCTGCATCGCGGGCAAGCCTTGCTCCCACAGCAAGCGTCCTCCTCTTCACAAGGGTTGTGTCTGGCACCGTTTCCTAGCTGATTGGCAATTCCCCATTCCTCGTCGAGATCAACCTGTATGCCGATCACCAGACCCGCTCCGTTGTTTGTTCGATCCACCGTTGTGGTTGTATTGACGGCACTCGCCAGCGGTTGCTCCAGCACACCAGCTGCAAAACCAGGCTCCTGTGAACGCGCGACCTATACCGTTCACGATCCCGCAGAACCGGTCAACCGCGGCATCTTCGTGTTCAATCGGACCGTGGATGACTATGCGCTGGCCCCGGTTGCCCGTGGTTATCTCAAGCTGCCGGAGATGTTCCAGGCCGGCGTCCACAACTTCGTGGAGAACTTCGGTGAGCCCAAGGTGTTCATCAACGACTTGCTGCAAGGCAATGCACAACGCTCGGTCAACACACTGGGGCGGTTCGTCATCAACACCACCGCGGGCATCGTCGGGCTGATCGATGTGTCGGGCAAGCTGGGCATCGAGCGCCACAAGGCCGATTTCGGCCAGACCTTCGGCGTCTGGAACGTCGCCCCCGGACCGATCGTGGAACTGCCGTTGCTGGGCAGCGCCAACCTGAGAGACGCGACGGGCAAAGTGCTGAGTTTTGCCGTCGACCCGTTTGGCGGCAACAGCAGCACCGTCGATACCCTGGGTACGATCAACACCGTCGGCGGTGTTGTCGATGGCCGCGCCGAGGCATTGCCGCTAACCGACCAGTTGCAGACCGAACCGGATTACTACGCGGCGCTTCGTGATGCAACGGCGCAGCGGCGTGCCGATCTTGTCGCCCAAGGCAAGTTGGGAGCGGTGGTGCAGGAAGACCCGCAATGCCAGGACGGAGCCGCTGCAGATGAATAACCAGGCGTTGGTCCTGCATCGGCGAATGCGCGCACTCGATCCGGATGTGCTGCATTGCCGTGAGGTTGAACTGCGGTTGGCCGAGGATGGTCGCCACGTGCTGCTCAACCGATATGTCGAGATGTATCGCCATGAACACGTCAGTTGGTGCGCCATCCAGCAGCATCGGGTGCCGTTGGCGAGGATGGTGCGCTGGATGGTCGATAACGGCGAGCAGGTGAGGGGTTAGTGGCAATTTGCTCCTGGAATACAACGGTANNTTGNGAGCGGATGCCATGAAACATTTCTACATAATTACGCATTAATAANGGTTGTACGACGTCGTATCTAATATGTTCGACTGTGGCCGTTTCTCACAAAAAAAATAAACGGAGATTCCATCCATGACGAGCATTCCTTCCGCTGAAGGCCAGGCTGCGGCGTCCACGCAAGGCCGTTTCGTTCGCCTGCTCAAGCTTCTCGGTCCCGGCATCATTGCGGTCCTTTCCTGGCTGGGCGCCGGCGACTTGATCACTTCATCCGTGGCCGGCGCGAATTATGGCTACGCGATGATGTGGGTACTGGCGGTCTCTCTGCTGCTGCGTTACCTGATCGTCAACATCATCGCGCGCTTCCAGCTCTGCAATAACCAGGGCATGACCATCCTGCAAGGTTATGCCCAGCTCAATCCGTTTTTCGCCTGGTTCCTGTTGGTGTATGCGTTGCTCATGGGGCACCTGATGAACGCCTACATGATCAAGGGGGCTGGCGAAGCCTTGGCCATGTTGCTCAAGATCGACTATCCAATGCTGTGTTCGGTGGCTGTGGTGTTGGCGGTGTGGATGCTCGTCGGGCGTAATATCTATTCGATGATCGAAGGCGTGATGAAAGGGCTGCTGGCGATCATGACGCTGGCGTTCCTGGCCCTGGCGGTGATGTCCGGCCCGGATGTCGCCGGCATTGTCAGAGGCACCATCGGCTTCAGTATCCCGCCCGATGAAGGGGTGCACGGCGCGTTGCTGGTAGCCGTCTCGGTGATCGGTGCGGTGGCCGGTTCGATCGCCAACTTCGTTCATCCGTATGTCATGCGCCAGAAGGGCTGGGTAGGGCCTGAACACAAGCGTATCCAGCGTAACGACCTGCTGTTTGCGGTGTTTGTCGGGATCATCATCAACCTGGCCATCTGGATCGTCGGCGCGGAAATCCTGCGGCCCAACGGCATCGAGGTCAACACCCTGGGCGATTTGGGCAAGGCCCTGGAAATGTTCTTCGGTTCGATCGGTTGGTACGTGTTCTTTATCGGTGTGTTCGCCACGCTGTTCGCCAGCATCTCCGGCAAGACCACGGCGTTCCCGATGCTCATCACCGACGCCTTCCAGCACGTACGGCCCGAGCGCCGGGAACGTTACGGCAAAGAGTTCCACCGTGACCCGATGCACAAATGGTTCATGCTGTTCATTCTCGTGACGCCACTGATCTGGTCGCTCCCCGGCATGCCGGACTTCGTCACGCTGACCATCGGCGTCAACGCGCTGAACATCATCGGCTTGCCGGTGATTTCCCTGGGCCTGCTGATCATGTCCAACCAGAAGTCCCTGCTGGGCAAGGAATACCGCAACAACCTGTTCGAGAATATTGCGCTGGTGTTTGCCACCGGCCTGGCGTTGTGGGTTGCGTTTCAGTTGGGCGTCGATCTGTTCACCTGAGGCCCGGTAACCTGCAACTTTCGGAGGGACTGCTAGACTTTATCGTCCAGTCCCATTTGGAGAGCCGGCATGAACAATAAAAACAGGATATGCCTCTGGTACGACGGTACCGCACAGGAAGCTGCGGAGTTCTACGCCAAGACGTTTCCCGACAGTGCGGTGAACGCTATCCATCTTGCCCCGGGCGATTATCCGTCGGGCAAGCAAGGCGATGTGATCACCGTGGATTTCACGGTGATCGGCATCCCTTGCATCGGCCTCAACGGCGGGCCGACGTTCAAGCACAACGAGGCTTTTTCATTTCAGATCGCAACCGATGACCAGGCCGAAACGGACCGCTTGTGGAACGCGATCATAGACAACGGCGGCCAGGCGAGCGCCTGCGGCTGGTGCAAGGACAAGTGGGGGCTGTCGTGGCAGATCAGCCCTCGCGTGTTGGTTGACGCGGTCACCAGTTCCGATAAAGCGGTCGCCAAGCGTGCCTTCGAGGCCATGATGACGATGACCAAGATCGACATTGCCGCGATTGAAGCCGCGGTGAAAGGCTAGCCGACGAATCACCACCATCATTCCCCCTGTGGGAGCGAGCTTGCTCGCGATAGCGCCGGCACAGCCAACATTGATGCAAACTGACCCACCGCTATCGCGAGCAAGCTCGCTCCCACATTGGTGGGTGGTGACTTCGATTTTGCGACCAGCACAGATCCCCCTGTGGGAGCGAGCCTGCTCGCGAAGGCGCCGGTACAGCCACCTTGATGCAGCGGACCTATAGAGTGGTTTCAGGCAACCTGGCTATCACCTTGATCTCGAACTGAAACCCATACAGCCACGTCACGCCCACCGCCGTCAGCGTCGGATGCGGCGCGCTGCCCCAGAACTCGGGCACGACGCTCCAGACCCGCTCGAAGGTTGATTCGGGGTCGACCATGAAGACCGTGACGTCCACCACATCGTCAAAGCTGCAATCGGCCGCGGCGAGTATCGCCTTCAGGTTGTTGAACGCCAGCCGAACCTGAGCTTCCAGGTCGGGCTCCGGCGAACCTTCTTCGGTGCTACCAACCTGTCCCGAGACGAACAGAAAACCATTGGAGCGAATCGCCGGCGAATAGCGATTACGCTCATAGAGTGCCCGGCGTCCAGGCGGGAAAACCACGTCGCGCTGTGTCATGAATACCTCCATCAAAGAGTGGGTTCCAAACGATGAACTCACTCTAGGGGCTTGTGTCCAGGCGATAAACGAGCAACCTTGGCGATCACTGTTTGTAGAAACCAAACAATCGGATCGACACCCGAGGCACAAATGGATCGTTTTGATGCGATGCAAGCGTTCGTTCGAGTCGTGGAGGCGGGCAGCTTCACCAAGGCGGCTGAAACCCTGCACATGAGCAAGACCACCGTGACCCAATTGGTGCAGCAGCTCGAGGCACGGTTGCGGGTCAAGTTGCTCAACCGCACCACGCGCAAGGTCAACGTCACCGCCGATGGCGCGGTCTATTACGAGCGGGTGATCCGGCTGCTGGCCGACATGGACGATGCCGAGACCAGCGTTTCCGGCGCCCAGGCGTTACCTCGCGGGCGACTGCGGGTGGACGTGCCGAGCCCGCTGGCGGCGATGATCCTGATACCGGCCTTGCCAACGTTCTACGGGCGATACCCGGACATCCAGATCGACATGGGCGTCAGCGATCGCATCGTCGATATGCTCGATGAGAATGTCGATTGCGTGGTGCGCGGTGGTGAGTTGAGGGATCAGTCGCTGATCGCCCGGCGTGTCGGCGACCTTGCCCTTGGTGTCTTTGCCGCGCCGAGTTACCTGGCACGGTTCGGCATGCCCGCGCATCCGCGCGAACTGGAAGATTCGCACCACCGCACCGTGGGTTTCCTGTGGGCACGCACCGGCAAATCCTTGCCCTACGCCATGCGTCGTGACGGTGAGCTGCTTCACGTCAAAGGGCGCTACGCGCTGGCCATCGACGACGGCAACGCTTACCTCGCGGCCGGTTTGGCAGGGCTGGGCGTGCTCTGGCTGCCCAAGTACATGTCCGGGCCTCATCAAGCGCAGGGCGGGTTGGTGCCGCTGTTCGAAGACTGGCACCTCGAGCCGATGCCGCTGTATTTGGCCTATCCCCCGAACCGGCACATCAGCGCCAAATTGCGGGTGTTCATCGATTGGGTCGTGGAACTGATGGCACAGCATGCGCCGGTTGACGCCAAGGGAAGAGCGCAATGATCGCCGAAGGACTCGTTGTACTGCTGGACTACACCCTGTATCTGCTGCCGGGCCTGGCGCTCTTCGGCCTCTGGTTCGCGTTGACGCCCAAGACCCAGACAGCGTTGCGTATCGTGATTGTGCTATTGGCATTCGTGTTGATGCGCGACGCCATGACGCCCTTGCACATGTGGTCCCTGAACGGCGATCTGCAGATTGGTTTTCTGGCCAACCCGTTCGTGCTGGCGATGTTGGGTGTTTCGTCGCTGCTGTTGGTCGCGTTGAGCGCGCGCCTGTTGCCAGACTTGTGGCAACTGGTGGTGCTATTCAAAGGCAATCGACTGGCTGGCCTGGTCCTGGGCATCGCCGTGGGCTGCCTGATCGGTTTGCCGTTGCGGCTTTATCAAGGGGCTGAAACGGTGACTCCAGGTTATTGGCCCTGGCTACTCGGCATGGCGGTGCTGGCCTATGGCGCTAACGCGCTGGAAGAAGTGCTGTTTCGTGGCTTCTTGCAGGGTTACCTCGAACTGCATGTCAGCGCCCTGCGAGCAGCGCTGATCAGTGCCGTGGCGTTTTCTGCGTTGCATGCTTTTCTCGCCTTGAGCGTTACCCAACTCGGTTGGCCCGTGTTGCTGTTTACGCTGATAGAGGGCCTGGCCTGCGGGCTCATTTGTATGCGCTACGGCGTCGTGGCATCGAC
>Ga0065714_10064593_pt1 | contig 30901 bp, 23 predicted proteins | sample MisRhiReplicate2_FD_59101 | JGI IMG/M metagenome (GOLD analysis project Ga0065714, IMG submission 59101) | Miscanthus rhizosphere microbial communities from Kellogg Biological Station, MSU, sample Rhizosphere Soil Replicate 2: eDNA_1 v2... | ecosystem: Host-associated > Plants > Roots >... | reverse complement strand
TAATTTATTTTATTCATTTAACTATAATTTTGACCCCTCTATTCTGACTGCATCCCCGGAGGTATTGGCAAACTATGAAACTGGAAATATCATCAAGGATCGGACGGACACCTATAATTACCCTGCTGGACCATTATATGTTGGTCTAACTAACAGTCCTGCCTGGTTGGCCCAGGGTTATCAGGGCAATTCTGCCGGAATGACCACTTCAGATTTAATTTTGATGAAAGCCGAATGCCTTATCCGGACCAATAAAATCAACGAAGGAATGGATGAAGTAAATAAAATCAGGATCCGCCGCATCGATCCTGCCAATTACGTTGCGCTTTCGGCTACAACGGAAGCACAGGCAATGGGCTATCTCCAAAAGACCTCACGAATTGAATTTATTTTTACGATCAGGAACTTTATCAACATCAAAAGGTGGAACAGGGAGGGCAAATACCAGCAAACCATTACCCGGACAGTCAGCGGCAAAGCCTATACTTTAATGCCTGATTCCAAATTGTACATATTCCCTTTCCCTCAAAGTGCTACACAATTCAACGAAACATTAAGCCAAAACTATTAATGTTCCAAAATAGAGACATCATAAATAACAATATAAAATAAAAGTCATGAAAAATAACATTGGAAGAATAATTGCAATATTGCTTTGTATTTGCTTAGGTATTAATAATGTAAGCGGTCAAAGTTCAAATAAACTAACGATTGGGGATACTGCCCCTGCCTTAAAATACTCAAAATGGATCAAAGGAAGGCCAATAAAATCCTTTGAGGGCAATCAGCTTTATATCCTGGAGTTTTGGGCAACCTGGTGTGGACCTTGTAAGCAAGCTATGCCCCATATGACCAAACTTCAGGAAGAATACAAAGATAAAGCGACATTTATTGGCGTTGGCGTATGGGAAAAAGTTCCCAAAGATAAACCTTATGAGAGTTCGTTGCCTGCCGTTGTTAAGTATGTAAAGGGGAATGATGCAAATATGGGCTATTCTGTAATTGCTGACAACAACGAGCAGCATATGGGTAACAATTGGTTAAAGGCTGCAGGGCAAAATGGTATTCCATCAACTTTTATAATTAAGGATAATAAAATCCTGTGGATTGGTAATCCTACTGCACTTGATACCATTATACCAAAAATACTATCAGGTAAGTACGATATGCAAGCTTTTAAAGCATCTTTTGAAAAAAAGGCTGATGCAGGTAGAGATCAATCTGCAAAAATAACCGCTATAGTAAAGCCAATTGAAGATGCAATAAAAGCAAAAGATTTCAAAAAAGCATTTGAATTGATGGAACAAGGAAAGACTGATTTACCTCAAATGAAAAATTCATTCGATTTGATGAAGTTCACCATATTGCTTGACAATTTTAGCCTTAAGGAGGTTCAAGAGTTTGCTTCAAAATGGGATTATCCCAGTGCTGCATCTATGTATTTAGAGCAAATATATAAAAGAGATAATTTATCCAAAGAAACCTATCTATGGGCTGCAAATAACTTTGGTAGTACAGAAAAGGTAACAAACCCTCTCATATTTGATGCCTTGGCAACCTGCTATGCTAAAGCCGGCGATTTTGCAAATGCGGCAATACATCAGGAAAAGGCACTTGAACTTGCAAAAAAAGCTTTAAAAGAAGGTGCGATGGTTGGAACTATTATGGATTATACCGTCGCTGAATATGAAACCAAATTGAAAAAATATAAAACTAAAGCCAATTAATGCCAACTGTTATTTCTAAAATATTGGATACCATACCTATGAGCTGGGTTACTAAAACCTGGACAACAATATAGGTATTCGTGTTAAACCAGGGCTGATGGGTGCTGCCCTGGTTTATTAGGACGGTTGAGAACTAAAATATGGGCGAAATAAATATTCGGTTCTACTACTTTTAATCCCTTTGCGGTTTTACTTGTTAGATAGGTTTCTGCTACGCTTATAAATAAATTGATCTGATTTTTTGGTTGCTTGTGTAAATTAAATATAACTTAGCCCACGAGAGCGTTAATTTAAGCGGGGTTGACCTTTTGGTCATCTCCGCTTTCTTTTGATATGATCATTTATCTATGCTCAATGTGGGTGATGTGTTCGGGAAATTAAGTATCATTGTGCTTAAAAAGCTGTAAATTTATAGTTAAGAACGATTGTATGTCTGTTAAACTTCTAAAAACTGAAAGTGAAGAAATCTTGCTCCAAATGATCAAGATGGGAGACTACGCTGCTTTTGAGGAGTTGTACTCAAGACATTTTCAAACAGTTTATGCAATGGCTTATAATATCCTTAGGGATCATCAGCAAAGCAAGGATATTGTTCAGGATATTTTCGTGTGGTTTTGGGAACATAGAGAGCAGTGGAACCTTACATCCTGTCGGGGCTATCTGCTCACTGCTGTCAAATTTAAAACTGCCAATTATTTTAGGGAAAATAAGGTGAAAGAAGCTTTTTTTGTGGGGCTCGCGAAACAACAAATGGCTTCTGTAGACAATAGCGTGTTGATGGAAGTTCAACAATTGAATGACCTCATTCTTTCGCTGACTGCTGAGTTGCCAGAGCGTTGCCAGGCCGTTTTCAAGTTGAGTCGTTTCGATCAGTTGACCAATCGCGAAATTGCAGGTAAACTAGGGATTACGGAGAAGACCGTGGAGGCTCATATCACATTAGCGCTTAAAAAATTGAAAGAAAAGCTTGGCAAAGGACATATTTTTTTATATTTTTTCGTGTGATAATCAGATAGTTGTAATTTATTTCGCATTATTTTTATTTATGACTTAGGGTAAGATCCCCTTTTTTTGCTTTACACTATATTAACAATTAGGTAATGCAAAAAGAAGAATTCATCGATATTGCAGATAAAGTCTCCGAAGGATTGGCAACTGACCAGGAGAAACAACTATTTCTTTTCCACTTGAGGACTTTTGCTACACAAAATCCGGAGTGGGAAAAATTGGCTCCTGAGTTAAGGCAACAGATTGAAGATGAAATCAAATCTGATATTCGTCTTCAGGTTTTTGGAGAAGATCAGCGGAAATCTAAAACTATAAAATTATGGCCTCGTATTGTAGCGATTGCTGCTGCTGTTGCTTTATTGGTTTTGGGTGTTTACTTTTTTAACTACAGAAATGATAAGCACACAAACAGTAATACTTTAGCAACGCAGGATATAACCCCCGGAACAGTTGGCGCAACCTTGACTTTAGCAAATGGTAAAAAGATCAAACTTTCTGATGCGGCCAATGGCGAATTAGCCAGTCAATCCGGAGTAACTATTTCCAAATCTGCTAATGGACAACTCACCTATGAGATCAAAGAAAACACGAATCATGAAGCTCAACTAAATACGCTATCGACAGCGAATGGAGAAACTTATAGAGTTCGTCTGCCCGACGGATCACTGGTATGGTTGAATGCGACATCTAGCTTAACCTTTTCAAGCAACTTAAATGAAGGCGGCAGGCGCAGGGTAAAACTTATAGGAGAGGGCTATTTTGAGGTGACTAAAGATAAAGACCACCCCTTTATCGTTGAAAGTTCCGATCAGGAAGTTGAAGTACTAGGTACCCACTTTAATATTAATGCTTATCAGGATGAAGATATCATAAAGACCACCCTGATTGAAGGAAGTGTAAAGATCATAACCCCTAAGTTGCAAAAGATGCTGCTACCTGGCCATGAAGCTGTAAAATCTGGAAATGACATTCAGGTCTATAGTGTTAAAGCTGAACAGGCAGCAGCCTGGAAAGACGGGAGATTTGTCTTTGACAATAAAAAAATTGGGGACATCATGAAAATGATAGAACGCTGGTATAACGTACAGGTAATTTATGAGGGAGAAATGCCCGAAGACCTTTTCCTGGGTTCGGTATCCAGATTTGATCATGTTTCTCAGGTATTGAATATATTGGAATCAACCGGCAGGGTTCATTTTAAAGTAGAGGATAGAAAAATTTATGTTTCAAGATAGTTAACAGAATAATAAACCTAATTCAGAAAGTATGACAGAAAGTATACGAAAGGAATATTAGAATCGGACTAAACTAAAAACCCCGAAAGTGTGACAACACTTCCGGGATAGGATTGGTCTGTGAATTAAATCAACGTAAACCTCAGTTTGCCAACAGTTTCGAAGCAAAGGCAAGCTGAATAACCAACTAAAACAAATGTACAAAAATTACACTAGGAAACTGGGTGTACCGCATCTGGTATACCATAAAATCTTGCTGACTATGCGATTAACCGCCGTCATACTATTGGCTACACTGATGCAGGTAAGTGCCTCTGGCCTCGCCCAAAAAATAACTTTATCCAAATCGAATGCCAGCCTGGATAATGTGCTCAACGAACTGCGTCTACAAAGTGGATTTGATTTCGTTTATACCAACGTGCTTTTAAATAAGTCAAAGCGTGTTACCATCACTGTAAAAGGAGTTCAGCTTGAAGATGTCCTTGATGCAGTTTTTAAAGATCAGCCCCTGACGTACGCCATCAACAACAAAATAGTCATCATTAAAGCCAAAGAACAATCACTTCTTGATGACATTATCGCCCGATTTCAGGCAGTCGATATCAAGGGCCGTGTGGTTGATGAAGCGGGGAATTCAATGCCAGGGGTCTCGATCAGATTAAAAGGTGGAAATAAAGGAACGATAACTGACAATAACGGAAGGTTTTCTTTATCAAACGTTGCAGAAGATGATGTTTTACTCTTTGCATTTGTAGGCTACGACCTTAAACAGATAAAGGTAGCTGAGGCTAAAGGAACCTATATGGTAGTGACCTTGAAACCTAAGGTAAACAGCCTTGACGAGGTGGTTGCTGTGGGCTATGGAACCACAAGAAGAAGGGATCTCACAGGCTCGGTTGCTTCTGTTGATATCAATGAAGTGAAAAATACCCCGTTTGTAAGTATCGATCAGGCCTTGTCGGGCAAGGCTGCGGGGGTGCAGGTGGTACAGGCCGATGGATCGCCCGGTGGCATGGCTAAGATCCGTATACGTGGCGGGAGTTCTTTGATTGGCGGAAATGACCCCCTGTATATTATTGATGGGGTTCAGATCACCATTCAAAACAAATATGTGCAGACTGAGGCAGAAGTACGAAACCCGGTAGAAGCTTTGGGAAATGATCGAAATTATGCAAGCAGTGGTGTAGGTTCTTCTTTTTCGCGTGGATTAAATACCCTTGCCGGTTTGAATATCAATGATATTGAGACCATCGACATTTTGAAAGATGCCTCAGCTACGGCAATCTACGGCTCCAGGGCTGCTAATGGTGTTGTAATCATCACTACCAAAAAGGGAAAGCTCAATCAAAAACCTGTGCTGGAAGCCAATTATTACACTGGCATGAGTAAAGCAATTACTGAAAAGCTGTTGAATGCGGATCAGTACAGGAGCGTGATGCTGGAGGGAGCGAAAAACCTCAATGCGCTTAGAGCTGCTCAGAACAGACCTGCCGATGGGGTTGCAACCTCAATCATCAATGATCCTAATTTCCTCGGTACGGCCAATACCGACTGGTTAGATCTGATTACGCGAACCGGCACTACCCAAAATGCAGACATTAGCGTGCGTGGAGGAGGAACCGGATCACGTTATTACACTTCACTGGCCTACAATGATTCTAAAGGAACATTGCTGGGAACCGATTTCAGTAGGATTGCAGGCAAAGTAAACCTGGACAATGAGATCAACAGTAAGTTGCGTGTCATTACCAACCTGGACTATGCTTTTACCAAAAACAATGTAACCAACGGAATTTATTCTTCTGCGATTTATGCCCCGCCAACGTTAGCCCCATTCAATGTCGATGGCAGCCCGGTCGCATTTAATACTACAGCTACAGGCTTTGGACAATACTCGGATATTCAGAATCCCCTGGCGCTTTTACAAGGGAAAAACACGTCAAAAAACACATTGTTATTGGGTTCGCTTTCGCTGGAGTATGATATACTGAAATCGCTTAAATTCAGGAGTACCGCCTCGGTAAATTATTCAAACTATCATCAACTGAACTACGCACCTTCTTCGGTCTCTGTTACAGATGCTTCCGGAATCAATTCGGTAAATTCGAACGGTGGGATAGGTAGTCAGGCCCAGACTCAGCAAACCGATGTATTCTACGAAAATACCTTAACCTACGAAAAACAGTTTAACGAAAACAACCGGCTGACGCTATTAGCGGGGACCTCCTGGCAAAAGACAAATGCTGAAACCTTTTCGGCTTCCGGACAGGGCTTTCCGGACGATACTTTTCTGAATGGCTTATCATCCGCAGCTCTGGCACTTCCTCCGCAAGCGAGCGAATCACAGAGTGCGCTGCTCAGCTTTTATATGCGTGCAAACTATGCGCTAAAAGAAAGGTATCTCCTGACCTTGACTGCCAGATCTGATGAGTCCTCTAAATTCCCTAAAAACAACAGAATAAGTTATTTCCCTTCGTTTGGTGTTGCATGGAGAGCATCTGAAGAGTCATTTCTGAAATCCGCTACCTGGCTAAACGAACTAAAATTCCGTGCCAGTGCGGGCTATACCGGTTCTCAGAACTTAGGCAACAACTTATTTTATACGCTATTTACCCCTTCAGCTTATGCATCAACAAATGCATTGATCCCTACACAGTTGGGAAATGATAAGATCAAATGGGAAACGACCTTGCAAAAGGACGCAGGTGTGGACTTTGCCATTTTCAATTCGAGGATTACCGGCTCTATTGGTTACTATAATAAACAAACTTCTGATCTGCTGATGGCCTATACGGTGGCGACAAGTTCAGGCTTCAATTCAGCACTTGTCAATGTGGCTGACATTAGGAACCAGGGTTGGGAATTCGACCTGAGGGCAGATATCGTACGTGGGAAAAATTTCACCTGGAACCTTGCGGCCAATATTTCCCGCAACAAATCCAAAGTGACCAATATCAACAGAGACCTGCAGAATCCAAGTACCATTTCCCAGGAAAGTGATCCATTTGTGAACTCCTTACTTATCGGTAATACGATATTACGCGAGGGCAGTCCGGTTGGATTGATTTTCGGATACCAATATGATGGGGTAATTAAGAACCAGCAAGAGCTGGATGCGTACAAACAGGCGAGTTTGTATGCGCAATTTGGAATTCTTTCCAATCTTGCCATTGGTTATCCAAGGTACAAACTTCAGGAAAGTGGTGTTTATAAAGGATTTTTCAAACGTGAAGTTATCGGTAATGCTGAACCTAAATTCTATGGTGGTATCACCAACAACTTCCGATACAAACAATTTAACCTGGTTACTTTATTTAGCTACTCGGTGGGAGGAGATATTCTTTATCTGCCAGATGTTAGGTCGCTAGGCCTTTCCGACAGGGGCAACCTCAATACCAGGGTACTATTGCCACATTATACTGCGCAGACTCCGGATGCAGACCGGCCGAGTCTGGTGTACACCGAAAGTAACCGAACTGGAACCGGTAGCTCCGACCTTACCGTACATGACGCCTCCTATATTAAGCTGAAATCAATTTCCCTTGGCTATCAGCTACCAGACAATTTAAGTAAGCGACTTGGACTTGGGGCAGCGATGGTTTATGTATCAGGCAGCAACCTCTTTACCATCACAGGGTATCCTGGTCCGGATCCGGAGATTAGCAATGATCCATATAGTTTAATCAGCGGGTATACGGATTCTGCCAATTACCCCTCTATGCGTCAGTTCACTTTTGGGCTGAGAGTTGGATTCTAAATGTTCTGTATAACCACAAAAAAAAATCACATGAAACGAATTTCAAAATATATCATACTTGCAGCATTTTTCGGGACTTTAGTATCCTGTGATAAGCAGCTTAGTGAACCACCTGCAAACGCCAGGGTGGATGGCACCGCGATTACTGATCAGAAATCAGCACAAACGGTCTTAAATGGCGCATACTATCGGTTTGCAAATGTAGATAATAACAATGTAACAAACTGGACAAGCCATCAGGTTGCGGGGGGGATGTATAACGGGCTCCTCGCCTATGGTCTTGGCCAGGTACCTGATGAAAGGAACGAGAATGCAAGTGCTGGATATGCTCCCGCGATTTGGACACAGTCTTACCTGTTGGTCACAGCCACAAATGCTGTAATCGACGGTGTGACTGCGCTGGCCGACGATGCATTTATAGGTTCCAGAAAAAATGAAATCATCGGAGAAAGCCGTTTTTTACGCGCATACGGACACTTTAAACTACTCATGTATTTTTCAGAATGGTTTAAACAGGACAGCAAAAATGGGGTGTTGATCAGGGATAAATTTATCACCTTAAGTCAGGTTCTAAAAGCGCGCAGTACTGTCGCCGAATCTTATGCTTTTATATTGGCCGATCTGGATTTCGCAATAGCCAACGCGCCGGCCACTAACCCCAATTACTATGCTACCAAATGGGCAGCCATGGCATTGAAGATGAGGGTACTGTTATGCCGTGGTCAGCAAGTTGACTATATGGAAGTCAACAATCTGGGAAACACGCTGATCCAAAGTGGTCCTTATGCACTGGAAAACAATCTGAAGGATATTTTCTATACAAAGGGTTTGAGCAGCGCGGAAGTAATCTTTGGTGTCAAACCACAACCCAGTCAGGAACTGTTCTCTTATATCCAAAGCCGGGCATATTATCCTGGTCAGTCTACCATGTTTGCAGCTACACAAAAATTTAGGGATTTGCTGCAGAACGACCCAAGGGGAACATGGATGGTCGGAGCGCTGACACCTTACCAGGCTTATTCACCAAACACCTATTATTTTCTAAAATATATCGCAGTTGGAGGAAATCCTTCACAACTCAGCGAAACCTCCTATGCTTTGCGTTTGTCTGAAGTTTACCTGATGCGGGCGGAGGCAATCATTCGTTCTAATGGTGCTGACCTCAATGCTGCAAAATCGTTAATCAAAACGGTTATGGGCAAAGCGGGTGCTACCAACTTTTCGGCCGTTGATGATGCAAACACGGCAGATGCGTTGCTGTTGCAAAATTATTATGAAGTAGAACGAAACCTCACCGGAGAGGATGGTATTGAGTGGCTAACCCTGATGCGTTTGCCTTTTGCTACGGTAAAGCAACTCAGACCAACTATTGTTTCAGATATTCAGTTCTATTTCCCGGTTCCCAGATCAGAATTTGATTCCAATCCACTTTTTGGTCAGCAGAATACAGGTTACGGGTTATAATTTTTAATAATATGAAACTAAAAATGATTGTTTTTAAACGCAGCCTGCTTGTTACAGGCTGCATAAGCCTGGCCGTACAGCAAGGGTACAAGATAGCATTAAACTGAATATTGGAAATGTAGATCTTCCTGACTATACGGCTACAGATCATGAAACTCAGCTGGCAGTGTATCAGAAAAAGCTTTAGTCTAGCCGACTCTTTAGAAAGAACCTAATTATGATAAAATAAAATGAACAGAATTTTAAACTTAATGATGCTGGTCTTGCTTATATGTGCAGGATCGCTTGCTGCACAACAAAGGCCGTTAAGCCCCGTAAAGGTGTTATTTGTTGGCTACGACCCGGCCAAACCCATGCCGGAAGCTAAACGCTCTTACCCGGGAATGATGGCTGAAAAAGAATTCAAGGCAGAGTATCCTGTACGCATGCCTGCTTTTAAGGCTTTGCTGGGTCAGTATTTTGCAGAGGTAAAAACCATAGATTGCCGTGACTGGAAACCAGCCGATTCTGAACCTTATGATGTAACGATCTTCGATTTTGCGACCACACAATTGGAACCCGCAAGACAGGAGAAAGACGAAAAGGGGAAAGTTGATTACATACCTGCGCGCTACCTGCCCGATAATTTTTCCAAACCGGTTATTTTTATGGCCAGTACGGCAGATGAAATGGGGCGCCGGATAGGCTTGAAGCTGGACTGGCTTTGCTTGTGCCTGGATGCCGATGCGCACCACCTGAATGCCGCTCATGCTATTTTCAAAGGGCCACTTGAAAAAGTAGTGCCTACTTTGGAAAATAAAAAAACTCCTGAAGGGGTTTTCCATTACAGTACCGGAGTTAATCTGCCTAAGGAAATTCCAATGTGGAGGGTGCAGAAAACCGGTTATCTGGATGGCACAGGATCCCGGATAGGCTTGGTTTCTCGTGGAAACAGGTTTGCAGAATCGCCGGATGCGGAGATGATTTCCAGTGGTGTCTGCACCAAGGATGTCGGTGCTGTTGCCCTCGGAAGGCATGGTAACTTCTTTTTATGGGGCTTTGGTGCTTCGCCGGCAGATATGACCGGAGAAGCGAAAAAGGTTTTTGTAAACACAGTAGCCTATATGAAGCAGTTTAATGGCAGAACGCCTATTGCCAGGAAATATAATGACCGGATGGCCACGACCAATGATATCAGGGAGGCCATAGCAAATGCCTCAAAACAGAGTTATGATGCTTATGTGGCAGAAATAAAATCCTTCAATGAGGCAAATGCAAAACAAAATAAAAAGCTGAACGATAAAAAAGCTGCGGGAGAAAAGCTAAGCCGAGAAGAAGAAGAGTCGCTGCAATATATAGGCCGTCAGCAGGAAATAGAATCCTGGGATAGCTTTCTGAAGGGAAGGATGGGAAAATATGCATCCAAATTTGGTACAGATGCAGCGGCATTCCAGAAATACATGACGGCTAACCTGCCCTATATTTATTGCAACCCGAACGGCTTTAACGATTATTCAATTGATGAGGATGTGCAGCAGATCGGCATTTCTAACCACGATGTTAAACTGCTTGATGCCTGTGTGGCGATGCTCAAAAAAGGCAAAAAAAAGGAACTGGCATTGCGGGTGCTGAAAAAGTATACTGCTGAAAATTTTACAACAGCAAAGGAATGGGGCAGCTGGCTTTCCAAAAACAGGAGTAAACTGTTCTTCTCGGAAACCAATGGCTACCGGTTTATGACCAATACTTATAGGTAATGAAAAAACTGATCGGATTATTTATGCTCTTTTCATTGGCCGGACTGTGCGCAAATGCGCAGTCGACCTTTGATAAAAAGATAGCAGCTGCAGTTAAGCAGCTGGAATGTACAGTGCCTGACAACGAGGACCCCGTTACTTTAAATGCAAAACTGGTTGTTGAAAAGGACAGTATTGCCGTAATCGTTAAGGTTCAAATGGCAACAGGATGGCACATTTATCAGTATGTACCATCCACTATGCCTTATATTCCTATTGAGCATATTTTAAAGCTGCCGGAGGGTTTAACAACTGTCGGAGAGTGGGGGATACAAAAGCCTTTTCCATCTGCGAATGATCCTGGAGTGCTGATCTACGAAAATAATGCAGTGTTTACACGTAAGTTGTTCCGCAGGAAGGAAGTCACCGGTACCATTCAAGTAGGATTATACTACCAGACCTGTGACCTGCGTCAATGCCTGCCTCCGGTTGAGAAAACCCTGGACCTGAAACCTTAAGAAAATTCGCTTAAACCCTGATAATTTATCGTGCATGCGTAGTATCACCCACCGGACAGAAACCTACAGCCACCTTTATGGACAATTGTATGTATTTCCTCAAAGTGCTACACAATTTAACGAAACATTAAGCCAAAACTATGAATGTTCCAAAATGGAGACATCATAAATAACAATATAAAATATAAAATCATGAAAAATAACATTGGAGGAATAATTGCAATATTGCTTTGTATTTGCTTAGGTATAAATAATGCAAGTGGTCAAATTTCAAATAGGCTAACAATTGGTGATACTGCCCCTGCCTTAAAATATTCAAAATGGATCAAAGGAAAGCCAATAAAATCCTTTGAGGGCGATCAACTTTATATCTTGGAATTTTGGGCAACCTGGTGTGGACCTTGTAAGTTAGCTATGCCCCATATTACAAAACTTCAGGAGGAATACAAAGATAAAGCAACATTTATTGGTGTCGGCGTATGGGAAAAAGTTGCAAAAGATAAACCTTACGAGAGTTCGTTGCCTGCTGTTGTTGAGTATGTAAAAGGAAATGATGCAAATATGGGCTATTCTGTAATTGCTGACAACAATGAGCAGCATATGGGTAACAATTGGTTAAAGGCTGCAGGCCAAAATGGTATTCCATCAACTTTTATAATTAAGGATAATAAAATCATGTGGATTGGTCATCCTGGTTCATTGGATACCATCATACCAAAAATTATTGCAGGTAAGTACGATATGCAAGCTTCTAAAGCGTCTTTTGACAAAAGCGCAAATGCAAGTAGTGATCAAATGGCAAAAATGATGGCTGTAGTAAAGCCAATTGAAGATGCAATAAAAGCAAAGGATTTCAAAAAAGCATTTGAACTGATGGAAAGAGGAAAGATTGATTTACCTCAAATGGCAAATTCATTCGAAATGACGAAGTTCAGTATATTGGTTGACAATTTTAGTCTTAAGGACGTTCAGGAGTTTGCTTCCAAATGGGATTATCCTAGTGCAGCATCTCTATATTTAGGGGAAATATATAAAAGAGATAACTTGTCCAAAGAAACCTATCTATGGGCTGCAAAAAACTTTGGTAGTACAGAAAAGGTAACAAATCCTATCATCTTTGATGCCTTAGCAACTTGCTATGCGAAAGCCGGCGATTTTGCAAGTGCGGCAGTACATCAGGAAAAGGCACTTGAACTTGCAAAAAAAGCTTTAAAAGAAGGTACGATGGTTGGAACTATCATGGATTACACGGTCACTGAATATGAAACCAAATTGAAAAATTATAAAACTAAAGCCAATTAATGCCAACTGTTATTTCTAAAATATTGAATACCATAATGATGATCTGGGTTACTAGAATCAGGACAACAATATAGATATTAGTGTTAAATCAGGACTGGTGGACGCTGCCCTGGTTTATCTGTAAACTGGAACAAAAAATGTAAAAAAATGAAATGTAAATTTTTAATAATTCTTTCTTTATCAGGGCTATTTCTTCGCAGCAGTGCGCAGCAGATAAAGTTTTTTGAGTACGACCTGGAAAATGGACTGCATGTAATTCTCCACCAGGACAAAACAGCTCCGGTGGTAGCCGTCTCGGTAATGTATCATGTCGGTTCTAAGGATGAAGATCCGCAAAGAACCGGCTTTGCGCACTTTTTTGAACATCTTCTATTTGAAGGCAGCGACAACATGAAGCGCGGAGATTTTATGAAGATCGTCAGCAGTAATGGTGGTCAGAACAATGCCAATACTTCTCAGGACAGGACTTTTTACTACGAAGTTTTCCCTTCAAATCAGCTAGAGCTCGGGCTATGGCTCGAAAGTGAGCGGATGCTGCACCCTAAAATTGACGATGGGGGAGTGAAAACACAACGTGAGGTGGTTAAGGAAGAGAAACGCATGCGGATAGACAATAAACCTTATGGAAAGTTTGCTGAAAACATATTCATGCATTTGTTTGAAGGGCATCCTTACAGCTGGCAGCCCATAGGCTCAATGGCACATCTGGATGCTGCGAAGCTCGACGAGTTTATTGCTTTCTTCAAAAAATTCTATGCGCCTAACAATGCCGTATTAACCATTGCCGGAGACCTGGACATTGAAAAAACCAAATCCTTGGTTGCCAAATATTTTAATGAGGTACCCCAAGGCGCCCCTGTCGTTAAAGGTACTTTCAAGTTAAAGCAGGTTGCTAAACAAATTGTGGATACGGTTTATGATGCCAATATCCAGATTCCGGCAATATTTGCAGCCTACCGTGCCCCTGGAATGAAAAGCCGCGATAATAAAGTACTTGAAATGGTCAGCACCATTTTGTCCGGTGGCGGAAGCTCCAGGCTGAGCATGAAAATGGTGGATGAAAAAAAGAACGCATTACAGGTGTCAGCTTTCAATTACACGCTGGAAGACTATGGGGCTTACATTACACTGGCATTGCCCAATAACAACACACCGCTAAATGATCTTTTGACAGACATCGACGCCGAGGTTGTTCGCCTTCAGACAGACCTGATCAGTGAATCTGAGTTTGAAAAATTGCAGAACCAGTTCGAGAACGGGTATGTAAGTGCCAATACAAAAATGATCGGGATAGCCGAGAATCTTGCCAACGGCTATACTTTCCATAATAAGAATACGAATGATCTGAACGAACAGCTTGCGCTAATCAAATCCATCACCCGCGAAGAGATCAGGGACGTAGCAAAAAAATACCTCAACAAAGATCAGCGCGTAGTACTTTATTACCTACCAAAGAAATAGACATGAAGAAGATATTTATATTTGCTATAGCTGCCTTGTTCATTCAGGGCGCAGCAGCGCAGAAACTAAACAGGAGCCAAAAACCAAAACCAGGACCTGCACCAACCATCACATTTACTGACCCCGTGACCTATAAATTACCTAACGGCATTACCGTTCTGGTGGTTGAAAACCATAAATTGCCAAAGGTTTCGGCAAGTTACAGTATTGATGCGGGCTCGATCACAGAAGGTGCAAAAGCCGGAATGATCGGATTATTGGGCGGGATGCTCAATGAGGGCACGGTGACAAAAACAAAAGCCCAGTTTGACGAGGCTGTCGATCAGATGGGTGCAACAGTAAGCGTTTCTGTCGGTGGCGGACAAGCCTCTGCACTGACGCGTTATTTTAGCGATGCTTTTTTATTAATGGCAGATGCCCTGAGAAACCCGGCCTTTCCGCAAGCTTCATTTGATAAACTGAAATCACAAAGCCTTACCAATTTAAAATCAAGCGAGCGGAGCGCAACAGCTATATCCAAACGTGTGGTTAATGCGCTTTCATTTGGGTTGAACCACCCTTATGGAGAGTTTGAAACTGAACAGAGCATCAATTCCATTACCCTGGACGATGTGAAAGCCGCTTATAGAAAATATGTGACACCTTCAAGGGGCTATCTAACCTTTGTCGGTGATATTAAACCCGAAGCGGCAAGGGCGCTGGCGATCAAAGCATTTGGTGACTGGAAAGGCGCTGTGCTTACTTTCCCTGTTTTGGCCAAGGTGAGCAATCCTGTCAAAACTGAGGTAGATGTGGTAGATGTTCCGAATGCGGTTCAGTCGGAGATAACCGTCACCAATCTTATTGATCTGCCGATGAGCAGTGCGGACTATCATGCGGTATTGCTTGCCAATCAAATTCTGGGAGGCGGGGCGGATGCCAAACTTTTTAGAAACCTGCGCGAAAAACATGGCTTTACTTATGGTGCCTATTCCAATACAGGTTCAGGAAGACTGCAATCGACTTTCAGCGCTTCGGCTTCAGTGAGGAACGAAAAAGTGGATAGTGCCGTGGTTGAATTTCTAAAAGAGATCAATGCGATGCGTACGGAAAAAGTTAGCCCAGAAGTGCTTCAGGATGCAAAGAACTTATACAATGGTTCTTTTGCACTGGGTCTGGAAAACCCAGCCCGCGGTGCTGGGTTTGCGAGCAACATCCTGATTAACAACCTTCCAAAGGACTTTTACCGCACATATCTTCAGAAGCTTAATGCGGTCACGGCAGAAGATATCCTGCGCGTCAGTAAAAAATACTTCAGTCATGATAATGCAAGGGTGGTTATTGTAGGGAAAACTGATGACTTTTTACCAGGCTTAGTTAAGTCAGGATTTCAAATTAAACACTTTGACCGCTTTGCGACGCCAATCCAATGATAGTCGGTGTTTTCGATGACATAGTATAGTTCAGGGGACTAAAAATTAGGTATAATATAGATGAAAGACATCGTAATCAATCATTCATTAACCCTGCAGTCCTGTGATTGATAGGTACCCGGTTGATATTGGAAGGTTTAGTTTATTAAGTGCGGAAGAAGAAGTGGTGCTGAGCGAAAAGATAAATATAGTGTAGCAGGTTTTCCAACAAAAATTATTGTGGATCCCCAAGGGAACATTGTTGGGAGATACTTTGGCGAGGACGATTCAATCTACAAAAGATTAGATGAAATTTTTAATAAAACTAAAGAGATTCGTTAATCTTATTAACGAACCTCTTTAAAAAATCAGACCTTCATAATCATTTTTACAACGACAGTTCATTATCCAGATTTGATATATTACAAACGATTCATTTACCAGTAGAAAAAGTCTAGATACTACACCAGTGCATCGCGGTGGAGTTGCCACATTTTTTTATTTATTTCGTATACGAAGTTAAGTTTAGGCGTTTCGCCGAAGTTGGTCACTTCTTGTTCACTGATTTTTATGGCGCCCATACGGTTAAGTAGGTCATGCATAGTATGGTTTTAGGATGTGGTCTTTCCCTTTTTTTTCGTAGAAATTGAGGTGTATGTTAAATCCATAGTTAATTCCCCGCTCGGGGTATTAAAGTATTCTAGCTTGGATACCAGATAAAACGAACAACATGAAAATAGATTTTGAAAAAGCTAGTTTTAAAGACTTTGAAAACATTCCTGGTGTTGATCCCTATGGATGGGCCTCACTTTGGGCCGATTATGTTAATGACAGAACCAGCGTTGGTCAGTTTAATTACAGACAGGAAAATTTATCTGGATGTGGTCCAGAAATGAAATTGGATATCAAAGGAAATCCTAAGGATTTTGTTAGTCTGGTTTCGAATGATTATTTGGGTTTTACACAGCATCCGAAAGTGAAAGCGGCGGCAATCGCTGGTATTGAAAAGTTTGGCTCAGGGACAGGAGCATCTCCTGCAATTGGAGGACACTACTCTTTTCATCAGGATCTGGAAGATAAAATTGCCGGATTTTTTAAACGGGATAGTGCAATCGTATTCACGACTGGTTATAATGCCAACAGTTCCTCCTTACAAGCTTTGTTGAAAAAAGAAGATCTTGCGATATTGGATATGGCTGTGCACGCTAGTGTATATGAAGGTTGTCAGCTGACCAATGTAAAAACCTTTCCACACAACAATGTAGAGGCCCTAGAAAATGTATTGAAAAATACGGAAGGAAAGTACAGGACTCGGATAGTGGTCATCGACGGTGTTTATTCTCAGGATGGAGATCATGCTCCACTTGATGAGATTATAAAATTGACTAAACATTATGGAGCTTATCTGGTGATAGACGACGCACATGGAACAGGTGTAATTGGAAAAACAGGAAGGGGAGTAATTGAACTTCATGACTTATACCAGCAGGTGGATATCATAACTGGAACATTCAGCAAGACTTTTGCTCATGTTGGCGGCTATCTTGTAGCCAGTCCTGAACTGGTTAATTTCTTGAAATTCCAATCGAGGCAGCATGTATTTTCTGCGACGCTTTCTCCTGCATCGGCTTGTATAGTAAAAGCGATCGATCTGGTAGATGAGGAACCGATATGGATGGAAATGTTGTGGAAAAATATTAATTATCTTAAAACAGGCCTGCTGTCATTGGGCTTGAATCTTGGTCCAACGAACTCTGCCATCATACCAGTAAAAATTGGCGATATCAATTTGAATGCACAGATATGCAATATGTTGTTGGAAGCGGGTATTTATACGAATCAGATTAACTATCCAGCGGTATCGAAAAAGGATGCAAGGATCAGAATGAGTGTTATGGCTACGCATACATTAGAGCAATTGGATAAAGTACTGAATGCCTGGGAATGGGTAATTACAAAGAAGGGTTTGAATATTAGCTAGTAGATTTGGCCAGAAAACGTAAAATACGACAACGGGATACTGAGGCTACAAAAAGGAAACTTTTGGATGCCGTTGCTGGTATTATGCGTGAACAAGGATTTGCGGGACTAAAAACAAATATTATCGCGAAATGGGTCGGTAAAGATAAAAACCTGATCCGATATCATTTTCAGGGGTTGGCAAATCTTCAAAAAGCCTATATCAGGGAAAAAGATTACTGGCCACCATTCTTTAAAAAATTTGCGCTTTCCGCTGATTCTGATGCGATGGATATGGAAATTCTATTTGTTGAGCTGATGAAAGAAAATCTTCGTTTTTTTTATGATAACGAAGAGATGCAAAAGATTATTCTTTGGCAGATTTCTGAAGGAAATGCGGTGTTAAAAAGCATCTCGGAAGCGAGGGAAGTGGATGGTGCAAAACTGCTGGACAAAACTGATGCGTTTTTCAGAAATACGGATGTAAATTTCAGGGCGATTATAGCCTTGATGCTTGGTGGAGTTTATTATATGGTTTTACATGCCAATACCAACAATAGTGTGGTTTGCGGTATTAATGTTCATATTGAGAAAGATCGGGATGAGGTATTGAGGACGATTCAACAGGTCATCTCCTGGTCCTGGAAACAGGTGACAATTCATGGTTTAGAAGAAGCTGAATCGTCAAAAAGCGTTTATGAATTTGAAGTGCTGGAAAGCATGGCTTCCAGGTTTCATAAGAATTTTAAAGAGGGGAATTCTGAATCATTGTCGGGAAATGATCTCAGTGCAGAACTGAAAAGAGTGGAAGGATTTTTACTGCAAGGATTGTTGGATTTACGCAGCGAGACCCAGATTAAAATGTTTTTGAAGATCAGTCTTTTTCGGCTGGTTCAGATTGCTGACAGTTTTTATCTTGACAAAGATCTCGCTCATAGGGAATCCGGGCTGATTGTGGACTTGATCGTTAAAATCATAAATCCCGTAATGGAAATGGTTCCCGCTGACTTGCAGTTGCCAAGAATCTTATGGGAAAGGCACTGTGAATCTTTTAATTTTTATGTTCAATTGCTTGAATATCAGCTTAAAAGGTTACATATTGATCCGATTCTGATTAGTTTGGTTAAGACGCCGTTTTATCGTTTTTTGGAAGGTAGTGGTCAAATGAAATGGCGTGACTATTTGTACTTGAGAAAGTATAAGTCTTATCTGAACCAACTGCTTTTTGAAAAGACTATCAATGAGGATGATCTTTTAGATGCGATGATCGCGCTCAATGTAAACCATGGAAATGTTATCACTTATTTTAAATTTAAAATTAAGGAAAAGATCACCGGCCAGAGCTTTCAACAGCTGATGGAGATACTGCTGGATGCCAAAAAGAGAATTGTGCAGTTGAATTTTTTTATGGATCTAAGTTTGAATCCGGAAAAACAGCGTATAATTGACGAATTGGTCAGTTGGCTTGATGCAGAGCTGGATGGTTTAAAGGTTGAACGTTTGGATTGGGTTGATAACCCGTTAAAAATCAGAACGAAGTTGACTGCGGTACAATTGGCTGTTTGGCAAAAATTACAGCATGACAACGGAGTTTACAATGAGCCGAATCTGGATGTGCTCTCCGAGAAAGTAGCAGGTAACTTCTCTTCCATAGGTCAGGACAAACTCTCACAAGCGAGTATCAAATCTAAGTTATATAGTAAGGAATCTGCTGTGATGGATCCTGTGGAGAAAATGTTGATTGATATGTTAGCGGATTTGCGACGCTCTAAACAGGGTATATAAATTATATTGTTATAATTCCCCGTATGGCTTGAAAAATCACTCTATTTTTCCTGCTTAATTTCTATATCTGTCTTTACTTGATTTTCAAATAGGGCTTTTTATAGAACTATTAGCCTTTATTGGGTTGCTTTCAGCATAAGCTACTTGGTCTTTCTGCCGTGGTGCCGGATGCTGATATTATTTCAATTGGGTTTTCTTGCTCACAGTAAATCGCTCATGTATGTTTCATTTTGGTCAAATGCACGAAGTTACTGCAGTATTCATTATTCTGGAGCTGATGATGTTCAGTGTTCAACTGTACTTTTATTTGATCTGGCCTTATGATAGGCGCCGATTTGCTTATCTGATGCTGCTTATTTTACTGATCGTGTATAATTTGTGTGCTGGCCTTTTTCCGGATATAGAAATTGTATGGCTGCCAGTGACCTTACAGAATATTCTTGCCTATGGTTTTGGTTTTCTGTTGACGGGTTATTTTCCATATTATTTTTACAGCGCTTTTGATCTGTCGACATTGAGATTTCATGCGTTGTATGGAGTTTCCTTGTTTTTGCTTTTGCCTTTTATATTTTTTTTCGTTTTTATTTACCCGCTCACAAGTAACCTTGATTTTGCGATTAATTATGGGATGATTATTCCAGTTGTTTATTGTCCGGTTTTATTTTATTCTATTTTCAGGGCGATATCCGAGCATTTGCGTGCTAACAAGAATGAACTGGAGCCCTCCGCTCGTGTTGAAATTATGGCGGTGTACTGGGCGATTACCCCTTGGGTTTTTATGGCTCTTCTTACGTGTTTGCGAGTGGAGCAATGGATAACGGCATTGTTCGCTAATACCGGATTTGCTGTTATTGCACTAGTGTTTCTGCAGCAATCGGGGAAATATGAGCGAATGGAAAGGAGGCGATTGCTGGAAAAAGATGCTATGGATGAAATTCAGCGGGCTGACTTCAATCAAACCTGCTTCAAGCTGGGTTTGAGTAACCGTGAGACTGAAGTAGCACTGATGCTTTGTCAAGGTATGACTTATAAGGCGATTGCCGATGTATTGTATATTTCCGCACGTACTGTTGATACGCATACGCATAGAATCTTTTTTAAGCTGGAAGTTAAAAATAAAATTGAATTGCAGCAGGTGCTGGGCTTTTCAAATTAATGCCAGTCATGTAATCTTGTAATTATGGAACGTATCTCAAATAAATCTTTTAATGAACTGATCAGGGTATTGGAGACATTTATGGTGCTGAGTTTTAGGTTTAAGACAGCGCTAAAGCAGGTGCTCTATGAATTGACGTATGAGAAAGATTCAACGATATTAAATTACGGTGATACCCAGGAAATGGTTTGGTTTTTACTTGATGGCTTGTTCCGGGAGGTTAGGGTTAATAGATCTACATTAAAAGCTGTGACGAGCTGGTTTTGGAAAGGGAAGGATTTCAGTTATACTGATCCCGGCTTTTTTGGTCAGAGACCTTCTTTCAGGGCTGTTGAAGTCTTGGAGAGAACTAGCGTGGTGTTGATTTATTATGAGGATTGGGCTGTTTTAAAAAGTAATTTTCCAGAGGTTGAGGTTGTTACGGAAGTTGTCAGGGGAGAATACAGTAGAAAAAGAACAGAGCATTTACTGGATATGAAGAATTTAACTGTAGATGAACGTTATTTAGATAATGAAGAGGTACTGGATTATCTATTTCCCAGAACACAATTGAACTATATCGCAGATTATATGGGTATGGCGCCGGCGACTTTAGGGCGTCTGCGGACGAGATATTATGAGCGTAGAAAGTAGTTTTTTTGCTGATTTGATGTTTATTGGATTTCTTTAGTTGCTGTAGACACGATCTGGATCGTGTTTTTTTGTGATCTGGATCGTGCCTTTCGGGTTTTTGATTTCGGAATTTAGGGGTAATCAAATATTAGTGTTATGAATGAAACAATTGCTGCTATCAGTTTGCCAGCGGTACATGATCGCAAAAATGCCTTGTACCCGGGTGGCGTCAACAACGGCTTTTGAAGAAAGGACCAGTCTAAAGTAGGCTTCTTTTCGAAGGCTTTAATGCCTGTTGATCCTATTAACTTTCAATCTATCAATATTACAATTATGAGGACTACTGTCATTGATATGAAATCTCTCTTGTTTAATCCAAAAGTGGCTGAACGGCTGACCTTTGGAATTTCCCTAGCCTGTTTGTTTTTGTTCATCATTTCAGCTTATGCAAAAATTGAGGGACATGATAAATTTATTTTGGGGCTTTCTAAAGTGCAATTTATCGGTTCCTATGCGCTTTGGGTTTCCTGGGCAGTTCCGGTATCAGAGATTGCAATAAGTATACTGTTGATTCATCCCCTTACGCAAAGGTACGGTCTTTTGGGTTTTACGGGCTTAATGATGGTGTTCACACTTTATATCTTGGGTATGTTGCTTTGGGCAGAAAAGCTGCCCTGTCATTGTAACCTGATCATTGAAAAGTTAAGCTTTAGTCAGCACTTGATATTCAATGTGGCTTTTATCGCTTTAGCATTGCTTGCCTTGCGGCTGATGAAAATTAAAAAAATAATAATTTTTAAACTTCTATGACTATTAAAATGACAAACATTAAAAAAGTTGTGTTAAGCCTACTAGTGGTAGGTATAGCAGTAAGCACTCAGGCATTTAAAAATGCAAAACCTGTAAACGGACAATTCGCAACGGGAATTTTCTATAACATCTCAGGGATTGAGAATAATAACCCTCAAAATTATGTATTCAGTGAAACAGGCGATTGTCTGGATCTTCCTGCTGCTGCCTGCTCAGCGACCTGGAATTATACTTTGCCGCTGACCAATGGCCATCCTAACGGAAGCAAAGTATCTACTTCTGATGAGGTAGGTACATACGATGGCAATTAATCTAAAAAAGCAAACCCTAAGCGCCGGAAATGAGACAGTGCTTAGGGTTTTGTTGATATTTACTTTTTAGCGCTTTCTTTGTTAAGCAAGATTTTGGAAGCCTTATTCGGAAAGGTTTTTCTGGACGTTTACTTTGCTTGGTTTTATTCGCAGTGCTTCCTCGATCTTGGTTGAAACTTCTGCTACGCTTGTTCGCAAGGCGGTATGGGAATCCAGAAATGTCGTTCCCCCTTTACAAAAAATGATAGGCCTTGGATAAGAGGTCACTTTTAGTTGTTTGATCAGCGGATGATCCGTGCCCGATCCATTGGTATACAGATTAACTGCATTCGGGGAAGTGTACTTGCCGGATCGGAGGCTATTTAGCCACAGGGCTTTATTTTTATCAATCGAGACGCTGATAAATACCACCTCATTATGATCTTTGAAATGCTGTTCCACTTTGGAGAGAATATTGGTATAATACTGACTGCAACCCCCGCAACCGGTAAACCAGAAATCTATAAATATCACCTTACCGCGAAATGCTGCCAGCTGTATTGTTTTTCCTGCTGCATTGCTCAGATGGAACTTGCCGTCGAAAATATTCTGATATTTGGCGGTTCTCAAGCGGTTAAGCAATTTGCTGTAATAGGGGCTATTGACCAGCAGAAATGCAGAATCCAATGTGTTTTCTACATTTGGAATGCGGTCGTACTGATCCAGGAAATATTCTGTGACGAGTCTTTCTTTAACCTTGGGGTCATTCAGTGAAGTGATCAGGGCAAATACAGTCTTATTAAAAAATATAGATTCAAATGCAAGTTTCCTCAGTATACAGCTGGTGTAATGAGCAGATGAATGTAGCTGCCTGTTATTTTTAAACTTCAGTTGAATTGAAGCCTGCTCATATGTTTCCCAGAACTGTTTAAGGGAATCTGAATTTATCCTGCTCAAGGCGGTTGCATATATTTTAGCGGTCTTATAAAACAGCTGATAGGCGTCTCCGGCTAGGTCTGCCTCCATCAGATCATATGCTGTTTTGGAGATCAGTTTTCTGTAATGTTCCAGCAGGTTTTGAGATGGCCCGTAAATGTAATCTGCACGTTTTTCGGTTTGTATAAGTTGTGCTATGATACCGTTTTGTTTGAATGGCTGCTTTTCAGTGAGTTCCTGCCATGCTCTGACACTTTGTTTGATTTGTTGACTGAGCTGATATTTGCAGATGGATTTTTCGCTTCCCTTACCGCCAAATGTAATGGTATCGATCTGTACGGTTTGATCCGGTTTTGCCAGCCGGTTGCTGATCTCCATGAAAACCTGATCTCCGGGTTCAGCAAGATACAGGCTTAAAAATTCATGATGAGTGTTACCTTTCTTTTGAATCAGGGAGAAGTAAACCGGCTTGCAGCTGTTAAGATTGAAGCTGAATTCACCGGTTTTTGAAATCGGCAGGGTTTGCTGACGGGTCTGGTAAAACCTTTGTTTGAGCAGGGTCGGAAACTCATCCCAGGTTACCAGACTGATGGAATCTGAGGATTTGAATTTGAATTTTCCTTTTAGAATAATATTGCATTTTAAAGGCTTTTTAACCTGATGGGCATATCCTGATGTGAGGGTGCTGAAGCTAAAGGTTATTGATAAAAGGAAAAACAAAATTGGGATATTTTTTATAGTGATACTTTTCATCGGATAATAGATTAGTTTAACGCTGGTTTTGTTCAATGCCGCTACTGGTAATTTCGTTTGGAGGGATAGGCAGCGTATATCTGGAGTCGTTTGGGGGCAGGGAATAGCTGATGCCGTTTAATAGCCGGGTTAGTGTAGTTGCATGCGCTGGCATTTGGTTCAGCCTCCTGAGATCAGTCCAGCGAAGTTCTCTGAATGGAAGCTCTTTACGCCGTTCTGTTAAGATCATTGCTAATGCGTCCCCTGCATTTGCTGCGTTTTTGTCAATAAAGGTGCTGATTCCATTTTCAGTTTTCCACCTGGTTTTTAAAAGTGTGTTCAGATCGCTCATCGCTGCTATGGTGTTGTTTGCTCTCGCCTGGCACTCTGCGCGGATCAATAGCATTTCATCTACCGCAAGGCCACTGAAAAAAGAATTATTGCCAACATAACTGCCTTTAAATTTGATTTCTGTGCCGCTGAGTTTATAGTAGCAGGTTTTCCGTAAATCGTTACCATCATAGGAGTGGTATAAGGTAGTATCGACATTAAACCTTACACCTGACAGGATCAGGTAGGTGCCAGCTGCGCAGTGAAAGATGACTTCTTTGTTGAATAGGGTAAAGGGAAAATTGGCGGTTTGGTTTAAACTGGAAAACTCAAGTAGCTGGTGGTTGAGCTGAAGGGATAGGTCAGCATACTTCAATGCCTTTTTGTAATTGCCTATGGCAAGGTTTACCCTTGCGAGCATGGCATAAGCTGCATTCTTTGATGGACGTGTAAGGTAGGGCTGGGTTTCTGGCAGCAGTGCCGATGCGTTACTGAGGTCACTGGTGATCTGATCATAAGTAGTTTTTAGATTCGCCCTGATGACCGGTTCATTGACTTTTGCATTTGTTCTGATTGGAAGTCCAGCCTGATTACTGGCATTTTGATCGTGATAGGGAGGGCAAAACAGTTGGGCCAGATTATAAAGGTTATGTGCACGGTGAAAGAGTGCGCCGCCCCTGATGCTGTTGTATTCTTTTTCATTAGCTGGAATTGCATCAATTTTAGTCAATCCTTCTATGATGATGTTAGCGTAAAGGATATTCCGGTAGGCGTTTGTCCAGTCCGGGCAGACTGTCTCTCCGGCAAAAAGGTCCTTCGCCCAGGTATAGCTGTTGCGTTCAACGGCACTGCCACTACTTTGCCAGTTGGCATAAGTGGTGTAATAATTATCTGCGTTGATCTCGCTCAATGCCGCAAGCCCGTTATTGAATATATTGGTGTTGTCCAGGATCTGCTGGTAGTCGTTCAATGAATTTGGAACAATCAGCGACTTGGAGGGCTTGGCTTCCAGCCAGTTTTTTTTGCAGGAGAGTTGGGTAGCTAATATCAGGATTGGGATCAGGTACAGCATGGTCACTGATTTTATGATCTTTAGTTTGTGTTGCTTTTTCATATCTATGGGATTATAAAGTAAGTTTCAGACCAAGGGAAAATGATCTCGGTGTGGGAGATATGGTAGTTGTAGTGATCTGTGGAACGAAGTCGGGGTCTAGTTTGCTGTTTGTACTTTTCCAAAGAATGCCAAAGTTGTTTAAATAACCGTAAATCTGCAGGTTTTCAAATGGTAGCTGATGCAGCCTGGCTTTTTTGAAGGTGTAGGAAAGGCTGATGTCGTTAAGCCGGATATGGTCTGCCTTATCGACGTGAATTACTGAATTGGCGTAAAAGTTATCTCTGGCCGTATTGCTTGGGTAAATGCTCGAAGGGACATGGGTATATTGCTCATCACCCGGTTTTTGCCATCGGTTTTGATAGTCCTGGTTTGGGATAAGGCTATTGCCATAGAGTAGTGAGTAATTTACTGAGGCTACTCTGAAATAGTAACCGAATTTATAGCTGATGTTCAGGATCAGGGAGAAATCTTTGTAATCAAAGGCATTGGTAAGATTGCCAGATATGGTGGGTCTGCCGGGCCCATTATAGATCAGGTCGCTGGGTTTAGCGTTATTTAGTGCAGCGTAGTCTTTACTGATGGTTCCGCTGAGGTAGCCTTTTGGGTCTCCTGTTTGCCCGTCAAGGCCGGCCCATGGCTGGCTAAATACGCTGAATACAGGTCTGCCTACAATGGGTACGATGCTTTTACCATTGTACCCGTCTGCATTAAGGATCTGGTTGCTGGCAGCTGTAAGGTCATACTTGGTAACTTTATCGGTGACATGGCTAAAGAGCAGATAGCTGCGCCAGTTGAATTTGCCTTTGAGGTTATTGGAGTTTAAACTAATATCCAGACCACGGCCTTTCATTTCTGCAAAGTTGCCTCTGAAAGTGGAAACGCCGGAACTTGGGGCTAAGGTAGTGGTCCCGATCAGGTCTGTTCCTTTTTTTAGGTAATAATCGATGTTGCCTGAGAGTATCTGATCAATAAGGCTGAACTCAATACCGAATTTGGTTTGTGAGCTTTTTTCCCAGCGGAGTTCTGGGTTGCCGAAGCTGGTGATTTCTGCGTAATTAAGTCCGGTGAACCGGGCATTGTTGACGGTGTTAAATACGGTTACCCCCGTGGTGGATCGGTCCAGGTTTCCGTTATAACCGAATGTGGCAGAAAGACTTAATCTTGGCAGCCAGCTGAGCTGATAGAATTTTTCCTGAGAGATATTCCATTTTATTCCTGCCGACCACAATGGGACGGATTTTTGATTGGCCTCTACGCCAAAATAATTAGATCCGTCCATGCGGGCGCTGGCTGTTAAGGTATATTTTTGATTGTAAGCGTAGGAACCGATGGCGTAGACTGATCTTAACCTTTCGATAGTTCCGTTTACCGATGTACCACTTGGTATAAAACTATCGCCTGATGGATTAAGGGCATAGATGGTATTGCTGTTGACATCTTTAAACGCTCCGGTATTCTCGTTATATCCGTAGAGGGTTGATCCGATGGAGCTGCCTTTACTTTCGCTGATCTCATATCCTGATAAAAGAGAAATGTCATGCTTGCCCAGTTTTTTTTGGTAGCCAAGTTGCGCACGCAGGTTATAAGCGTTCAGGCTCGCGTTTTGGCTGGATAGGACGTCTCCGAGCGGTATGTTATGACCGGTAACCTTTCCGTTTGTTAATATGGAGTATTGGTTGATCATGTTCCTTGTGGTGTAGGAATCTATACCATATTGAATTTGGCTCTCCGTACTGGTTTTTTGATACTGATATTTTAGATCCAGGTTTAGTCCGTCAATGAGTTGATAATTTAGGCCGGCAAATAACCTGGTATCCATGGCGTTGGATTGATTCGTAGTTGTGTTGGGTTCATTAAGCGGGATGTAGTTCCAATCTAAAAAGCCCTTTGAGGGAGCTGTGCTTACATAGCTGTTACGGTAATTTCTGGTGATGGGTATTGGGTTGCCATTTTTATCCTGGTAGCTCAGGTAAGGATAGTTGAGCTGCTGGTTTCCGGTCAGGATAGCTAGTGTGTTGTCCTTATTGGTAAGACTTTTGGTGAGGTAAATGCCTGTGGAAAGTTCCAGTTTTTTAAATGGGCGATAGGTATTGGTGGTACTGATGGTTAGCCTGTCGTTGTCGTTATATTTTACAGTTTGTAGATTTTTATCATAGCCTGCCGACAGGTAATAGCTGAGCTGCTCTGATCCGCCTGAAAGGTTTAACTGGTGTTGCCAGATGATGGGCTCGCGATAAAAGAGGTTTTGATTGGCAGCTCTTACATCTATTGTTTTTAGCCGGTTGATTTGTGAGGTAGAATCTGCGCTGGTAAGTTTTCCTCCATTGGCCATTATCTCTACAGCAGGGGAGATCGCGGGGTAGCTTATGATATCGGATAGGGTCGCGTTATATTTACCTTTGTCATAAAGAAATTTTTCAACTTCGATATAAGTTGACGAAGGCAGGAAATTGGGATTGTAGTTCAGGTTTTGTTTTGCACTTACGGTGATATTGGAATTGAGTGAGATTTTTAGGGACTGGTTTATTCGTCCTTTTTTAGTGGTGATGACAATGACGCCGTTCCCTGCTCTTACGCCCCAAATAGAGGAGGCTGCTGCATCTTTCAGGATGGTAACTGTTTCGACATCGTTTGGGTTGATATTGCTGATGTCTCCGCTGTAAGGAAAGTTGTCTACTACGATCAGGGGCTGGTCGTTTGCGTTGATTGTGCTGCGTCCACGGATATTAAGGTCTGTTCGTCCGTTTACCGTGTTTCCGGTATTGGCATTAAAAACCAGACCGCTTGTAATGCCTTTTAGTCGGCTGAGCAGGTCTGTGGATACTCTGGCATCAAAGGCTTCTTTGATAGGCTGGGTAAATGATCCTGTTGAGCGCTCTTTTGGGAGTGTCTGGTAACCAGTGCTGACAATTTCAACTTCTTTTAGCTGGCTTTGTTGTTCTATCAAGATGATATTAAAGGGGCCGATCTTTCCCCGGTTGAATGCAATTTCAGTAGATTTATAACCAAGGAAACTGATTTGCAAGGTGCCTGTTTGATTTTTTGAGACGATATTGAATTCACCTTTTGTATTTGCTAAGGCATTAGTTTTTTCGTCTTTAATTTTGATAGTACTGCCCGGAATGGGAATGCCTTTTTGATCGGTTATTTTGCCGCTTATGGTTGTGTATTGCTGCTGTGTCTTCACCTTTAAAAAAAGACATAGCAAGCCCAGTAATATGGTTAGTATAATTTTTTTCATGTTAAAATAAGTTAGTTAGGTTGGTCAGCAAGCAAGAGGATGGGGGCCTTGCTAATCCGTTGGTTGTATTAAATCTCTTTCTGTTCGTTAGCTTTCAATTCCCGATAAGCATGATATGCTTTTTTTTGCATTTCCAACAATGGAACTTCCATATGCTCAGCCGCCACTTTCAAAGAAATTCTCAGTAACCAAATGAAAACACTGGTCTGGCCCGGCTCATAGCTTTCAGCCTCATGCCAGGCCCTAATGAAGGTTTTCTGCAGTATATCATTTCTGGTTTCTTCATCCTTTACTACCAGAGCAATGATGTCAGATAGGCTGTAAGAGAATTTGTCGTAGGTAGTCCGAAGACCGGACAGTTCCCGGATTCTGAGACCACGGATGACACCAGCAGATTCGAAAGTGTTTTCTTCCATATGTATGTGTGCCTTAATGACTTTAATTGAAACGCTCAGTTAGGTGATTCCAGGAATTGCGACAGGAAATCAACAAGCAAGGCGACACGCTTTCTCCCCTGATAAGGTGCCGCCTGCTTATTATTAACTCCTATACTGGTGCCTTTATGATGTTTTTAAATCGGTTTTTGAGGGAAGGACATTGACTTGAAATGACAGAATCATTCTTCACGTTAAAACTAGATGAGGAATAATTAAATTGGATATGGGTGCTTTTCTGCTTTTTCATTGTTCGTTACTTTGTAACGAACCTATTTATATGAGGATGTGTCTCCTCCGAAGAGGAGGGCTAGCCACCCGCATCTAACTGCAACTCAGGCTCTGGTGGGCCTTAGCCTAATCGAGCATAAGCTCATTTTCGGCTACCATTTCCTAAGAAATGGCTAGAATACAGTTTAATAAGCGAGCGCTAGCCCTCCTACAAAGGTAGGACTTTGGCGCTTCACTTACACTCGCATTCTAAAATTTACCAGATTCGAGTTACGAGGCTCGTTGATTTTTAATGTTATTTCTTTTGAATTACGTCTTCTATATCATACTTTTTTATATCTAAAGTAAATATATGAAAAATAGCGTTTAATGCAAAATATATTTCATCAAATGCTATTAATAATGAGTCAGTTGCCCTGGTTAGAAGGATTAGATACATTTATCTAAAACAAAAAAAATTGAAAGAAATAGCGCCAGGAAATTCATTCGGAACATATTTAACTATTAAAAATATTTCAAACATTGAAATTTATTCGAAAACAGGAATACCAGTTTCCGATTTAAGTAAGATGAGAAATGGAGAAATAAAGTCTATACCTGCGAAGAGGCTTTACCTCATATCTTTAGTTTCTGGTGATCCGATAAGTGCAACATTAAAAGCAGTGTACCCAAATTTATTATTGTTGCATGAAATTGGTCCCGTGTCCAATAAGATTAAAGCGACCACAACTCCGGTAGGGAATGTTTTGTTCTCATTGGAACAACATACGTTCGAAATAATTTCTTATAAGACCGGAATAAAATTAAGTCGTTTAAGAAATTTAGCTACGAAGGAATCTGCGGTTATTCTATCACATGAACTATATCTGATTGAAATGGCTTGTAACCGTAAGCCCGGTTCATTATTTGATGAACTTTTCAAAGGACTGAAACTTAACTCGCCAACCGAACAAAATCGACTGCAGAACGAAGCGGGAGAATGACATCTTACCTGATCAAATAAATAAAGAGTGGGAGGACGAGGTAGTTGTAAGGGCTAAGAAGAGAGGTAAGGAGTATTTTCTAGTTGAAAGATTTGTTAGTGATCCAGATAGCGAAAAAACTTCTTAACGTCACGACCAATATCCAATAGAGTTAAAGTGCAATCAAAAGTTGGGGAATTAAGCATGAAGTTGGGGAATTGAATTAAGCAGCAGCATAATCTCCTATAGGCTTTAAGCATAGTTTAACTTGATGTTTAACACCAAGAGCAAGTTCAATCATCTAGTACAATGACATGAGTTGGGTAATTACTATGCTTAGTTGGGGAGTTAACTTGCATACTTTGCAGTTAGGTATGCTTCAACTTTTGCGACGGGGTTATCTTTGATGTCAAATTTAGCACTTACTATATAACCTGTTGTATTACTTTTTCCTATTTTATCAATAACTCCATCTTCAACCAGCTTTTCAACTAGGAATTTAACTTGATCTCTGGTTAGTCCGCCATTAAAGCTTTCAACAATTCCGCCCATACGGGTTATGCCTCTTTGTACTAAAAGGTTGATGACCGTTGCCACTTCACTTGCAGTATAGTTTCCAATTTTAAGAGGCACACTAATTAAATCCTGATAAACTTTTCCGAGTACATAACGTTGGCTATTGCCTGACCCAATTCTATTAATTAGACTATTAGATTCCAGCTTTTGAATAA
>Ga0065714_10002330_pt1 | contig 30957 bp, 19 predicted proteins | sample MisRhiReplicate2_FD_59101 | JGI IMG/M metagenome (GOLD analysis project Ga0065714, IMG submission 59101) | Miscanthus rhizosphere microbial communities from Kellogg Biological Station, MSU, sample Rhizosphere Soil Replicate 2: eDNA_1 v2... | ecosystem: Host-associated > Plants > Roots >... | reverse complement strand
TCCCTGAGGGGTTACAATAATACGTTCACGTTTAAATAAACCGTCTTTTTCTATTTGCTCCAGTTCTTGTTTTAGAACCGGTTGTAAAGTTTTGTACATATTTATAAATAATTAGTGCAACCAAAGTTATAAAAATATCATCTTGTGTAGGTAAAGCATTTAGATGACGCTTTCAAACTTTAACACAAAAAATCTGTTTAGTATTGACAACTAATCCGATATTTAAGCTTTAAACCCGATTGATGAAGAACATTTTTCTAACGCTATTCCTATTAATATGTACGCTTAGTCTATCAGCACAGCAGTTTAAGCTTGGAGGTTCAATTAAAGATGCTGATGGACAATCTGTTCCTTTTGTGTCCGTTTACATAAAAAACACCACCACAGGAACATCTGCAAATGTTGATGGGATCTATTCATTAAGCATCCAAAAGGGAACTTTTACCGTTATTTTTAAAGCAATCGGCTATAAAGCATTGGAAAAAGACATCACAATCGAAGACAATACAACAGAAAACGTAACCATAATCCCAGAAACTTATACCCTTGCCGGAGTTACCATCGATGGCAATGCTGAAGACCCTGCCTACGAAATCATCAGGCAAGCCATAAAAAAAAGAAAAGAACATTTAACAGAAGTAAAAGCTTATAAAGCCGACGTATACATTAAAGGTGTACAAAAACTTGTCGGCGCACCAAAAAGATTCTTTGGAAGAGATATCCAAAAAACACTTGACCTTGACACCAACAGAAGAGGGATTTTATATTTATCAGAGTCAACCTCTACGTTTTCTTACCAACACCCGGATAAGATCCATGAAGAAATGGTCTCTTCTAAAATCGCAGGCCGCAACAATGCCTTTAGTTTTAATAAAGCTTCAGATCTGATCATCAATTTTTATGAAAACATTTTATTAGAGAACAAACTCAGTGCACGTGGCTTTGTATCTCCAATTTCCGACAATGCTTTTCTCTACTACAAATATAAATTAATAGGCGTTTCTACAGAAAATGGAGAAATCGTTAACAAGATTCAAATCATCCCCCGCCGGGAACACGACCCCGTTTTTAGAGGCACCATATATATTAAAGATGATAGCTGGCACCTTGTTAATGCCAATGTATACTTAACAAGTAACTCAGGTATCAACCTGCTCGATACTTTAAATATCTCCCAACAATTCCTTAAAACTGAAAACACCTATATGCCATCAAACGTAAACTTTCAGTTTAATGGCAATGTACTTGGTTTTAAATTCGAAGGTTATTACATAGGTGTTTACAGCAACTACAACCTCCATCCTAATTTTCCTAAAAACTATTTCACCGGCGAAATCCTTAAAATAACCAAAGCCGTAAATGGAAAAGACTCGCTCTTTTGGCTCAACAACCGACCAATTCCACTTACTAATGAAGAAAGTCGCGACTATATTAGAAAAGACAGTGTTGCCGCCCTTAAGGTTTCAAAACGTTACCTCGATTCATTAGAACGTGAGAACAACAAATTCGGAATCGTAAAGACCATCGTAACGGGCTATACTATAAACAATAGATACGCCCAAAAATATTATAGTTTTGATCCGATTTTTCGTTCTATATTTTACAACACGGTCGAAGGTTTCGCGCTTAAATATGGTGTAACGTATACCAAACGTCTTCAAGACAGACGCTATTACAACATCCGCCCCGAGCTGAGGTACGGATTTTCGAATAAAACCCTAACGGGAAACCTGTCTGCAAATTACTATTACAATCCTATAAAACGCGGCAACATTAGCATTAGCGCAGGATCAGGTATTTATGACTTAAACAACCTGGGCTCAATGAGTCTTTTGGGCAACTCCATTAACTCCCTGTTTTTCGAAACCAACTTCTCTAAATTTTATAAAAAGGAATTTGCAAATATTGGCACCTCAAGGGAACTAGCAAATGGCCTGTTGGCAACAATCGTCGCTGATTATTCGAGAAATACCAATCTTGTAAACACAACTACTTTCAAAATAAAAGACTTAAAAGGCGAAACCTTTACCTCTAACAACCCTTTTACACCTGATAGTGAAACCCCACTATTTCCGACATACAAAGCGTTAACAGTAACGGCATCATTAAACTACGTTATTGGACAGCAATATATCACCCGCCCCGATGGTAAATTCTACCAAGGTTCAAAATACCCAACAATTAACCTTACTTATAAAAAAGGTATAAATGAATTATTCAATAGTGATGTAGATTACGATTTATTGTCACTAGAAGTTTCCCAAAATCGCATTAGTGCCGGTCTGTGGGGTTATTCGTCATTCGTAGTTGGTGTGGGTAAATTTATAAACAACAATACAGTTTATTACCCTGAAGAAAAACATTTCAGGGGTAACAACTCACTATTAGGGCAACCGAACTTAAGGAAATTCCTGTTCTTAGATTTTTATCTTTTCAGCACAAACCGTCAATATGTGGAGGCCCACTTCGAGCACAATTTCTCTGGCCTTTTAACCAACAAAGTACCTATGTTGCGTAAATTAAAGCTAGAAGAACTTGTTGGCGTTAGCTACTTAAGCCAACCAATAAAAAGAAATTATACAGAGTTTTACTTTGGCTTACAACGTTTGATTTTCAAAGCAACCTATGGCTTCGCTTATGACGGAAACAAAAAGGTCAATCATGGTTTTAGATTGTTTTACGGATTCTAGTTTTGACCGAACAAAAAAGAGCCCACATTAAAAACGCAGGCTCTTTCTCAATACTATCATTTGTTGTTAGATAGCTAGTTTTTTACGGATATCAGAAGGGATACCTTTTTTATGCAATAAAAACGCAGTGGTTTTATATTTCACAAAGTTTTTAGTTACATATAAGTAGCCATTATAATCGTTAGTAGCACCCCAAGAGTTTTTAACGATATAATATTCTTTACCATTCTGATCTTTAGCCGTTCCAGTGATTTGCATACCATGATCATCAGTAGTTTGATAATCATCAAATGCTGCCTGACGTAAATCTACAGTGATTTCTTTTTCAGCTTTCGGACCATTAAACATCGCTTTTTTCTCTTCATCAGTCATGCTGTCAAAGTCCTTTTCAGGGACATAAGCAACACCGTTTTTCCAGCTGAAACCTTTTTCACTAACGTCAGTTGCCCATGCTACACTATAACCACCTTTTAAAGCATTGTCAATGATTTTAGTGATATCGTCCATTTGAACGTTGTATACCTGATCGTATGACCAGTTATCAGGAACCATCAAAACAGCTTTTTTATAGTAAGGAGCAGTATTGAAAGATGAAAGCTCAATATAATCTTCAGGATTAATACCTACTACTTCTTTAGCAAAGCTTTTCGGCGTGTACTCTTTTCCTTCGTAAGTGAATTTTTCAGGAACAGGTCCCATGCAAGAATCAATAGTAGCAATATATTTAGCTTTCCAGCTAGGATCAAACTTACCATCAGGTCCATTTACAGCTTTCTCTAAAATTGCCTTTGTTAAGGTATTCATTCTGTCTGATGTTCCCGGAGCTCCATAATCATTACCGCTATAAGCTTCCTGAGGTAACGCACCATATTTAGCGAACATATTAATTACATCATGACATGCACCACCATCACCTAAAGTTAAAGCACCATGCATGCGTACATAATTGATTCCTTTCTCAACATAAACATTACGGGCGGTAAATAAATCTGCAATATCTACTGGTTTTTTACCCATTCTAATCATTTCTGACTCTAGGAAAGAGTTGGTGCTGTAGCTCCAGCAAGTACCGGATGATTTTTGATTTTTAACAGACGTTGCTTCAGTATTAATAACCGGTGTAAATTTAAAACTGGTTGCACTGTTTTCGCTTTGGTTGTTTTTTAATGAATTTACAAGGTTGTCTTGTGCAAATCCAACAGTTGATCCAAGTAGAAGACTTGCTGTCAACCACAATGATCTCATAGAAGTGTTAGTCATTTTATGAATAATAAGTTAGTTTTATTTGTGTTTTAAATAACGCTTACAAACTTAACAATAATCTAACTAAGGTGGTAAGTCTACAACAATGTTACAAACGTGTGCTAGTTAAAGACCATATTGTATCAATATTTTCTAAACAGGGAGATAGTAGAGGCAAATCCCCAATAAATCCTTGAAAAAACCGGCTTACAACACCCCTGACAACTTATCACACACATTAAGTAACTGACAATCAAAACCAACTAAGACCAACCCAACATTTAGAAGAATTTTATTATATTCGGTTAAAATAGAGCTTGTTTTAAACCCATTTTAAGAAAAGGAAATAGTGACTTAGAGATATGAACAGGTAGTCTAAATCATTAAATCTTAATTTTAAACAACAATCATGAAGATTTTTTTAGCTTTATTAGCCTTAATTCTATATTCATCAAGCTTATCCGCTCAGACATCTTCAGTTAAAGCGACCTCCTTATTTGACGGAAAAACCCTGAACGGCTGGACCACTGTTAATCCAGCTGATGCTGAACTCTGGTCTGTCAAAGACAGCATTATTATCTGTGGTGATGGAGTGAACAAAATCAAGGCAAATACTTATTTGCAAACTAAAAAAGAGTACGCCAATTTTGAATTTCGCTGTTTATTTCGATTATCAGGAGATCCGGCTACCGGCATGATCAACAGCGGCATTCAATATCGCTCAAACGTTGTTAACGGCGAAATTTTTGGCTATCAGGCCGATATTGGCGATGGTTACTGGGGCGATATCTATGATGAACATCGTAGAGGCGAATTAATGAAAGGAGACATGAGTATACTTAAACATGTTTTAAAAAAGGACGGATGGAATAGCTACATTATACGTGCTGTAGGTAACCACCATGAACTGTATATCAATGGAGTGAAAACGTGTGATTATATAGAAAAAGATTTAAAAATTCCTGCAAAAGGCGTATTTGCGGTACAAATTCACAGTGGAGGTGTAGGAAAAGTTGAATTCAGAGACCTTACCATCAATGAACTTTAAGTAGTCTTAAGAATCTTATATGTTTATCTAGAACGCTCATGAAATATTTTGTATTCTTATTCATTTTTATAATAACCAATTTTAATTTTTGGTCTAAAACGACCACTCTCCAAAGCCAAATTCAAAAAGACGAAAATAAAACACCTGAAGAGGAATTAGCTGGTTTCAAACTACCAGAAGGATTCATTATTGAACTTGTCGCAAGTGAACAGGATGGTATAATTAATCCCGTACAACTTACTTTTGACGATAAAGGAAGGCTTTGGACACAAACTGCCAGAATGTATCCGCTTGACCCAGTAGCAGACATTCCGTGGGACACTCTAATAAAATTAATGGATGACCCGATAGCGCAAAGGAATCATCCCAATTTTAAACGCATTTTAGATCTATACCAAGGGAAAACTAAGGGGGCTGACCAGGTTCTTGTTATTTCCGACCTGTATGACCCTAACAAAAAACCAAAGACTTCGGTTTGGGCTGAAGGGCTAGCTATCCCCATGAGCATTCTTCCATATAAAGATGGTGCTTATGTAGCTCAAGGATCTGAATTATTTTTTCTTAGTGATTCTGATAATAATGGAGCGGCAGACAAACGAGCTCCAGTATTAACTGGCTTTGGCTTTACTGATACACACACTATGGCACATATGCTGAGAAGAGGACCAGGCGGTTGGATCTATTTTAGTCATGGTGCTTTAAATAAGGGAGAAATATCTTCTTTTACCAGTGATGTTAAACAACGCATTGATTATAGCAAAATTGCACGATTCTCGATGGATGGAAAAAAACTAGAGTTAGTTAATTCCGGATTAAACAATATTTGGGGATTTCATATCCGAGGTAATGGCCAATGGTATGGTTCGGAAGCTAATGACCTTGGTTATTCTGTTGCTCCCATGGAACCAGGAACAGGTTTTCCGGGTATAGGAAGTGAAAAATTACGACCTTACCAACCCCTATTACCTGAATTACATACATTCCGTGTTGGTGGAACAGGACTTTCAAGCTTAACATTCTCAGACGATGCTTCAGGTTCTTTCCCGGAAGAGTGGAAAGATGTGGCTTTACTTGCCAATCCTATTACAAGCACCATTAATGCTGTAAAAATCATTAGAAATGCTGATGGTACTGTTACATCGAAACACTTAGCGGATCTACTCACATCAAAGGATAAATTTTTCCGTCCGGTTAACCTGGAATTTGGGCCAGATGGATGTTTATATATAGCCGATTGGTATAATAAAATCATCTCTCATAATGAGATTTCAACTACTCATCCTGATCGTGATAAATCACATGGGCGCATCTGGAGGATACGACATATCAGTCAAACACCTCATAAAATCACAGACTTTACAACTGTTAAAACAAAGGATTTAGTAAAGCACTTAACCTCCCCTACTCTTTGGGCTAAACGCGCCGCGTGGCATCAAATAACTGATCGTCCTGCGCAAGAGACTAAAAAACTAGCACCTTCCCTAGTCAAGCTAGCTAATGATCCATCAATCGATGAAACCAGTCGTATTATAGCACTTTGGTCACTAGAGGGATTACATCATTATGATTACGAACTAATGAGCACTTTATTAAAGGGTAATGAGCACAATCTTCAAAGAGAAGCAATTCGTTCATTAGCCTCATTTCCTCTTAATGCTGAAGAAGTAGGTACTAGCCTCAAAAACTTGATTGAGGATCCAAATCCAATGATTCGATCGCAAGTATTACGTACGCTTTCAGATATTGGAAAAGCAGATGCTTCTACCATTGATATTCTAGTCCGTGCCAGTAAACCAGAACTACCCGGGGATGAATTGGGTGGCCCATATGAACGTAAATTTGAACGATATCTTGCGCTAAAAGCACTGGAGCAATATCCAAAGGAATTAAGTGCATATATAAACAGCTCAAAATCGTCTCAACAGCCCCCTATCAATTTATTGTGGGCTATTCAAGCCCTACCTAAAGCTCAAATGGAAGAAACGTTCCTAAAACTTTGGGCATTGGCAAGACTCAATCAGTTGGATGAACCCACATTTATTTGGGTATCCAAAATGCTGGAGAATCCGAAAATTTATTCGCTAATGAAGCCATTGATAGGGAACCCTGAATACGCAGTGAAATATATCAATCTGTCATTAAAAACTCAACAGCAAACTCAATCTGCTGAATTATCTTCAATATTAGAGTTACCGGCAAAAACCTTACTAAAAAGTAATATTGAGGCTAACAGACAATTGGCATTAGATGCGATTGCCCATCTGAAAATTAAGGCATTAAGCAGCGATATTGTTTCAGTGATAAATGAGCAGGCATCTCCACGAACAATCGACCTAACAATTAAAGCACTAGAAAATAACGCAATGGAAAACAAAGATACTTTCCTGCGTATATTAAAAAACGAGCGTTTTGATTTTGATTTACGGGCTGCTGCATTACATAGCCTTTCTAAAGCTGATCCAACTACTGCACTAAAAACTTTGGAGCACTGGATTCCGAAGTTAGATTATGAGCAAAAAAGAATTCTTGCTTCAGTTTTATCCATTTCGAATCAAGGTTCAAATCTATTAATGCAGATATACAGTAGCAACCTAATTAACCATAAGTCTTTTGACCTATCTGCAGCTGAAAGAATTTATAATTCTGATCCTAATAACAAGCCAGGAACAAAACTCTTAAAAGAGGTAAAACAACAAATTGAAGAAGAAAAGGAAGCTTTCAACAGTAAACTTTCTAAGTACATGGCTATTGCACAGAAAAAGGGAGGAAATGAACAAAAGGGGAAAACTTTGTTTCAAACTTGTTTAATGTGTCATAAGGTAGGCCAGGAAGGTTTAAGCATAGCACCTGCATTAGATGGATCTTCGGCACGTGATAATGAGGCGCTCCTTACTTCAATCCTTGAGCCCGATGCTGCTGTTGAAGGAGGATATGCTATTTATCGTGTTACAAAGAAAGACAACAACAGCATGGAAGGCTATCTATTTAAAAAAGATGATCGGGGAGTTACTATTTCATTTATGGGAGGAAGCCAAATCTTTACTCCAATCGAAGATATAAAAAGTCAGGGATTCATTGGAGGTCGGTCATTTATGCCTAGGGGTCTTATTGAGCGTTACTCGGATGAACAGGTTGCTGATCTACTAGCTTATATCCGAACCCTAAAGTAATAAAAGACCCCATACCAATTCATTTATTTTTTTACTAACTTTGCACCGCATTAAACGCCGTTTGCATCGGTATCAATGAATTATGAAAAAATTCCAGACATTACTTTACTATTGCTATAGTCACATAGCCGAGGCAGAACAATTTGCTGCTGATCACCTTACATTTTGTAAATCTTTAAATCTTGTTGGCCGTATCATTGTTGCCAACGAAGGATTAAACGGTACAGTTTCAGGAACAAAAGAATCCTGCGAAGCTTATATGGCCGCTATAAAAGCCGATGAACGCTTTGCTAAAACTGAATTCAAAATCGACAATGTAGAAGAGCCTTCATTTATCAAGATGCATTGCCGCTACAAAGCTGAAATTGTACACTCAGGATTAAGAGATCCAAACATTATAAATCCGAACAAGCAAACAGGTAAACACCTGGAGCCTGTCGAGTTTCAGAAAATGATAGATCAGGAAGATGTGATCATCCTTGATGTGCGTTCAAACTATGAACACAATCTGGGCAAATTTAAAAACGCAGTAACCTTGGATATCGAGAATTTCAGAGATTTCCCTGAAAAGATAAATGAGCTTGCTAAATACAAGGATAAAAAAGTACTTACCTATTGCACTGGTGGTATAAAATGCGAAAAAGCATCAGCTTTGCTTTTACACCACGGTTTTAACGATGTTTATCAGTTACATGGTGGAATTATTAAATATGGTAAAGAAGCCGGTGGCGAAGATTTTGAAGGCAAATGCTACGTTTTCGATAACCGTATCGCGGTGGATGTAAACACGGTTAACCCATCAATAGTATCTAAATGCTATAACTGTGGTACAATTACTCCAAAAATGATCAATTGTGCCAATCCTGAATGCAATGAGCATGTAACACAATGTGATGATTGTGGAGATGCTTTACAAGGATGCTGCTCAGTTGAGTGTACGACCAATCCTCGTAAGCGTGCTTATGATGGAACAGGATATTATGTAAAAGTACCACAACAGGTAAACGTTCCGAGTAAACAACTATCTTAGCTGTTGATGAACAACGGAACCCTTAAGCACATTATATTTATTATCTTTTGTTTTTTCTCCGTTTCTGCCTTAGCGGACGATATCAAAAGTATTGGGGTTCCTTACATTCAAAATTATCCTAAATCCGTTTACCTTTCAGGTAATCAGAACTGGTCTATTGCCAAAGGTGCAAATGGCGTTATGTATTTTGGAAATACACAAGGCCTATTAACCTACGATGGCAAATACTGGCAACAATACGAAATGCCCAACAGGCAAATTGTTCGCTCTGTAGCTACAGGTGATAACGGCATCATTTACACCGGAAGCTTTGGAGAGTTTGGATATTGGAAAATAGACAACAAGCGCCTAAAATATACTTCCCTCATCAATCTTATTCCTAAAGAATATAAAATGACTGATGAAATATGGAAAATCTATGTCGATGGAAAACGCATTATTTTTCAGTCTTTCTCGAGCATTTACATTTACAATGAGAACAAAATCAGTGTTGTAAAAATCCCTGCCTTCTTTCTCTTTCTACACAAAGTGGAAAAACGTTTTATAATCGAAGCATTAGGAAAAGGTTTGTATGAGCTAGACGGCACTAAACTTATCGCACTTAAAAACACAGGCACTCCACTTCCAGGATCAGTTCTTTCTATTCTTCCCTATAAAAACGGCAGTCTACTGATTGGCACCAGCAAGGACGGTCTGTTTTTATACGATGGCGAAAAATATACGCCTTTTAACACTCCAGCAAACACCTTTCTACAAACTTATCAATTAAACAACGGAGCTAAGGTGCTGGGCAAATACTATGCTTACGGCACAATTCTAAATGGTCTGATCATTATTGATGAGAATGGAAACATTGTACAGAGGATCAATAAATCAAGTGGTTTACAGAACAATACGGTACTCAGTATTTATGCCGATGACGAACAAAATTTATGGACTGGTCTCGACAATGGTATCGACCGCATAGAACTAAACTCTCCTCTTTACTTTTATTTTGACAAGACAGGGCAGTTTGGCACCGTATATTCGAGCCTTATTTATAAGAACAATATCTATTTAGGAACCAATCAGGGGCTTTTTTATAGTCCTTGGGTAGGCAACAATAACAATTCGTTCAGTTCTTTTGATTTTAAACTAATCCCCAAATCTCAGGGACAGGTTTGGGATTTGAGAATGATTGATGGTCAACTTCTTTGTGGTCATAACGATGGTACTTTTAGTGTTAACGGAAACACAATAGAAAAAGTTACCGGTATAAGCGGAGGCTGGGTAATTAAAAAACTGAACGACAATTACCTAATTCAGGGCACCTACAACGGCTTGGTATTGTTCAAAAAAGATCCTGCGGGTCTGTGGAAGTTCGACTCCAAGATTAAAGGTTTTGATGAGCCTTCAAGGTACTTAGAACAAGATGCTAAGGGCGACATTTGGGTAAGCCATGCTTACAGGGGTTTGTATAAATTGGTCTTGAGTCCTGATTTTAAAACAGTCACAAATGTGAAATATTACGATGAACGTAATGGCTTGCCAAGCACCTATGGCATCAACCTCTTCACGCTTGACAACAAACTGATCTACTCTTCAAGTGAAGGTTTTTTAACCTACGATGAGATCAGCAACAAATTCAGCAACTATATCTCTTTAAATAAAGCACTCGGATCCTTTGGCAAATCCCATAAAATTATCAAAGCGGATTATAAGAAATACTGGTTTATCAACCATGGTAAAATGGCGCTGGTTAATTTTTCTCAACCGGGAAAAATAGAAATAGATTCCAATCGTTTTAGCGTTCTGGATGGCAGGATGGTTCAGTACTATGAGAACATTAGTAAAATAAGCGACCATATTTACTTAATCAGTGTTGATGATGGTTTTGTTATTTACAATGAACTGGATTCATTAAAACACAAAAAGACCGTTTTGCCATCGGTTTTAATTAGAAAAGTGGAGGATATTACTGATACCTACTCCATTATTAGCGAAGTAGGCAACACTGACGCTGAAATAGAAATACCTTTTGGCCGCAACAACATCAGGATATCTTATGCGCTACCCTATTACAGGCAAAGCAGCATTAAATTTCAATATTTCCTTAAAGGTTATTCTAAGCAATGGGCCGATTGGAGTACTGCTTCGCAAAAAGATTTCACAAACCTTAGTGCTGGAACTTACACTTTTCTGGTTAGGGCTAAGATTAATGATGAAACGATAACTAAAGACACAGCGTTTGAGTTTACCATTCTCCCTCCTTTTTATGCAAGTAAGTGGGCTTTTGCTTTATACCTGATTGGCATTGTTCTTTTACTAATTGCCGGTAAGCGCTTTTACGAGAGAAAACTAAGAAAAGATCAGCAAGCTATTTCGGACAAATTGCAGGCAGAAAAAGAAGAATTCCTTAAAAAGGAAGCCGAAGCAACCGAAAGACAAATCATCAAATTACAGACAGAGAAACTACAGGTTGAACTGGCCGGTAAAAACAGGGAACTGGCAAACTCTGCCATGAGCCTTGTCTATAAAAATGAGTTGCTTCAAAAGCTAAGTCAGGAGATGTTGAAATTGAAAGATTCTAACGGAAAACCTTTGGCTGAAGAACAGCTTAGAAAAATTCAAAAGGTAATTGATGATGGCATGAATGATGAGCGCGATTGGAATTTATTCGAGAGCAGTTTTAACGAGGCTCATGAAAGTTTTTTCAAAAAGCTTAAGGCCAATCACCCCGATCTTGTACCAAATGATTTAAAACTTTGTGCCTACCTGCACATGAATATGAGCAGTAAGGAAATGGCCTCGCTACTCAATATTTCTCTAAGAGGTGTCGAAATACGACGCTACAGGCTCCGTAAAAAGCTTGATGTACCCCATGATAAGAACCTCGTAGAGTTTCTAATGGAGCTATAGCACTACATCATTACCTCTCATACCCCTTTTTTAAAGTTCTGATTTATGAAATTCTTTTCGCCTCATGTTGTAGGTCGAAATTTTGCTATGTCGGCATAGGACGCTGTTTTTAGCGAAACAAGAAGCCTATTTCGATTGTTTGAGATAGTGTAAGTTTCTATGATGATGTATTAATGTTGAGGTGCTTTATTTGTTTTAACTCAAATACTCTCGGAGATTTATACAACGAACAACTAAACTTTAAACAGTATGAAAAGAATCTTTACAAAACTTTCTGTTTTAACTTTTTTATGTTTCTTTTTTATTAACGCCGCATCTGCGCAAGATATTACTATACGTGGTGTAGTAAGTGACAGCGGAGATAAAACTACTCTTCCGGGAGTTAGCGTTTTAGTAAAAGGAACACAAATAGGCACACAAACAGATGCATCGGGAAAATACGCAATAAGTGCTCCGGCCAATGCGACGCTTGTATTCTCTTACATTGGATATAATCCAACAGAGATACAGGTGAACAACAGAACAACAATAAACATTGAACTAGCGACTTCTTCACAACAACTTGAACAGGTTGTAGTAGTAGGTTACGGTACACAACGCAAAATTGACGTTACCGGATCTGTTGCTACCGTTAAGGGTGAAGAAATTTCAAAACAAGCTTCTACAAATGCCTTAAGCGCACTACAAGGTAAAGTAGCCGGCGTTCAAATTACGAACTCAGGTTCTCCAGGTTCATCTCCAACAATAAGGATTAGAGGTGTGGGCTCTGTTTACGGCAGTGTAAACCCTCTTTATGTAGTAGATGGAGTTTGGTATGATGACATTAGTTTTCTAAATCCAAATGACATTGAGAATATGTCTATTCTTAAGGATGCATCCAGCCAGTCTATTTATGGGGTAAGAGCTGCTAATGGAGTTGTCTTAATTACAACCAAAAAAGGAAAAGGAAATATCAGCGTCAGTTATGATGGTTATGTTGGGTATCAAAAGGTAACAAACCAGGTTGAAATGGCCAATGGAACAGAGTATGCAACACTTGTTAATGAGCAAGCGGGTTCAACTCAGTTTCCAGACCCTTCACAGTTTGGCGAAGGAACAAATTGGTTTAATGTCATATTTAGAGACGCGTTACAAACCAGTCATAATGTAACTGTTGGTGGTGCTACTGAAAAAGCAACCTATAATTTCTCATTAGGTTACCTTAAACAAGAAGGTATTGTAAAACGCAATGATTTCGAACGTATTTCAGGTAGGTTCAATGGTAGCTATCAGGCAACCAAATTCATTAAACTTGGATACAACGCAGCTGTACAACAAAATAGTTCTGCAGATATGCCTGGCGGGATAATTTACAAAGCGTTTACTGCCGCTCCTGTTGTACCTCAATTCTATCAAGATGGAACCTATGGTGATCCAAATGATTTCCCAATCGGAAATGCGACAAACAACCCAAGAGCCCAGTTAGACTTCTTCAAACAGAACTCTAAAAATTACAGAGTAACCGGAAATGTTTTTGCAGAAGTACAAATTTTACCTGAGTTAACTTTCAAAAGTAGTTTTGGAGGAGAATTCGGACAAGCAGAAGTATTAGGTTACAACCAGGTCTATATTGCTACTGTAGCCCAAAGAAATGACATTAGTCAATTAAATATAACTCGTGGTGATACAAGAAATTGGATTCTTGAGAATACATTAACCTTTGACAAATTATTTGGAGATCATAAATTAACTGTATTGGCAGGGCAAACCGCTCAACGCCAGAAATTTTATGAGTTAACAGCTAGTGCCAGAAATGTCCCTTTTAACAGTGACGGAGACCTTTACCTGTCATTGGGGCCAATTGACCCTCTTAATCCAAGAACTGTTACCGATAAAGGAGCTCTAGCAACATATACTTCGTATTTCAGCAGGGTTAATTACGCTTTTAAAGGCAAGTACCTATTGAATGCATCTATTCGTGCAGATGGATCTTCGAAATTCTCAGGCGATCAACGTTGGGGTTATTTCCCTGCAATTGGAGCTGGCTGGGTAATCAGTGAAGAAGCATTCATGAAAGATCAACAAGCATTTAATTCTTTAAAATTAAAGGCAAGTTGGGGTAAAGTCGGTAATGCTGGTGTTCCTGCAAATCTATCAACATTGCTTATCAACCAAGGAGCTAAATTTACTGCCATTATTGGCGGTCAACCACAACCTGGAGCTAACATCACTTCAATTGTTCCTCCTCTTACTTATTGGGAACGTGGTGTAGGTACTGATATAGGATTAGAAGGTACAGCGTTAAATAACAAATTAAATTTTGAATTGGATTTTTATGAGAAAAGAACAGAACAAGGTATTTTCCGTATTCCAGTTTTAACATCAATTGGATTGGATGATGCAGTAATCATTGGTAATCAAGCAACATACAGAAATAGAGGCTTTGAATTATCTGTTGGTTATGGCGATAAAAGCGAAAGTGGATTTGGTTATAATATCAGCGGAAACTTTAGCATAAACAACAATAAGGTTACAGAAACTGTTACAGGTGCAAATCCGATATATTCAGGTGGAGCATCTTCAACCGGTGGCCAGTTAAGTACCCGTACCATTGTAGGACAACCTATCGGACAATTTTTTGGTCTTCAGGTGGCTGGAATTTTCCAAACACCAGAGGAAGTAGCAGCGTCATTGCAAAAAGGTGCTAAACCAGGTGACTTCAAATATGTTGACACAAATAACGATGGTGCCATTGATGCTAAAGACAGGGTAGTTTTAGGCAATCCTAATCCTAAATATACTTTTGGCTTAAACACTGCCTTCAACTACAAAAACTTCGACCTTGCAGTTGATTTCCAAGGAGTTGCCGGAGTACAGGTTTATAATGCCAATAAAGGATTAAGATTTGGTTCAGAAAACTACAGCAAAGATTTCTATGATAACAGGTGGCATGGCGCTGGTACATCAAACTCCTATCCATCAGCAAATATAGGTGGGGGCGACAACTACAAACCAAATTCATGGTATGTAGAAGATGGTAGCTACTTACGTATTAGAAATATTCAATTAGGCTACACAATAAATAATGCATTGCTTACCAAATGGGGCGCACAAAGAATAAGAATTTTTGCGGATGCACAAAATGCCTTTAATTTCTTTAAATACAAAGGATTTACTCCTGAGATTACCAATACTAGTCCTATTGAATCTGGAATCGACAATGGCATTTACCCACTTTCGGCGACATATAGAATTGGTTTAAATGTTACATTTTAATACTTAAAACGATGATAGCTATCAATAAAATCAACATACATAAATCCTTAGGCTTATTTCTAATCGCAGCATTAGTAACTACTCAAGGATGTAAAAAGAGCTTTTTGGACGTCCCTCCTCAAGGGCAGCAAGAAGCCGAACAATTCTGGAAAACTCCTGAAGATGCAACTAAAGGGGTAAATTCTATGTACGCTAACCTCCGCACCTGGGAAAACACAGCATTCGCCCCTATGGGCGTAGAAAGCCTTGGATCAGATGAAGCTGAAAAAGGAAGTACCGCCGGAGATGCAACATTTTTTAATGCTTTTGATGATTTCACGCTTTCCTCTACCGAAGGTCAGGTTAAAGATTTTTGGAAAGGTCAGTTTCAGAACATCAATTTGGCCAATCAGGTTTTAGATAACATTCCAAACATAAATATGGATGCTACTTTAAGAAACAGGTATTTAGCTGAAGCCAAATTTATTAGGGCATATTCTTACTTCAGATTAGTCAGGGCATTCGGAGATGTCCCTTTAAGATTACATGTCCCTAAGGATGCAAGCGAATATAATATACCGCGTACACCAGCTGCACAAATATGGGCCACTATTGAAAAAGATCTTGATGAGGCTGCAGCTGTGCTTCCACAAACATACGGACCTGCTGATATTGGCCGTGCGACTAAAGGAGCAGCTATAGGTATACATGCAAAAGTAGCAATGTACCAAAAGAAATGGGATGAGGTTTTGTCTTTAACGAATCAGGTAATGACAATGGGCTATTCTCTTTTCCCTAATTACGAGGCTCTTTTCAGAATACCGAATGAGAACAATTCGGAATCAGTATTTGAAATTCAAAGTCAAAAAATACCGTCTATCGCGGGTGCAACTACCAGTCAGTATGCTCAGATACAGGGCGTAAAAGGTGTTTCATGGGGNGGATGGGGATTCAATGTACCTACACAAGCTTTAGCNAATGCCTTTGANCCTGGAGATCCAAGAAGAGANGCTACCATCCTTTTTGCAGGAGAAACTACTCCTCAAGGTGATGTTGTTCCAGACATAGATGGTAATCCAAGAATGTATAACCAGAAATCATATGTGCCTTCAACCTATTGGCAGTCTGGCTTCAATGAAGGAGCTGATCAAAACATCAGAGTACTACGTTATGCCGACGTCTTGCTTATGAATGCAGAGGCAGCTAATGAATTAGGTAATTCTACACAGGCTTTGGCTTCATTAGAACAAGTAAGAAAACGTGCGAGACAAGGAAGCACTACAATTTTACCTGCCGTAACTACAACTGACAAAACAGCCTTAAGAACAGCGATTTGGCATGAAAGACAAGTTGAACTGGCAATGGAATATGATCGTTTCTTCGATGTAATTCGTCAGGGCCGAGGAGTAGAGGTATTTGGAGCAAAAGGGTTTAAAGCAGGCAGAAGTGAATTGATGCCAGTCCCTTCTGATGAAATTGATCTTAGTGCCGGAGTATTAACCCAAAACCTTGGATACAATTAAACCATAACATCATGAAAGTATTAAAGAATAATATAAAAATAATGCTGACAGGATTAGCATTAACTGTAGCAATATCATCTTGCCAGGATAAGGAAAATGACTATGCGCCACAACAACCTGCAATTGATGGCTATGTATTTTCGAGCGAAGTTGCTCCTGAAAGTTTGGTTGCTCATTGGGACTTTGAAAACAGCGTTAAGGAAGAAAAAAGTGGAGTGGATGGCACGGCAACAAACAGTTCATTTGCCGTTGGAATTAAAGGGCAAGCTTACAAAGGAAGCTCAACGGGCTTTGTGGCTTATGAAACCACTCCAGGTAGCAACCTTAAGGATTTAAAAAGCTTTACAACAACTCTTTGGATAAAAACAGATAAACACGATGGTGGAGCTCAATGTGTATTTATGTTGCCACGAACAAGTGACTTCTGGGGAAATATGTTCCTCATGATTGAAGGAAACAATACCACTGAGGATAAAATGCTAATTAAAGTTAACTACGGTGGTCAATGGGCTGAATTAACAGGTGACCTTAGGGTTACTGGCATTTATGGAAAATGGGCACATCTTGCCTTTTCATATGATGCAGGAACATCAAAATTTGCCATGTATGTTAATGGGTCAGCGTTAACCCTTCCTGCAGGTATTACTGATAGAAAAAATGGCCCCAATCCACTTGGGAACCTGAACCTTCCTGATGTATCTAAATTTATAATTGGAGCATTTCAACAGCAACTAGGGACCCCTTGGGGTACTCCTGACAGCTGGATGTTACCATACACTGGTATGCTTGATGAGTTCCGCATCTATAATAAAGCACTAACTCCAAAAGAAGTAGGTGCTATTTATAAGTTGGAAACTAAAGGTAGATAACTGTCAGTTTAATTTTTTAAACAGAAAGTTTGCCGGTTTAGTACCGGCAAACTTTTTTATCATCTCGTAATTCATATTATGGTGTTTAAATACTACTTTTTTGTATTTCTTTTAGTATTGATAGGCTCCTCTTGTAAAAAAGACGATCAAACCAATCTGGTTGATCCTCCTGTGGAACCACCAACTGGATCATTTACCTTTAATGAACTAAAAGTAAATGATGTGTTTAGTGGTTTTAGTTACTATTCAGTAAATCCGAAGCCTATAATAAAACTTTCCTTTTCATCTGCAATTGATAAAAATTCCGTTGCAACAGGAATTGTAATGAAAGATAAGAACAATAACATTGTAGCTCTTGATATTAAATATGAAAACAACGATAAAACTGTAGTACTTTCTCCAACATCAGCACTGCAGGCAATTACGATGTATTTTCTGGATGCTCAAACCAGCCTTAAATCAATTGATGGAAATAAATTACTAAGTGTCATCACTATAAATCTTGTTACTGCAATTGACCCTTCTAATAAGTTTCCAGAAATTTCAGATCAGGAATTATTAACCAAGGTTCAAAAACAAACGTTTAAATATTTCTGGGATTTTGCTCATCCAGCAAGTGGTATGGCAAGAGAAAGGAACACGTCCGGAAATACGGTTACTTCCGGAGGCTCAGGCTTTGGAATAATGTCACTTATTACCGGAGTCCATCGGGGATTTATTACTAAAGCAGAAGGCCTTTCGAGAATCCAAAAAATTGTTGCTTTTCTAAAAACTGCCGATCGTTTCCATGGAGCATTCCCTCATTGGATAGATGGAAATACGGGAAAAGTCATTCCATTTAGTCAAAAAGACAATGGTGGGGATTTGGTAGAAACCTCACTCCTTATGCAAGGATTACTTACAGCACGTCAATACTTTGGCAATGCAAATTTAGCGGAATCTACATTGCGAGCTGATATCAATGCCCTGTATAACGCCGTTGAATGGGATTGGTATAGGAAAGACAACAGCAATACCCTGTACTGGCATTGGAGTCCCAACTACAATTGGGAAATGAATATGTCAATACGCGGATGGAATGAAGCCTTGATTACTTATGTTCTCGCAGCCTCTTCTACTACACACGCTATACCTAAAACCGTTTATGATAATGGTTGGGCAAACAATGGAACTTTAAAAAATGGGAATAGCTATTATGGAGTCCAACTTCCCCTTGGTCCTGCAAGTGGTGGTCCCTTATTTTTTGCACATTATTCTTTCCTCGGCATTAATCCTATGGGGTTGATTGATGGTTATGCCAATTATGAAATCCAAAATAAGGCTCATTCTTTAATCCATTACAACTATGCAAAAGCCAACCCAAAGAACTTCTATGGTTATGGAGAAAATTGTTGGGGACTAACTGCAAGTGATGATATTAACGGATACTTAGCGCACGAACCTGGCAACGATAATGGAGTGATTTCGCCAACTGCGGCTCTTTCTTCATTCCCCTACACTCCTGTCGAATCCATGCAAGCCCTTAAATTTTACTACTATAAACTAGGCGACAAAATTTTCAAGGAATACGGTTTTGTGGATGCTTTCTCCCTGCAACAGCAGTGGTTTGCCGATTCTACCCTGGCAATAGATCAGGGGCCAATTATAGTCATGATCGAAAATTATAGAAGTAAGTTATTATGGAACTTATTTATGAGCTGTCCGGAAGTAAAAACAGGAATGAAGAACCTGGGTTTTACCAGCCCGAACCTCTAATCAAATATTCAAGCACAAAAACGAGATAACACTCAAATGAAACCCTTTAATATGAAAACTACACACTTAGTCGCAATCCTCCTCTCTTTTTTCATCGTGTCTTCAGCTTCGAAGATTTCAGCTCAGCAAAGCAACAAAGCTAAAGTGCTGATTAAACCTGACCTCTCGATTAAAAAAAACCTTACCGATGATCAACTTCTTGATCTGGTACAAAAACAAACTTTCAGATACTTCTGGGATTTTGGACATCCGGTTAGTGGTATGGCACGCGAACGAAGTAACATTTCTTTTGACTACGGCCCGGAAGTGGTTACAACCGGCGGAACCGGCTTTGGTGTGATGGCGATGATCGTAGCTGCCGAGCGTAAATTCATTACCCGAGAACAAGCTGCCCAGCGCACAAAAAAAATAGTAGACTTTCTATGGAAAGCAGATATGTTTCATGGCGCTTTCCCACATTGGTTAAACGGAGAAACCGGAAAAGTAATCCGTTTTAGTCCAAAAGATGATGGTGCAGATATCGTTGAAACTTCATTATTGTTTCAAGGTCTATTAACTGCCCGCCAATATTACACTGCAGATAATCCTGTCGAAAACGACATCAGAAATAAAATATTATGGATGTGGGAAGGCATTGAATGGAACTGGTTTACACAAAACCAAAATGTTCTTTACTGGCACTGGAGTCCGAATAACGGATGGAGCATGAACCATCAGATTAAAGGATGGAACGAATGCTTAATTACCTATGTAATGGCAGCATCTTCTCCTAAATTCCCGATCAACAAACGCGTGTACGATGATGGCTACGCCAACAACAACACCTTCTTTAATGGCCGTAAATTTAACGACATCACCTTACCTCTAGGTTTTGATTTCGGAGGCCCGCTATTCTTTTCTCATTACTCTTTCATGGGTTTAGATCCACGTGGTTTAAAAGACAACAATGCCGATTATTGGGAGCAAAACAAAAACCATACGCTCATCAACAGGGCATACTGTATAGAAAACCCTAAAAAATTTAAGGGTTATGGCGCCAACAGCTGGGGCCTGACTGCCAGCGATAGCTGGGTTGGATATGCGGCCCATTCGCCAACAGAAGACCTTGGTGTAATCTCACCAACCGCAGCTTTATCTGCATTTCCATATACTCCGGAATATTCAATGGAAGCCCTAAAACATTTCTACTTTGAAAAAGGCGACAAGCTATGGGGCGAATATGGCTTTATTGATGCTTTCAGCGAAGAAAAAAACTGGTATGCAAAATCTAACCTTGCAATAGATCAGGGACCAATCATTGTGATGATTGAAAACTACCGCAGCGGTTTATTATGGAAACTATTCATGAGTAGCCCTGATGTAAAAAGAGGTTTAAAAACTTTAGGATTCACAAGCCCTAATTTGTAGATGATGACGAAGCAAAAATATATTGCAATGTTCCTGATGCTTTTGTTAAGCACAGAAGCATTTGCTCAAAAAAAACAGCTTACTTATTGCAATCCAATTAACCTGGATTACGGCTATACCCCTATCCCTAATTTTGCTACTCAAGGAAAGCACAGGGCTACAGCCGATCCTGTTATCGTTACCTACAAAGGCGATTACTACCTTTTTTCTACCAACCAATGGGGGTATTGGTGGAGCAGCGATATGAACAATTGGAAGTTCGTTTCAAAAAACTTCTTAAGACCAGAACATAAGGTCTATGATGACCTTTGTGCGCCGTCTGTCTGGGTACAAGGAGATACCATGCTTGTTTTTGGCTCTACCTATTCTAAAAACTTCCCGATCTGGATGAGCACAGATCCTAAAAAAAACGAATGGAAAGAAGCCGTTCACGAGTTTGAAATCGGTGGATGGGATCCTGCACATTTTGTTGATGATGATGGCAAACTGTACATGTACAATGGCAGCAGCAACAGCTATCCCCTATACGGAATTGAATTAAACCGCAAAACATTTGAACCAATCGGCACCCGCAAAGAATTGCTCCTTTTAAATCCGGAGCGTTTTGGATGGCAACGATTTGGCGAACATTTAGACAATACCTTTTTAGATCCTTTTATGGAGGGCGCATGGGTAACAAAACACAACAGCAAATACTACCTTCAATATGGTGCTCCGGGAACAGAGTTTAGTGGCTATGCAGATGGTGTAGCAGTTGGCCCTACCCCTTTAGGCCCATTTGAACATCAGTCCACACCTCTTTCATGGAAACCTGGTGGCTTTGCCCGTGGTGCAGGTCATGGTGCTACTTATCAGGATAAGTGGAACAACTACTGGCATGTTTCTACGATTGCCATCTCTGTAAAAAACAACTTTGAACGCCGATTGGGTATTTGGCCGGCTGGATTCGACAAAGATGATGTAATGTACATGGATGCAGCCTTCGGCGACTATCCGCATTACTTGCCAACAGCAGCGCAGGATCATTTAAAAAGTGGCTTTACAGGTTGGATGCTGTTAAATTACAACAAGCCCGTAACCGTATCCTCAACCCTTGGCTCATTTTATGCCAACGATGCAGTTGATGAAAGCATTAAAACTTACTGGAGTGCAAAAACAGGCAACAAAGGCGAGTGGATTCAATCTGACCTGGGCAACCTGTCGACTGTAAATGCGGTACAGATTAACTATGCCGATCAGGATGCTGAGTTTCTTGGCAAGCGTCAGGAAATCTACCACCAATACAAACTGTGGTATTCTGCAGATGGTGTTAAATGGAAAATTTTAAAAGACAAAAGCGCCAACAAAACCGATGTTCCACATGATTATGTGGAGCTGGAGCAGCCAGTTAAAGCACGATACATAAAACTGGAAAACATACATATGCCTACCGGTAAATTCGCCATAAGCGGGTTAAGGGTTTTCGGCAATGGCAACCAGTCGGCACCAAAAAGTGTCAAAGATTTTGTGGTACTAAGAACCGAAAAAGACAAGCGCAGCGCCTGGTTAAGATGGGCTCCTGTAGAAGATGCTTATGCTTACAACATTTACATAGGTACCGAACCAGACAAGCTTTACAACTGCATTATGGTATACAACACCAATGAATATTGGTATAAAGGGATGGACAAAAATAAAACTTACTATTTTAGCATTGAAGCAATCAATGAGACCGGAGTCGCTCCAAGAACAGAGGTTGCAAAAGTTAATTAGAAAAACACATTATGAAACATCACTTCTATTTCCGCCTGCTTTTTGTACTACTGGTAACCCTGTCTGTTAACTCATATGCCCAGAATAGACCTTTCTGGAATGATATTCAGAAATTCAAACATCAGGATAGCCTATCAATGCCGGCCAAAAAAAAGGTGGTATTTGTCGGCAGTTCCTCTTTCACAAGGTGGGATGATCTGGAAACAGTTTTCAAAGATTATCACGCCATTAATCGTGGCTTTGGTGGTTCAACGCTTCAGCAGGCTAATGAATACATCAACGAGCTGGTATTGGTCTACAAACCTAAGCAGGTGGTAATTTATAGTGGAGAAAATGACATCGCCGAAGGAGCTGATGCCGAGCAAACGTATAACAGATTTATCACCTTTTACACCAATCTGCGCAAAGGTCTTCCAAGGGCAAAAATCATTTACATTTCAATGAAACTAAGTCCATCAAGGATGAAGTTTGCAGACAATGTAAACAAAGCCAACACCATGATAAAAGCGTACATCAGCAAGCAAAAAAAAGCACGCTTTATTGATGTAAACTCTAAAATGTTGGATAGCAATGGTGCGCCAAGACCTGAATTATTTGTCGAGGACATGCTACACATGAATCCCGAAGGCTATGCCATCTGGATAAAGGAAATAACACCCCAATTAAAGAAATAACACTACAAAAATGAAAATAGCTCACTTACTATTCTTGTCGATATTTTTCTGTACTACCGCAACATTTGCGCAACAGAAAACAAAAGTTTCCGCCGCTGATCAAAAGATGAATGCCTTTATCAGCAATCTATTATCTAAAATGACTTTAGATGAAAAGATCGGGCAACTCAATTTATTAACCGGTGGGGAAGCAACCACAGGATCGGTAGTAAGTACAGATGTTGAAAGTAAGATAAAGAAAGGCCAGGTAGGTGGTATGTTTAGCTTCACAACACCTCAAAAAATCCGCAAGGCTCAAGAGATTGCTGTAAATCAAAGCAGGCTTAAAATCCCTATTATTTTTGGGCAGGATGTGATCCATGGATACAAAACCACCTTCCCTATCCCCTTGGCCTTATCTTGTACCTGGGATATGTCATTGATACAAAAAACAGCCCGTATAGCCGCTGTTGAAGCAACCGCTGACGGTTTAAACTGGACTTTCTCTCCAATGGTTGATATTTCAAGAGACCCTCGCTGGGGAAGAATCTCTGAAGGATCAGGAGAGGATACTTATTTGGGTAGCCAGATTGCCAAAGCCATGATTAAAGGTTATCAGGGTGATGATCTTTCTAAATACAACACCATGATGGCTTGTGTAAAACACTTCGCTTTATATGGCGCTGCTGAGGCGGGAAGAGATTACAACACTACAGATATGAGTTTGGACAGAATGTACAATGAGTACCTTCCTCCTTATAAAGCTGCAATTGATGCCGGTGCCGGAAGTGTAATGACTTCATTTAATGATATAAACGGTGTACCTGCTACTGCCAACAAGTGGTTAATGACGGACCTATTGCGTAAACAATGGGGCTTTAAAGGTTTTGTAGTTACCGATTACACTGCCGTAAACGAGCTGATAGATCATGGCTTAGGTGATCTACAGGAGGTATCTGCTTTATCATTAAACGCAGGTGTTGACATGGATATGGTTGGCGAAGGTTTTTTAACCACCCTAAAAAAATCAGTGCAGGAAGGCAAAGTAAAAACACAACAGATTAACAACGCTTGTCGCCTTGTATTGGAAGCTAAGTACAAGCTTGGTTTATTCGAAGATCCTTACCGTTATTGTAACGAAGAACGCGCAAAAACAGAAATACTAAAACCGGAGAATTTACAATTTGCACGCGAAGCTGCAACTCAATCATTTGTATTGTTAAAAAACGACAATCAAACATTACCCCTTAAAAAAACAGGCACAGTTGCGCTGATAGGCCCATTGGCCAATACAGGATCCAACATGCCTGGTACCTGGAGTGTGAATAGTGATTTGGCCAATACTTCATCTCTTTTAGATGGCATGAAAGCTACTTTGGGATCTGATGTTAAAATACTACATAGCTTAGGTTCTAATTTGCTAGCCGACCAGGAGTATCAAAAAAGAGCTACGATGTTTGGTCGCGACATTCCAAGAGACAACCGCCCGGAAGAAGAAGTGATCAAAGAAGCTGTTGATATTGCTAAACAGTCTGATGTAGTTGTTGCAGCCCTTGGCGAAAGCTCAGAAATGAGTGGCGAAAGCTCCAGCCGTACCGATCTGGAAATCCCTGCGGTTCAAAAACGCTTATTACAAGCTTTGCTTAAAACNGGAAANCCTGTTGTACTGGTTCTTTTTANTGGTCGCCCCTTAGTTTTAAATTGGGAGAACCAGAATGTTCCGGCNATACTTAATGTTTGGTTTGGTGGTACCGANGCTGCAAAAGCCATTACCGATGTATTGTTTGGNGATGTAAATCCTTCAGGAAAACTGACGACTACATTCCCTCAAAATGTTGGTCAGGTGCCATTGTACTACAGCCATAAAAATACCGGTCGCCCATTGGAAGATGGCAAATGGTTCTCTAAATTCCGTTCCAATTATATCGATGTGAGCAACGATCCTTTGTATCCTTTCGGATATGGATTAAGCTATACAACCTTTGATTATAGTGATATAACACTGGATAAAAACAGCTTTAAAGCTGGCGAAACCATCAACGCAAGTGTTGTGGTAAAAAATACCGGAGCTAGAGAAGGAAAGGAAGTGGTCCAGCTTTACATCAGAGATCTTGTTGGCAGTTCTACCCGCCCGGTTAAAGAATTAAAGCACTTTGAAAAAATCAGTTTAAAAGCTGGAGAGCGCAAAACCGTTAATTTCAAAATCACTGTTGATGACTTAAAATTCTTTAATTCGGATTTAAAATATGTTGCTGAACCCGGAGATTTCAACCTGTTTATCGGCACAAATTCGAGAGACGTAAAAACCAGTCAGTTTAAGTTGAAGTAAGTATATAAAACAAGTTAAAACGGGCTTTTAAAGGAGTCTTATAGGGCATGACCCTGCAAGGCTCCTTTATCAGTCCTAAAAAGTCCTTGAATAAGTCATTTTTCAACACTACTTTAGTACAAGCCACATTAATATTTCCATACACAAAACCTATTGAAATTTCCTATTTTAGTATTATGAACAGGATTAAATTAACCACCCTCATGGTTTTGCTATTCGGATTGAATAGTAAAGCACAAGATTTCAAGAAGTATGAATCCGGGAGTTTTATTAAAGGAAAAGACAGCATTTACTACCGAGTACTTTTCCCGGAGAATTTTGACGCAAATCAAAAATACCCGATCCTGTTCGTTTTACACGGAAGCGGAGAAAGAGGCGATGACAACGAGAAACAGCTAACCCATGGTGGCAAGCTATTTTTAAAAGAAAGTGTCCGTAAAAACTTTCCTGCAATCGTCGTGTTCCCTCAGTGTAGCAACGATAGCTTTTGGGCAAATGTTGAATTCAAAACCAATGATGGCGCCAAGCGGGAGTTTAATTTTCAAACGGGAGGTAAGCCAACTAAATCCATGCATGCACTGATAGGTATGATAGATAACTTTTTGGATAAGCCTTATGTTGATCAAAAAAAGGTTTACGTTGGCGGTTTATCTATGGGGGGCATGGGCACTTACGAATTGCTAAGACGTAAACGCAGAACATTTGCCGCTGCTTTCTCTATTTGTGGTGGAGACAATATAGCCAATGTTCAGAAATACAAAAAAGTTCCTTTATGGATTTTTCATGGAGAAAAAGACGATGTAGTACCAGTTGTCCTATCAACTGCTATTGCAGATCAATTGAAAGTATTGGGGCAAACTCCAAAAATAACATTGTATCCTGAAGCTAATCACAACAGCTGGGACTCTGCCTTTGCAGAGCCTGAACTGTTGCCATGGTTATTATCTAACCAAAAATAATGGGTTTTTATATGGCAGAATTTATTCTGCCATATTGTGATAAACGGCCTGAACGTCATCGTCCTCTTCCAGTTTATCTATTAGTTTCAGTACATCTGCAGCCTGCTCTTCAGTCACTTCATGACTAGATAAAGCGATACGCTCCAGTTTGGCACTTTTTAATTCTAAGCCTTTTTCTTCCAATGCTTTTTGCAGTGTTCCAAAGTTTTCAAAAGGACCTTGTGCTACCGCAATATCATTTCCCTCTTCATCTGCCTCCACATAAAGTTCTTCCAGTCCGGCATCAATCAATTCAAACTCCAGTTCTTCCAGATCCAGGTTCTCAGGAGGTACAAATCTGAATATTGATTTTCTGTTAAACACAAAATCCAGTGAGCCTGTTTTGCCCAAAGTACCATTGGTTTTATTGAAATAACTCCTCACATTCGCAACTGTTCTGTTGGTATTATCAGTAGCCGTTTCAACCAGTACCGCTACACCATGTGGCGCATAACCTTCATAAACGATCTCCTCATAGTTGGCCATGCTTTTATCAGAAGCCCTTTTAATGGCTGCCTCAACACGGTCTTTNGGCATATTTACNGCTTTAGCATTTTGCATNGCAGTACGCAGGCGTGAATTTGTTTCGGGATGAGGNCCAGCATCTTTCACCGCCATCACGATATCTTTACCTATCCTGGTAAATTGTACGGCCATTTTGGCCCAACGTTTAAATTTTCTTTCTTTTCTGAACTCAAATGCTCTTCCCATTTTATTTTATTTGGTGGTTATTTAGAAGTAGTAATTGGCTATTAGTACTTCATTACTAGCTACTATTTTTTTAAATTATTAATCATTTCTATTGCAAGCCTCTCAAGATTAAACTCCGGCTTCCACCCCCACTCTTTCACTGCATAACTATCATCAATAGACCTTGGCCAGCTATTCGCTATATTTTGGCGAGGGTCATTTTCGGTGTAAGTTAATGTAAATTCCGGAATATGTTTTCTGATCTCAGCAGCTAAAACCTCTGGGGTAAAACTTACTCCTGCAAAATTATAACTGGAGCGAATGGTAATTTTTGAAGCATCGGCATCCATCAATTCTATTGTTCCACGGATTGCATCATCCATATACATCATTGGCAAGGCTGTGGCAGCATTTAAAAATGAGGCATAAGTACCTTTTTTTAAAGCATCATGAAAAATGTGGATGGCATAATCTGTGGTTCCCCCACCCGGTGCAGCCTTCCAGCTGATTAAACCCGGATAGCGAATACTCCGCACATCTAAGTTATATTTTTGGTGATAATATTCACACCAGCGCTCTCCTGCAAGTTTACTAATTCCGTAAACGGTATTAGGATCCATTACACAAAACTGAGGTGTATTGTCTTTAGGTGAATTTGGCCCAAACACAGCGATAGAACTTGGCCAATATACTTTTGCCGTTTGATAAGTAATTGCCAGATCTAAAATATTAAGCAATCCATTCATGTTAAGATCCCAGGCGAGCTTAGGATTTTGCTCTCCGGTGGCCGACAATAAAGCAGCCAGCAAATAAACCTGTGTAGGCTTATACTTCTGAAAAATACTGTTTAAAGTATCTTTTTCCAGAACGTTCACAAATTCAAAAGGCCCTGAGTTTTTGATGTCATAGTCAGGTCGGCGAATATCGCAGGCAACAACATTCGACTCTCCGTATACTTTGCGTAGAGCCGTTACCAGCTCCGTGCCTATCTGACCGTTAGAACCTAATACTACTATTTTCTCTACCATGACTGACTTGGATTTTGACAAAAGTAAATAAATGAACAATCCTATTCAAAAATGTTTACTGCAATCACCACTTTTACTTACCTAAAACCATCAATACAGATACTCAGAGAGATGGAATTTCGTTAATTTTAAAAGTGCCTTTATTAAGTAACAAAAACATTATATATTTACTTTAATTGTGTATTTAGAACACTAACTATTTATTTTTTCTTAATATTACAAAACAAAACACACTTAGAATACACCAAAACACCTAAACCGCCAAATATGGACAGACGAGAAGCAGTGAGGAATATGGCCTTCCTAATGGGAGGAGCTTTATCTGCAACTACGATAGGAGTATTTCTTGATAGTTGCAACTCACCATCTACTAAAACCAAAGGCAACTTATTTGCCGATGACCAGCTTAAGCTGATTACCGAAGTTGCCGACATCATTATTCCTACCACAAGTTCGCCAGGTGCAAAGGCGGCAGGTGTGGGCCCATTTATCGCATTAATGGTAAAAGATTGTTATCCTGAGGATGCTCAAAATGCATTTGTAAAAGGCTTAGAAGATCTTGAAAAACAATCCAAAGATCAGTTTCAAAAATCTTTCCTGGAAATTTCGCCTGAGCAACGTACACAATTGATCAGCAAGCTTAGAGAAGAAACTATTGCCGCTACCAAAGCTGAGCAGGAAACTATTGATAAGCAAAAAGAGGCCGATGCAGCAAAAGTAACAGGTTTTGCATCAATCCTACCAAAGGACAAGCCGAAAACAGAACCTCGGTTCTTCTCCATCATCAGAGATTTAACCTTACTGGGCTATTTCACTTCTGAGATCGGAGCAACAAAAGCAAAGGCTTTCGTTGAAATCCCTGGCCGTTATGATGGCTGCGTGGATTTAAAACCGGGTCAAAAAGTTTGGGCATAAACCTTTTATAGCATTAAAATGAGCAATTTAAACACTAAAGCGACAGCTAATAATACATATGACGCCATTGTTGTAGGGTCGGGAATTAGCGGCGGTTGGGCAGCAAAGGAACTAACAGAAAAAGGCTTAAAAGTTTTATTACTTGAAAGAGGAAGAAACATTGAGCACATAAAAGACTATACTACCGCTACCAAAAAACCATGGGAGTTTGAACACCGTGGTAGAATAACCGAAGCGCAAAAAGAAACACATCCGGTACAAAAAAGAGATTACCCTTACTCTGAATTTAATGAGAGCTATTGGGTAAATGACCATGATTGTCCTTATACCGAAATTAAACGTTTCGATTGGTACCGCGGATTCCATGTCGGTGGAAAATCATTAATGTGGGGCAGACAGAGCTACCGTTTCAGTGACCTTAACTTTGAGGACAATCTTAAAGACGGACATGGTGTAGACTGGCCTATCAGATACAAAGACCTTGCTCCATGGTATGATTATGTAGAGAAATTTGCAGGTATCAGCGGACAAGTAGAAGGATGGCCAGCATTACCTGACGGGCATTTTTTACCTCCAATGGAGATGAACTGTGTTGAGAAAGATGTAAAGAAACGTATTGAAGATAAGTGGAAAAAATCGAGAATCATGACAATTGGCCGTACAGCCAATCTAACTGTGCCTCATGGAGGAAGGGGATCTTGCCAATACCGCGATCTTTGCAGCAGAGGCTGTCCGTTTGGAGCTTATTTCAGTACGCAATCCTCTACCCTACCTGCAGCTGTAGCAACAGGAAACCTTACTTTGCGTCCTTTTTCATTGGTTAATACCATTATCTATGATAAAGAAACTCAAAAAGCAAAAGGTGTTGTGGTCATAGATTCTGAAACAAAAGAAACCATAGAATATTTTGCAAAGATCGTTTTCGTAAACGGATCTACTTTAGGATCTACTTTCCTATTGCTTAACTCTACGTCTGCCGAATTCCCTAATGGATTAGGTAATGGCAGTGGTCAGTTAGGTCATAACTTAATGGATCACCACTTCCGTTGTGGTGCTTCGGGAAGAGCAGAAGGTTTTGATGATAAATACACTTATGGTCGCAGGGCTAATGGAATCTATATCCCTAGATATAGAAACATGGGCAACGATAAACGTGACTATGTAAGGGGCTTTGGTTATCAGGGCGGAGCAAGCAGAGGCAACTGGCATGCTGATGTTGCTGAAATGGCATTTGGTGCAGAATTTAAAGATCAAATGACTACACCTGGTGCATGGAGCATGGGATTGGGAGGTTTCGGTGAATCTCTTCCATATTTCGAAAACCGTGTTTATATAGACAAAAGCAAACAAGACAAATGGGGTCAACCGGTATTGGCTATTGATTGCGAGTTTAAAGATAACGAACAAAAAATGCGCGTTGACATGATGAATGATGCTGCAGAAATGCTTGAAGCATCAGGAATTAAAGACGTGAAAACTTATGATAATGGATCTGCTCCGGGTATGGCTATACACGAGATGGGAACAGCCCGCATGGGACACGATCCTAAAACTTCAGTATTAAACAAATGGAATCAGATGCATGAGGTAAAAAATGTATTTGTAACGGATGGCTCTTGCATGACTTCAGCTGCATGCCAGAATCCATCATTAACATATATGGCTTTAACAGCAAGAGCTTGTGATTTTGCAGTTAGTGAATTAAAAAAAGGTAACATTTAATGAA